>Ga0214921_10011213_pt1 | contig 10931 bp, 7 predicted proteins | sample LL1505_MetaG_FD_177992 | JGI IMG/M metagenome (GOLD analysis project Ga0214921, IMG submission 177992) | Freshwater microbial communities from Lake Lanier, Atlanta, Georgia, United States - LL-1505 | ecosystem: Environmental > Aquatic > Freshwater > Lake | place: USA: Georgia | collected 2015-05-28
TGCTGTGCTGTGCTGTGCTGTGCTGTGCTGTGCCTAGTCTGACTCTGAGTCCGAATCAGAGTCCTGGACCTGGACCTGGTGACGGATTCCAAGTCCCTCCATCTTGTTAAAAAGAGTCTGACAGAAGAAGAATCGGTAGGTATCGGTACCGCTCTTGTCGCAGAAGTAACAATTCTTATCAGATTTCTTGTTGCGTGTCTCCATCATCAAACGCTCCGCCTTGCACTCCCCAAAGACATCATTCCTCCCAAGAACATTCTTGATGCAAGAACAGCAAGCGTATTCATCGTAAACCATCTCATTCGAACCATCGCCAAGCCAGCCGTGACAACAGCCACACTCATCACTAGGATTCCAGCCCATTAGTCTAATTAAATGAATCGAATAAATGGAGTCTTGATCTATAAATAATTTCAATTTTTAAATCTTATTTAAAAAATTGAAATTATTTATTTATCTAATATAATAAAGTATTGAATACTATATATATGGAGATGATGATGAATACTATTAAAAACAAAAACGTTAATGTATCTGATAGTGCTCAAAGCATATCAGTACAAAAAGCATCTAAGATAAATATCACTGATAATGATTGTCTTAGAAATTTAATTTCCCATATCGAGTCAAACATTTTGGGGAAATTACCTGAAATTTTGCGATATTTTGCGCATCTAGCATTGATTTTTGATATTATTAGTCAGCGTGGCAATATATTGGGATCAGAATCAATTTCATTATTGGAAATTGAACTTGGTCAAATTCAAACAATTTTCAGTAAGGATCCACATAAATTACAAAAAGTGATTTTATCTAATGATCGAAAACAATACGATCAATATGTAATTAATACTAATTCAAGAAAACATCGAATTGAGAATTTTAAACTTAAATTAGAAGAACTTGTTAAAGATCTGAAAAAAATATTAATTAGATCGGTTGAACATACAATAAAACCTTATGAAATTTCAAAATTAACAAATAAATATATAGACACAATGAAAAGATTAAATCATTTTATTAATGATATAAATATTCATTGTCAATCCATGCCATGGATAATTCAACCAAATGATAAACAACCGCAAAGCAAAAATAAATCATTCTTATGTGCTGCCGGTGCTTTTAATTTGCCTCAAGAACAATACAAAGAATTAATAGAAGACGATATTGTTTTTATCCCTGTTCATAAAGCATCAAGACGATTCAAATGTACTGTTAATAAAGCTGGTTTGGATATGCTTATCACTAAATGTTTAGAAACAGCTTTTCCAAAAATAGAATCAAATACAACAGTTAAACTACAAGCAACATGTCCTTGTATTAAAAGCTGTGGTACCGTTTGTGGTAGTATTGTTTCAATTGATGATTTAGTTGAATCAAATGGGCTTGGTCCAATTTTTAAGTTGAAAATTCTAGAAATGAAGTCAACATTGATAAAAAAAAATTATGGCGTTGATATCTATATTAAATGTCCTAAACCTAATTGTCCAAATGGCGATGGGTTTCCTATAACTGACGTATTATCAGAACTTATGGGGGGTAGTTTTAGCAATCACTATTCCCCTATACATAAATGTAATCTATGTGATTCTATTTGGTGCTCCGAATGTGGAAAATCACATCCCGGTCGCCTTTGTGCTGATGAAGATGATGATAATCTGGGTCCGAATGCGAAGAAATGTCCTAAATGTAAATTACCAACTTCAAGAGACAGTGGATGTTTCCATATGAATTGTACAAGATGTAGTGTTCATTGGTGTTGGGATTGTAATCATTTTACCCCTCAATCAAATGCTTATGCTCATACTTGTGTCAAAGGTAATTGGGTATCAGTTGATCCAGTAATTGATCCAGTAATTGATCCAGTATCAGTTGATCCAGTAATTGATCCAGTATCAGTTGATCCAGTAATTGATCCAGTAATTGATCCAGTAATTGATCCAGTAATTGATCCAGTATCAGTTGATCCAGTAATTGATCCAGTAATTGTTGATTCAGTAATTGTTGATTCAGTAATTGTTGATTCAGTAATTGTTGATTCAGTAATTGTTGATTCAGTAATTGTTGATTCAGTAATTGTTGATTCAGTAATTAATCCAGAAGTATCTGTAGTTGTTGAACAATTAGTATCTTCTGTTTTGGAACAAGTTGTATATACTACTATTTTAGATGACATGTCGCAATTAATTGATACAACTGTTCCAACAATTTCTGCAGATAATATATAATATGTTGATTAAAAAATGGTTTCATTTTGAACTTTACTTTATTTTACTTCTAAATAAATTACTTAATCAACTATCTTATCCTAGTGAATTGTCAGAATTATAAGATTGAATTGAATTGAATATAATTATAAGATTGAATTGAATACAATTATAATAACAATTTACTGCAAAAAAACAACAAACTAAATGAATATTTATTATGAATATTTATATCAATATGATTAAGTTCATTTTTGATATTCTTTCATGAACTATTTGAATTATTAAGTTAAATTCGTATTGTATAAAAAACATCAAACAGATATTCATTAAAAATAGTGTACTGTTAAAATTTTTAACAAATATTATGACTAAGTTGTGAAGAAATAGATAGGAGATAAGTTTATAAGAATTTAAAAATATGTTAATTTATAATATAATAGCATTATTATATTTATGATTTTGATTTATGATTTTTATCATAATAAAAATTGAAAATTTAAATTTCTGAATATTGTTTCAATTACTAAATGCTTCTGAACTAAATATAAAACTGAATGACTTAGGTTATTCCAGTTATACTGTAATTCAATGACTGTATACTACCATATACGGTCGTGCCATCTATTTGGTGCTATCAGGTAAAAACATAATAAAACATAATAAAATATGTTATTAGAATAATATAATATAATATAATATCATCACACAGCAATAAAAAATTTAATTATTTAAATTAATTTTTGATAATAGATTATATTTGTATTAAGCCAATAGTAACACACAGCAAATAAAAATTTTAATAAATTACAAATTAATTACATACAGAATAGAAACGAATCTAATTCGTATTTTATCCTAGTGAATTGTCAGAAATATTAGATTGAGTCAAATATTATAATAACATCATACTGCAACTAAATTTTTATCAATTTTCATGATCAAAATTAAGATGTTTGTATATCCAACTCAAAAATATAATTATAATGACAATGTACTGCAAAAAACATTATAACTAACTAATATATACATTATGATTAAAAACATCAAAATGATAAAGTAAAGGGCATCTACTGCTAACTTATCTATACATTTTGATATTATTTTCATGAACTATTTGAATTATTAAGTTAAATTCACATTGTATAAAAACATCAAACAGCAATTCAAAAAAAAATAAAAATAATTTATATTTTTATTTGCTTGAGCAAATAAGATGTTTGACAATAAGAATTTAATAAGATATATATTAAAATAGTGTACTGCAAAATAAATACTAAACGCTAACCATATTAACGATCGAGGACCCAAGAGATAAGTTTATAGTAATTTAAAAAATATGTTAATTTATAAGAAAATAGCATTATTATTTTAACTTATTATTGATTTTGATTTGATTTGATTTAGATTTTAATTTAGTTTTAGTTTGTAGCTTTGTAGCTTTGGTTTTAGTTTTAGTTTTAGTTTTAGTTTTAGTTTTTAAACATATTATATAAAAATTGAAAATTAAAATATTTGAATACTGTTAAAATTACTAAATGCTTCTTGAACTTAACTAAATTAAAATATAGAGTAACTTATGTTATTCCTGTTATACTGTAATCCAATGACTGTATAATGCCACATACGGTCGTGCCATTCATTTGGTGCTGATAAGGCTAAAAAATTATTACTGATAGGTAATAATCAAATAATGTTATTAGATTGATAAAATATAATATGATATTATTACACAGCAATATAAGAATTTAATTATTTAAATTAATTAATTTTTTGATAATAGATTATATTTGTATTAAGCCAATAGTAACACACTGCAAATAAAATTTTTAATAAATTACAAATTAATCGCATACAGAATAGAAACGAATCCAATTCGTATTTTATCCTAGTGAATTGTTAGAATTATAAGATTGAATTGAATATAATAGGAACATTATACAGCAATTACTTTTATCAATTATTATGATCAAAAACTAAGATGTTCGTATATTCGACTCAAAAATATAATCATAATAACAATGTACTGCAAAAAACAAACTAAATGAATATTTATTATGAATATTTATATCAATATGATTAAATTCATTTTTGATATTCTTCATGAACTATTTGAATTATTAAGTTAAATTCATATTATATAAAAACATCAAACAGCAATTCAAAAAAAATAAAAATAATTTATATTTTTATTTGCTTGCGCAAATAAGATGTTTGATAATGAGGATTTAATAAGATATTTATTAAAAATAGTGTACTGCAAAAAAATTTAAACAAAACATTATGACTAATAATAGAGAAAGAAATTAGAGGATAAGTTTATAGTAATTTAAAAAACAATGTTAATTTATAATAAATTATAAATCAAATAATGTTATTTAATATAATTTAATTAAATCAATTAATTTAATATAATTTAATTAAATCAATTAATTGATTTAATTAAATCAGAACTTTAATCGAAACTTAATACAATACTATAATTATGAATATTAATTGTTTTATTTGCACTAATTGATAATTCATGTCGTTTTTTTCTTATTTTATCAGAATCTGAACAATTATTAATAGTTGTACTAGTTTGATTTGATAAGTTTTCAATTGCATTCAAAGAATCAGAAATCGTAGAATTTGTAGAGTTTGTGGAGTTTGTGGAGTTTGTGGAGTTTGTGTAATTTATTGATTTTTTTGATATTTTACTTTTTGATGTTATTGTTAGTGATTCATCTATATTTAATTCATTTATATCATCTAACTCATTCAATTCACTTAACTCACTTAAATCGCTTACATCATTAGATATGTTTTTTTCAGAAGAATTTGATGTATTTGAATCATTATTATATTTTTTAACCATATTTTTATTACTAATTATCATATCATTAGTAATAGTTTGTAAATTATTTTTCACATATGATAAAATACCATATGAAATGGCCCATCTAAAAAAATTTAATTGACCAATAGTTGTTACAACACATTTATTTAAATCATAATGAAAAGCTATTCTTTGTTTTCTACAGAATGGGTCAAATAATTTTTTTTTATAGCTTTTTAGTTGGCATTTATATTCCAAAAATACATTAAAATATTTATCACCATTATTATTATCTAATTTATATATAATATTGAATTTTTTTGAATAATTTGTGACGAACCAATCTAATACTCTTATGCTAATATTAGAATTAGATGTAATTATTGGCAATACCTTATAAATATTTTCATTCGATAAATAAAATATGTATAAATCCATTAATGTAATATCTTGAAGTTCAGGCTTTTTAAATATTTCTTTAAACCAAGGTTTATTTTTTAAAATAGTATCCATCAATAATGTTAGTTAATATATAGTAAAATATAAATCATTACTTTAAATAGTATTCATATATTATTAGTATAATATATGATATATATTATATATTTTTTTATTATATATGATGTAATTACATCATTGATGCTACTATATGTAATTTATTTTTAATGATCATATTATATATATATATTGTATTATGATGTTATAAAGTAGAGAAAAAAGATTGAAAAAATAAGTTTTTGCATATGTCTTAACATATATAAAAGTATAAATATTATAATACATTATATAAAATGCCAAAACAATCAACCCAAAACAAAACCGTTTCCACTGGAAAAGCTTCAAAGAAAGTTATTGAACAATTAGTTGAAGAACATGTAGAAGAAGAAATTAATCTTGAAGATGATGTAGATATTGAAGAGGAATTAGATGAAGTAGAAGTTGACGCAGATGATGTTGAAGAAGCTGAAGATGCTGAAGAAGATGACGTAGAAGTAGCAACTGATAAAAAAAAGACCAAGAAAGTTGAATATGTTAGTGATTCCATTGAGGAAACACTAAAAGAACTTCTTGGTGTTGATCTGTTGATCGATCAACAAGTTAAGTATCGTAAAGCCGTATTTAAAACTTATCAAAAGCTAGTTACCAAACAACTTAAACAATCAAAGAAACGTAGAACTCACACTTCAGATACTCCCAAAGAAGCAACTGGATTTGTGAAAGCAATTCCAATTCCAACAAGATTTGTTACTTTCTATCATAACTATCTAGAGAAGGATGATAAATTCAAAGAAACATTTGCTACATTTGATCCAAATGGAGAAACACCTCGAACAATGATTACTAGAATGATTTATCATTATATCCGAGAGAATGGTCTATATGGTGAAAAAGAAGATGAAAATGGTAATACTGTTGTTGATAAACGTACTATTATGCCAGATGACGCAATCAGTAGTCTTCTTTCTATTCACAAAGGTGAATCTATTGGATTCAATAACTTTCAGTCATATGTAACTCGTCTATATGTTTCATCAAATACTGATGCAGAAGGTTCTGATGAGGAACAACAAGACGAAGAAGCAGTTGTTGAAGTTGTCGCCAAGAGCAAGAATAGTAATAAATCAAAACCAGCTGTTAAAAATTAGATAATATCAAATATTATACAATAAAATTATTTTAAGACTTTAATATATATTTAAATTCAATTAGTTTCATTTTAATGAAACTAATTAAATCAAATTAAATTAAATTAAATTAAATTAAATCAAATCAAATCAAATCAAATTAAATTAAATTAAATCAAATTCAAAAATGATCATTTTAAGTGAATCATCAGTAGTATTCAAATGTTTAATAACTTTATTGATTAATTTGATAGGTGGTTTATTAATGATTTTTTTTATGTATTCAACTAATTTCTTACATTTATAAACATTACATTGATTAGATTGATTAGATTGATTAGATTGATTAGATTGATTAGATTGATTAGATTGATTAGATTCATTAGATTGATTAGATTCATTAGATTCATTAATTAAACCAACAAAATTATTTGTAATATTAATTTGCAAAGGGTTAAATTTAGAATTAATTAGATTGTCAAAATGTTCTAATTTAAATATAATATCACCAAAGTGAATACCTAATATAGATTTTAAGATATAATATGAGAAAATATTAGATGATTGATTAAATTTATTTATTAAATATTTTTTTTTAAATTTTTTGATAGAATAAAAATCCATAATTTTGGAAAACTGATACCAACTAAATATTTGTTCATAATTATATAATGTTTTAAAAGTAGTAATATCAGATATTATTGTTTTACCAGATGACAATAATGTTGTATTATCAACTATAATTGACATATATATTGTATGAAAAAGCTGTGCTTGTAATTCTGTAATTGTTTCATTTATTAAAACTGGGAAATCAATATTTCCTATTTTAAAATCAATAATATTATTAAAATCATTATCATATTTAACATCTTTATCTAAATAATGTATAATTTCATGTATTAAAACTTTTAATGATTCTTCATTACGCCAAATCATTATATTTTTTCCTGAGGAAGATAAACCGGAATTTACATTTAGACAAGAAAGAAAATCATATGATTTATTTATTTTTTTTGTTAATGGTGTATCAAAAAACACAAAATTAATTTTCTTCACGTTATTTTGTTGATTATTTTGTTGATTATTTATTTGAGTTGAATCATTAAACAATAAATAAATCCATTTTGAAACAATATATAAATGCATAATTTTTTTTAGTTTATTTTTAGTATCAATAGTAGATGAGAAGAAAAAATGCATTTTCATATGTGAGAATTCATAAATTTCATAAGAATTAATATTATTTTCGATATATAATTTAATATCCAGATCAATAAAATATCCATTTTGAAAAATATTTAAAATTTTTAAAATATTTGTATCAGTTGTTTGATTAAGATTAGAATATTTACAAATATATGGTAAAAAATTAATATTATTAATAGTAATAATTCTTTTATAATAATCACTACAAAATTTATCATATTTAATTTTTTGTATGTAATTTTGATAATATTCATAATTAACAGGATATTCATGATATTGATTATTCCAAGTTTTTGTCATAATTTTATTTTTATCTATAAAATCTTCAGATGTATTATTAAAAATATCAATTAATATTTTAGATGTATTATTAAATAGTTTATAGATAAGATCAGAATGTTTATTCCAATTATTATTAAAATATTTAGTATGATATTTAATTGGATTTTTTATATTAAAAAAATCATCTATAATATATTTTAAAGTATTAATAGAATTTTTTTTAAGTTTGATTACATTTTTTAAGTCAGAATTCATATTTTTAGCTATTATTATAATTAATTATCATTAAATTATTTTATTTTAATAAATTATTTATTAAAATAAAATATTTTTCTAATAAAATTATTTATTAAAATATTTTTCTAATAATGTTTCAAAATCATCATTTTTTTTTAAATGAAGAATTATTTTTAAATCGCCTCTATTATTATCTTGATCATATGGCAATCCCTTATTATTTATAATAATCATAATTTTATTACCATCAAATTTGTATTCTTGGAATGGTGTTTCAGAGCAAATATTTATATCAGATCCAAAATATGATATATTTTTATTAAATCCATTAAATAATTCATATAATGTAATTTCATCATTATAGATGATATCATAATTATCTCTAATAATTTTTTTAGAAGAATCTTTTTTACAATATATTTTTAAAATGACATCACCAATTTTAGTTTCATCATTATTAATATTTTTATCACCAGCATCAGAGATAATAACACGTGGATCATATAATGGAATATAATATTGTTTTGTTTCATTATAATATTTATTATTTTCATATACTTTTCTTGTGATAATAATTTCTTTTAATCTATTATGATATATATCATCTAAATTAGTTTTAACATTTCCGAATATATTTAATGTATTATAATCAGATGTACTATAATCAAGTTGATCGCTATAATTAATATTAGATTTAGAATTATCAGATTTAGAATTATCAGATATTTTTTCTGAACAACTTAATAATTTTTTTTTTGACTGTTTTTTTGACTCTTTGTTTATCTGATTTTTATTATTTGTTTCAGAAATATTACTTGGACTATGAATAAATATTTCTGTAAGTTTTGTTATATCAATATCCAGATCAATATTATCTAATATTTTTTGAATTATTTTTTGAGCAATTTTATTAATATTTCCATCTTTAATATCTTGTATAATATCAGGTCTACACATCATATTATGAATAGTTTTTGGATTAGTAATTTCTTTAATAAATAAAAATATTGTATCAGTAAAATGTTTCTTTTTTGAGTCAATCATGTTATCATATTTATTTTTTTTATCTAGATCAGATAATATTTCATAAGCAATTCTAATTTGATTAAATTTTTCATTTGCATTTTTTTCTTTATTTTTATCAGGATGATATTTCAAAGCTAGTATTTTGAATTTTTTTTTTATTTCATCTTTTGATGCATTATTTTTGAGATCCAATATATCATATAAATTATTATTTTCCATTTTAAAATACTTATAAAATAGTTTGGGTTTATTATCTAAAAAAATAAACTAAATTATAATTATTAAAATGAATAACACTTTTGTAATTAACAATTTAAAACAAAAAAACAGTTTTAATAAACAAAATTTTTCACAAAACAATAGCAATTATCAACAAAACAATAACAATTATCAACAAAACAATCACAATCATCAACAAAACAATCCCAATTATCAACAAAATAATCCCAATTTATCTGAAAATAATACAAATTTATCTGAAAATAATTCTAAATTCAATCCTGATGTTGAACTAAATTATTCAAATATTATATCAAGTAGAGATAATAAAGATTTTAAATATTCAACAAATATATGGAAACCGATAATTGGTGCCATCAATAATGATAGAATAAAAGCAGAAGATCTAAAAATTAATATGGAAAAACCAGATCACACAAAAATAAAATCAAATTATGAAATACAATTAGAAGAAAGAGAAAATGAGAAAATAATTGCCAATAAACTAGCACAAGAATTTGCTAGAGTAAATGGTTTAAATAAACCAATTATTGAAGAAATAAATAAACCAATTGAAATTAAACAAGATGAATTAAATAATATATCTGATATTGATAATACATTTATTGAATTAAAAAGTTCAGCACAGGAGATTTTCAAGGATACGAATAATTTAGATATCAATACAATAATGGAATCTATGTTAATATTAGATGATTTGATGAATTCCGTAAAAAATTTATAATTAAATAAATGTATGAATCAAATTAAACATTAAATATATATACATATTTATATTTAATGTCCGAATCAAATATTATTAATATGAATACAAATATAAATATGCATACAAATATAAATATGAAAACATCTAATATAACATCATATGAGAGAAAAAAACATATATTTATAGATAATCATATTATGAATATATTTTTACCATATATTATTTATATGAAGATTATTTTATCAGATGATAAAATATATAAAAAAATTAAAAAAAATCAAAAGAATTTAGACAAATCAGAATTTAATATAATTAATTTATATTTTTTAATGGAAATTATTAAAAAAAAAATAGAAGGTTTAGACGTATAAATAGAGATATTTGGATAAATTAAATTAAATTTAATTTATATAACAATAAAATCATATAAAAAATAAAATTAATATATTAATTTTCAACAGTTAAAAGTTTATAAAAATAACTTTAATAAGGATATTAATAAATTATTTAATAACAATTAAAATATAATAAGTATGTCTAATAATTTAACAAATAGTATGATAAGCATTTTAACATCT
>Ga0214921_10011215_pt1 | contig 10929 bp, 16 predicted proteins | sample LL1505_MetaG_FD_177992 | JGI IMG/M metagenome (GOLD analysis project Ga0214921, IMG submission 177992) | Freshwater microbial communities from Lake Lanier, Atlanta, Georgia, United States - LL-1505 | ecosystem: Environmental > Aquatic > Freshwater > Lake | place: USA: Georgia | collected...
CCCGCATAAACTGGTGGCCTGGGGCAGAATCGAACTGCCGACACGCGGATTTTCAATAAACATGGCGCTCAAACGTCTAGCGTTTATGCGGGTTGTAGCGGTTTTTTGTGTTACGTGTGACATACCGTGTTACAGAAAAACCTAACTTTTTTGAATATTTTTTAATTACAAAATGCTACCGCAAAATTCTACTTTGCACTTTTTTCATTCTAACTTGCTAAGTGTTGTAGCTGTAGTGGGGGTATAGAGTAAAAAACCCCACCCCAAAAGTTTAAGTACTCCACTAAAAAAAACCGTAGCGCAATTTTTTGTGGGTAGCTAACCCATTTCGCTAGCTTGTATAGCAACTATACAAATGGGCTAGTTAGGGTTTTTCATTAACATTTATGTCATTTAAAGCACACAAAATCTCTGCCCCACTGCTTTTTATGTACTTGTTATGGAAAACAAAGTCACATTCAACCCATATGCTGAAGACAACAACAAACAGTTGTTAGAAGAATTGTGCATATACATAAGCAACAACACGCATAACAACATAGGTTGGACAGAACTTGTTGCACAAAGCAAGCTAAGTCACACGCAATTGCAATACTTGTTTCAAAAACATTTGCAAACAACACCAATGACTTACATACGCAAACAAAGAGAAGATAACAACAAAGTAGCTTACGCAGACAAAGTCAAGTACAGCTCTTTACTTGCTAACAACTAATTTTTTAATTTACAACTCATTGGGGCTCATCCCAACTTGAAAGTTTATCTCTGATAAAAACAACATTTCCATTGCTTGCATAACGCCATGTAGCAATTCCACCGCCTTCAATACGTAATGGTTCTCCCAATAATCCACGTACGTCGTTGTAAGACATTCCTCTATTTAATTTTCGCCAATTCGCAATAGTCTTCGCGCCTTCATTAGCAACTACTTGCTTTTGTTGATTGCTTGTGTTGGGTGGAAAACTTTCTAGTTTCTGTATTCGTAGTTTTAGTTCGTTTACTTCGTTTTCAAGTTGACTTATACGTTGACTGTCATTTGCAAAAGAAGTACAAGTGGCAACTGAAAGAGCAAAAGCAAGCAATAGAGTACGCATTGAATTCTCCATTTATTACAAAACTGACAGCATTATTACTGTTAATTGAGTGATACGCAATTTACGCAATAGCAAGCATTACTAACCATTTTCACTATGCCTGTCAGCCCCACTCCCATATTTTTTTAAACACTATTGTTTCGGCGGAAAAGAGTGCTATTTCGGCGCTGTAGACGCATTTGTTGTGGAGTGAGTGGTTTGTGTGCGGGTTGTTGTAACTGAGTTGGGTTAGCTACGTTGTGCTGTTGTTGCGGCATACCCCCACCCATTTGCTGTGTGGGTAGTACATGTTGCATGTGGGGATTGGCAGAATTTGCTTGTGGGTGCTTGTCACCCCCACTTGTAGCTTGTGTGGGTACTTCATTTTTAGTGTGGGGGTTAGCTGTACCCACATTGTTTTGCTTCATACCCCCACTAGTAGGTTGCTGTTGTTGTGTGGGGGTTGGTTTAGTTTGTGTAGGGTGCTTAGGTTTTGGTAGTGGGGGTGGGGGTGGCGCATATGGGGCTTTCACACTTTTACTTTTTCCACTACTACGCTTTTTCACTTTAGCTTGTTGTGCTCGTTCAGCGTCGGCACGTGCTTGCTGTTCTGCTTGTGTACGTACTGCTGTCCACACGCTGTCACTTATTAGCTTCCATAAAGCTAGCTGTTCTTCTGCATTTGCAAATTCATTTATACGCATAGTTGCACTCCTACACGTATTTATTTAAACTAAACCAATAACAAAGAAAAAAATGAAAAATAATTTAAATAAATTAAGTTTGTTATTCTTAACATTAATTCCTTGTGTAGTTTATGCAAGGGGCTCATTGGGATTGCCATCAACAATTAATGGAATTTCTGCTTTATTGTTGATTGTGTTAGCAATGATAAGTTGGAATATTTCAAAGATTTTTTCAATTATTTCAATAGCATTATTAGTTTCGATACTTGAAAGAAGTTTCAATCCAATAATTTATACAGTAAGTACCATTAGTGTTTTAATACTTATTTTTGCAATGATTGCATTACCAATAGCAATTTACTACAGAAAAAAAGAAAAAGAGTTAGAAGAACAAATAGCAAAGTCTGAAGTAAAGTGGGTAAGAAATGAAACAGGCTTACAAAAAATTAATAGTGTGATTTTTTATCCAAATGAACATTTCGTGGTAATTAAAGAAAATAAAATTGGTATAAAAATTCTCTACCCCAAGCAAACATTTATTTTTGCAGAAGAAATAGAGAATTTTTACTTGTATTAATTTACTTCACAAACCTAGCACGTACCGCACTACTAGCTGTTTCAATTTGTGTGTCAAGTTCTCCACTCTCCACACTCCGCTTAACAACTTCTAGTACAGACAGTAACTCAGCACCGTCGGCAATTTCAATACTATTCTTACCCTTAGCAAGTTCAAGTACACGGTTTCCAAATTTAACTTGCAAACAAACTTTGCCGTTGTCTGCAACAAACCACCACTGCTTTACACGCTTAACAGCTTCCACTGTCGTACGTGCGCCTGTCAGCTTGTCTTTAACTGTGCGTAAGCGTGTGGGCGCATAGGTTTTACCGTCTGCACTTGCACGTGCCAATTCAATTTGTTCCCACAATTGGTTACTCAGCTTGTTGCGACGCTGTACTAATGGACTAGCTGACTGTGGACGTTTGGCTGTTACCAATTTCAATGCTGTCAATGCACTCATATTTCACTCCTTATTTGTTAAATGAGTGCAACAACTTTATTGTCATTAACCAAAATTCTCAACCAAAATAGGCAGAAATTCACTTAAAAACGCTTTGGTTTTATTTGAAATGTTTTGGTATTGCATAAATAAACTTATGCAACAACTAACAAATGGACAACGACTACAGCTAGCTTATAGACAGCACATTGCACCCTACTCAAATTACGTTCAAATTGCTGTAACTTTGACACTCAAAATGACAGCCAAAGTGCGTATAAAACGCTATGCAAATTACAGCAACGACTATTACGAGTTTGTAGACTATTTGAATGAAGACAAAATTAATTCACGTATAAATTATTTTTCAGCACTACTTAGGCACGAGCTTTTTGGCAACTTAGCAAAGCATAAAAATAAAAAACATTGGGCAACACCACTAGTCATTGCTGTTACAGAGGGCAGAAACACACATAAACGCACTCACTTGCATTTGGCAATAGGCAACATACCAAAAGAAAAATTAGGCACTATTGAAACAACCATTAATCGCATATGGCAACGCTGTGACTTTGCAAACAAGCAAGTGTGCGTAAAGCACTTAACAAATGGAATGGGTTGGTTAGGCTACATCACTAAGGAAGTGGGCTACACAGACAACGACGCATTAAATGTTGTCGCTAGCACTATTCCACAATTTATTCAACAAAGTATCTGTACAGAAAGTCGTTTACTTACTGCGTAAATTGAAAACTTGAAAAATTGCAATGGAGTTACAAGCACTTCAATACTATTGCATTGTCAAAAAGAATTAACTATGCGTTGAATCAGTCTTGTTAATAGAGTAGCACTAGCACCAAATAAAGTCCAAAACCAAATAGGATGTGATTTGTAAAATGGAATTTTTGTGGATGAATAATTTTCATCAACCAATGGAACTGAAATATTTCTCTCTTTGAAAATTTCAACGACTACATCTTTAGCGTCATCTGTGTAGTAACCGCTTTTATATTTCTCAATAAGTTCATCGCTAGTTAACTTATTAAGATTATCGTAAAGATTGCTTTGAGTCATTATATAAATTAAATTAATTAGGAATACAACTACCAGTGACAATTTGTCCACCTAAATCATCATTAGGTATTTTATTGAGTGACAAATCACTGTTGTAAAGTGATACGCCATCATCAATTAGATATGTAAATTTCTTTCTATCGTTCGTAATTGTAAAAACTGTAAGAATTCCATTTTCTACAAATTGGTATTTGTCTGTTGAGTCAAAGCTATGAACGTGTGCTGTCCAACTACTTGTTTTGTTACCACCAATAAATTTAGTAATGTTTATAGATTTTGCACCGTCAGCTTTGACTTTATAAACTGATGGGTTTGTGTCTTTGTTTGCTACGCACCCACTTTTTAAAGAGCAATAAAATCGCACACTAGCTGTGCAAGTTATTTCAAATTTGTATGTTTGTGCATATGAATAATTACAAATGAAGCATAAGCAAAATAAAGTTTTTAATAGACTTTTAAATTTCATTTTTAACACCAGTTGTATTGAAAATCTACACGACTAATTATGCTTTTTCGCAATCCAATTGCAACAAGCGTAAAGTCACCCCTATCGTTATCAGCAATATGGTTCTCAATACGTTTATCTATGTATTCATGTATTGAGTAGCGAGGATTGCATGAGTTCCATTGTGTTTCTAAATCAACAAGTTTTTGATTTAGAAGTTCTAAATTTTTATCTTCGCGACGCGAGAAGAAAATTAATACGTAGTAAACAATTAATGGAGTTAAAAGAAACCACTCGTAATTTTTAAAAAAATCCGTAACTACAACAATGTTTGAAAATCTTAAAACAAGATATATGAAAATAAAAATATAAATAAAGTTTTCATATGTGTTCAGCTTCTCACTTTTTCTAGCATTAATTACAAGTGTTTCTTTAATCTCATTTTTAATTTTATGAGCTGAAACACCGACAGCAATAGATAAATCATACCTACGTCTAATTTCCATTCTTTGAGCATCTGTTAGAGATTTTTCTACAACATTAATCTCATTACTTTTCTCTAAATATAGCGTTTCATCATCAGCAACTTCTAAATCATCTTGCATATGAAACTCCAAAACTGTAAAAATCAAATGTATAACTACTATACAAACGCATAAACCAAATAGCAAGCCCTACAAAGCACTAAATACTCTGTACACATGTATAGGTAGCGGACTAGCTGTAGAAGAGCTTGTAGGGCTTGTAATGCAACTCGTAGCGTAAGAGCCACACACAAACCACAGCTTTTCGTTAAATTGTGTGGTTATTGCTTAACTATATGTTTTTAAACGTCTTTTCATTTCTACCAAAAACGGTTGCTCTTTGAAAACAAAGAAAACATACTTTTACACGTGTAAACACAACATTTAAGGAAACTAGCAATGTCACAAGCACGTGTATTAACTGAACGAGAATTACGCAAAGTTTTAAATTTCTGCAACACACAACCACATGCCACTCGCAACCGCACTATGTTGCTGTGTACGCATATGGCGGGTATGCGTGTAGGTGAAGTTGCCGCACTCACAGTTAGTGACGTACTAGCAATGGACGGCACAGTAAAAGAAGAGATAGCACTAAGTGCACAGCAGACTAAGGGTAGTAAAGCACGTACTGTGCTTGTACCTCGTAAGCTACGCGACGAGTTGACTAGCTACTTGCAACAGCGTTACGGCATAGCTAACTTGCTAGCTGTTACGCAAACTGACACGCAACGTGCACTCTTCCCCACACAAAAGAACCCCAAGCGTGGTTTCACAGCAAACACGCTGTGTCAACTGTTTCACAAAATTTACAAAGACAGCCAAATGTACGGCGCTACTAGTCACAGCGGACGTAGAACATTTATTACAAAACTAGCTGATAAGGGAGTTGGTGTGCGTGTACTAATGGCACTAGCGGGACATAAAAGCATTGCAACAACACAACGCTACATTGAACTTAACCCAACAATTATGAAAGCGGCTGTTGAGTTGATTTAATTATTTCCAACCGCTTCTAAAAATGTCACATGCCTTATCTACTGCTTCCATTATGGAAATGTTGATTTGTTTTAAAAACTCTTCCGTACTCATCATGTAGCTTGGAATTGCTTCATACAGCTTGTCATCTCCAATTTGCTCATCTTTTATAAAGTCCAACATCTCAATGTCACGCTCTATTAGCGTTGCATATTTGTTTAACCATCTAAATCTATAAGTGTAGTTGTCTAATTTATCTATAAGTTCTTCATCTAATTCAAAAAAAGTACGAAACTGAGTTGGATATTCATTCTTTAAAAAATTTATATCTGCACCGTATTCAAAAATGTAAAGTTCTTTTTCATACCACTTGCTTACACGCATGTTGGGCTGTAAAAACGGAGTGAACAACTCATACGCATGTCCTATCACACCAATCTTATTTGTAAACGGTGTATTTTTGGTAATGCTTTTTCTACCACCATAAACTACCTTACCGCCCTTATCCATAAAGCCACTTAGATAACTGTGATTTGGAAATGCTAAACCTTCAGTGTCTTCGTAATAAGCGCATTTGTATTTCATACTATTTTATTTTTGTTTCGCAGGACGTCCACGTTTACGTCCTGTGGTTGTTTTCTTAGCTGTTGCTTTCTTCGCTGTAGTCTTACGTGCCGTCTTCTTTGTAGCACGTGGTTTACGTAGCACAAGCACATTCTTTATTTCACGTAGCGTAATGCCGTACTCTGCAATAGCTTCGCGCACATGCCATACAACTTCGTCACGTGCTTTCATTTTCTCAGCTTCAATTTGTGCGGCTATCAGTGCTTGCTTCTTTAACAGCGTGTCCATTTTGCTCATTACCAATAACTCCTATGTTTGTATAGATACTATGTTTTACCTTATTTCGTCGTCTTGTGCAACGTCTTTATAACCATGCTTGTTAAACACTTCTTCAATTAATTTCTTTTCTTTCTTCAACTTAGCATGCCAATTTGTATGACTAAAAATATCGTCAATAAATGCACACACATCCAATAGCTTTTGTGGCACAGCTTTATCAGCTTCGCTTACATGCATAAATGCCAATTCATTTGCTTCTAAAAAGCTACGCACATAAACCCACACGTTGTGATTAGTAAGTATGTGATGTGAGACTGAGTCATACGCACCGCGTTGAAATTCTCCACCGCGCACACTTAAGTGATTAAGAGTTAGCAAGTCACCAAGTGGGCTTGCATATGGAAAGTGAAAATCTTTTCCACTCTTTGCATAAATTGGGTTAACGGGTGCTTCGTGTGCACTCATTGTCCAAGTTGTAAAGTCTTTTGTAAATTTTGGATAGCGTACAACTTGTTGACGTGCACCACCCGCTTGAAATGGGCTTGCACTATCGTAGCTAACACGCATGTTGGGATTTTTGCAATGCTTGCGTATTGCACGTTGTATTGCTGTTAACAGTACAGCCCATGTAGGTTGACTAACACCCAATACATGTAACCAATCTTGTCCACGTGCAAATGCATTGTCGTCACGCATTAACAGCGTGTAGTACAAAACATTTTCTAAACCACCTCGCCAACCCACTCCACCCGCAAGTGCCCAACCACCCATTCTGTATCGCTTAACAGCGTCCCACCACAACTTACTATCGTTTGCTTCAGTACCCTGTAATACGTTTAACCATTTAGTGTCGCCATTAGTGTTTGCTTTTATGTACTTTAAATTATCAACACTCAAATCAATTAGTTCTTGCACACTACATTTATGAAATGGTGTGTGTTTGAATTGCGGTAAACGTGCCCACAATGGCATATCAATTGTCATTGCGTAGTCGCTGTGTGCGTCTAACCAATTTATTATTCGTTTACGTGTGTCGCCACTATCGCGCCACATTTGACAAATTTCACTACTCGTTTTTGCTTTCTTAAAGTGTTCTGTGCCCTTAAGGGTTCCCTGTCCAATTTGGAAACCGCCACTATCACCCAACACAACAGTTTTTTCTCTGTCTCTATTTGTCACAGCACATGCTTTAGGACGTGCACTTGAAAACTGTCCCGCACTATAAAGTGCATAGCCGTAGTGCCACAGCTTGCTGTTAGGGTTTAAAAAATCTAAGTCAGTTAACTTTATGCTTGTTGGAAAGTCTCTGCCCTTAATGGGTTTGTTATCTTTTACAGCACTTGCATAGTGGTACTGCATTGCGGGTAAGTACACAGCGAACTTGTCCCAACGTGGAGTTAAGTCAATTGCCATATTAATTTAACCTCACGTCATATGAGTTAAGTTTAATAAAAATTATTCGTTCAATCATATCGCTAAATTCATTTTCGTAAGCCTTAAAGAATTCATCGCCATTAAGATAAATTTCAATTTTTAAATTTTTACAAGCATGGAAATTATTTTTAATAAAAGCAAATTCATCAGAATCTAAAGTTACAAATATTCCACCCCAATCAGCAATGTACTGCTTTCCCTCTACGTGTACTTTTTGTTTTGTTTCGTCTACGTATATCCGTTTGATTGAGAGTTTTAAGGTTGACGGAATTATTTTTTCATTATTTTCGTAAAAGTAAACATCATAATTTTCTATACGATTAATTTCTTCACAAAAAAATCTATATTGCTCAGATTCATATTCAGGTATCTCGTTTAAATTTATTTTTTTTAATTTAACATTAGCTTTTATTTTTATGTTTTTTTCCAACCCAAACTCTACGTGCACCAACTCACCACTTCCATTCAAAGTAGTATGCCAATCACACTCGCTTGCACTAATCATTTCATTCTCCGTACGTTACAAACGTTTTTCCAATTCGTTTGTAACTTGTTGTGCATGTAGGTATTGCAATCTTGTAGCTTGCCATTTCAGTCCTGTAGCTAATGACTAGTGCATCTTCATTTATAGTCATCGCTATAGTGCCTAGTATGTCTGTGTTTGCAATAGCTTCCAAAACAGGCAACACGTCTTTACTTAACAGCAACAGCTTTAATGGTTTTCCAACTGCTGTTGTTACGTAATCTATTGGTGTGCTTGCAATAGATAGGTTGCCGCGTTCACCATAGTGTTTTATCACTAGCTGTGTTTTACCAAATTCAAAACGCAATAGCTTGTGCTTTGCACGTGTAATATGTTCCCCATACTCTGCAAGCCATTGACTAACAAACACAGCGTTTAACTTTTCAAACCACAGCTTGTTTGTTTGAAATGCCCACGATGCTTTAGTTGTTTCTTTTGTTATGTAGGCTTGTGGACGACTGTGTTCTCCAATAGTGTCTAACGTATAAAAATAAACACTACGCTTTTTATTCAGTAGCTTGTTTTCTAACACTAGCTTGTGACTAGCTTTTATTTCTGTGTCGCGTATTGCGGGTACTTTTTCTTTGTCGTTACTTGTGTACAAACTTAATTCATTACGCTGTACTAGTGCTTGTTCAATGTAGCGTCTATCGTTTACATTTAAAAATACGTCAGTTGCACTTGTTAATGTTTTTACATTTGGTTTAACAACTGTAACTACGCTACAGCTTGTCCTATTCTCACTAAAAATAATGTCGCCTTCTTTTTTACGGAACAGCACACGTTTGTTTTGTGAGCTTTTAAATATTCTGCCGTCTTCTACTTTAATGTTTTTACTGTCAACTAACTTGTACCTATGTTTTTCTAATGCAAGTGGTAGCGACTGAGTTTGTATAACTTCTGCTAATAGTCGCAATATAGTTGGTGCAATGTCGTTTTGTCTTTTATAGCTACTGATAATTGCTTTGCGTATTTGTGTGTCGTCACTAACAGTGGCTAACACGTCATATGCATTGCCACGTTTAACACGTATAAGTGCTAGCGCATAACCTTTTCTGTTAACAACAATAGGTTTAGTGCTTTGTATAGTAGATATAGAACGCGCTGTAGCAAAGTGTGTCTCACCCAACTCCACATGTCTCTTTTCAACTATTGCTTCGTCTTCTGCGCTACGTGTGGCTTTATTTTTTGGTTTCTTTTCTGTAGTGCTGTCTACATTGTTGTAGTACTTGTCTGCACCTATTAGCTTGCGTATACCGCCTACGCTGTCAATGTACAAAGCTAACTTCTTTTGTGCGTCAGTTTTGTAAGCGGCTTTGTTTGTTTCGTATTCTTTATGTATTTCACGTAGTGCCAAACTCCACTGCTGTAGTGTTGCTTTGGACTCGTCTGCCCAATCAAGTCGCCACGTTAAACGTATTAAGCGAGTAAATTTCTCGTCTTCACTTTCTTGTCCGCGTATAAAGTTTTTGTCATACAACTCATTTAACAAACCGTCTACTAGCTTTGCTTCTCTCCACCACATGTATACCCATGCAAGTCCACTGTACAAATATTTTTGACTACGTCTGTGATAAACATTTTGCTCAGTAGTATGTTTAACAATTTCATTTAACTCTTTAACAAGTGCTTGCTTGCTTTTCATGTTGACTCCTAAACAGTAACAATTTTTGTAAACAATTCGTCGCTTACTTTAAGCACTACTTCTGTAACTTCGTCTATTACTGCTATTTGTGTTTTGTTTGTTAAACCACTACGTGCTGTTGTGAAGTCGCCGTGTACAAAGCAATGTCGCAAACAAGTTGCAAAGCACATTACTTCGTCGTTGCGTCCCTCGTAGAATTTTTTAAGTACTCGTCTTAAACCCTCACCCTCAACTCTGCTAGTAGTTAAAAGCAACTCTTTCATTTTTTTATTTTTTCTAATACGTTCTGCTAGTTCTTTATTTTTTAGCTTGTGTGTTTTTAACCATTCGCCATTAATTAAATTCTTTTCTGCCTCACGTAATTCGTCGTATGCGCTGTAAGCCATAAACAACTTCATTCCACACGCATAGCCGTCTACAGTTCTTTTCTCAACGTCTACAGCAACTATTGTTTGGAATGCATTTGCCATTCTGTACCTATACATAAATCTATTAAGTAAATTTAATATTTCTGTATTTTTCTCAAGTTGTTTTTTACTAAAAGACTTTTTCAACGTACTAAATTCTTTGTGCATTGTTGGTAAGTGTTGTGGATTAATCATTTTGAGCCTCTCACTAAAGTTAGTTTGGTTTCTTTCTCTTCCTCAGTTTTTACTTCTTCTTTTATTTTTTTGGTATATCGCTTACCCGCAATCACATCAGCTTT
>Ga0214921_10011216_pt1 | contig 10929 bp, 11 predicted proteins | sample LL1505_MetaG_FD_177992 | JGI IMG/M metagenome (GOLD analysis project Ga0214921, IMG submission 177992) | Freshwater microbial communities from Lake Lanier, Atlanta, Georgia, United States - LL-1505 | ecosystem: Environmental > Aquatic > Freshwater > Lake | place: USA: Georgia | collected...
TTTTTCTTCATGATTAAATTCTACTTTTAAATGTTTTACAATATTATTTAAACTATAATTTTTATATTTTAATTTAAATACTGTTAGCATAAAAATAGGATCATATGTCATATTTTCTTATTTTTTTTTAATTAGAATATTTTATAATTTAATTCTTTAATAAAAAGATTTTCATAAATCCTAAATTCGGATCTAAAAAGGTGTCCAAAAATCCTAAATTCGGGTGTATTGATTATAATGACTTCCTGCATTATCTAATATGATTAAATAATTTTTATATTTATTAAAAATAAAACTTTTTAAAAAATCAACAAATCTTTCTTTTGTCATACCTCCTTTTTCGTATAAAACATATCCAATATATTTTGAATTACATATAGCGACTAATAAAGTAAAAGATCTATAAAAATAACTATTATCTGTTTTAACAACACATCTTTTACCTAATGAACATCTACTATATTCAGGAATCATAGATGGTTTTATAGAAGTTTCATCTAAACAAATAATTTTATTAATAGAATATTTACTAACTTCTTTATAAAAAATGTCTAATTCTTTTTGTTTATTTGTTTGCTTATCATATCTAATTTTAGGAAAATGTTCATGTCTTGTTCTTTTTCTTGTTTTATTATTATCTCTAATAACTTTACCTAAATGTTGAGGAGTAATATTAAAATCAGTAAATTTAACTTTAACTAATTTTACTAATTCTTCCATTGTAATTTGTTCATTATCCTTAAGTAATTTTAATGAATATTTAACTTGTTCTTTTGTAATTTTATAAGAAATAGATTTTCTATTATGTCTTTTTATACTTTTTTCTAAATTATATCTATTAATCCATCTTTTTAATGAAGTTTTTTTTACAATCAAAAATTTTACAAGTTTTATCCATACTAACTTTATTTTTAATATAATATTGAACAGCACTTATTTTATAATCTTCACTTTTATGTTTCATAATAATCTAAAATAAGAAATTTATTTTGTTCCATTTTAATTCTTCATAAGTTTAAATGAAGTGGTAACACTCATAGAAATTCTTTTTATAAAATAAATTATTAATTTTCATTATTTACATCATTTGGTAATAAATATTTTTTAAATTTTACTATTTGCCCATATGTATTTGCAACAGTTACTTCGGATGTTTTACATTCATTTGCTATTTCTTTTTTTGTAAATCCAAGATTATAATTTTGTGAAATTAAATATATTATACCAACAGCAATAGATTTAGGATTATTTTCTTGACATAAACCAAGTTTATCAACAATAGTAGATATAGATATACCAATTAAAATATAATCTTCATGAATATCAAGTAATTTACAAAATCTATTAATTAAATCTTTTGAATCAATCGGTTTAATATTTTTAACATATTCTCTATTTTTAGAAAACATTAATTCTGTAAATTCATTACATCCTTTGGATAATTTTTTTGATTTAATATCAAATAATTTAGCAACTTCATCCGTACTTCTAATCATTCCTTGATCTCTAAGAGCATTAAAAAAACACGCAGCTATTAAACTTTCTCTTGATGCACCTCGTTTTATATAATCTTGACTAATTATTTTATACATATTCATTGTAGTATCTATAATAGATTGAGGTACATTATCAATATTTGCTTTTAATGAAATTTTATTTAAAATAGCAATTAAACTACGTTGTTTATAAGATAAACCGTTCCAACTATTTAGTTTTCGGAATACTTCAAAACCTTTACCTAATATGACTGTACTTAAAGTAGAATCTGGTATCATAGGATTTGTCGGTATTCCACATCTGTTCGGATCAGATGATTTTTTAGTATCATCTGAACCATAATATCTCCATTCTGCATGATAATCAATAATAGAATCATTCTCAGCACCACAATATGTACATATTATCATTTCACTGTCCATGGATAAAAAATCGGTTTGATTGCAATTAAAACAACTAATTTTTTTATCTGTTTTTTCGTTTATATTGTTTTCTTCATTTTTTAGTTCAATATCTTTAAAAGAAGTGTTTATTTCATTAAATAGATCCCAAATCTCGCTATTCATTATATTTTTAAATACTTTTAAATCTTAAGTTCTTTTATATTTAAAAATAATCATTTTTTATTATTTTTTTAATAATTTAAAAATATCATATTATAATATGAAAAAAAAATTTATAGTTGGAGGAGATAATAATATATATAAACAAGTGGAAGTATTTTTATCAATAATAATTATTGGATATTTTGGAATAAAAATAATGTACGCATCATTTTTTAATTTTTATCCTCAAAAATATTATTATAGAAATATTAATATAAATACAAATGAAAATATAGAATCTGATAAATCAAATACTGAGAGTATAACATTAAATGCATATGTTCCTGGAATATGGAATAATGAAATAAGTGATTTTATTTCATTAATGGTGTTATGTGGTATATTATTTGTTTATACAAATATTTCAACAAAAAGTGTTATAGATATATATGGAAATTTGAATTTAAGTTTTTTATTTGGATATATTATTGGTTTAGGATATCCTGTAATTTATATAAATTATGCAAAATATTATATAAATATATTTAATAATACAAATACATTAAATTATCTTTATTTATTTATTTTACTTTTTTTTATCATATTTATTATTATTTTAAATTATTTTGAAGCAAATAAAATATCAAGTATATATAAATATAATTATTTAATATATTGTGTTGTTATTGTATTATTACTATTTGGTTTAATAGTAACAAAAAAAAAAATTAAAAGTTATAATAGTGTAACATACTTTCATAATAATGGTGAACAATGCACATATACTAAAAATGGAGTATTCCAGTCGAGTGGTGATGTAATTAATATAACAATACCATTTACAGCATTTATAGTATTATTATTTTTTTCATATGAACCGAGTGAAATAATATTAAAAAATTCTTATACTTTTATATATGGTATATTATTAGGTATTTTAGTAAGTAGTATATCTTATTTTGGTATTGAATATTTTTTAATAAAAATACCTGAAAAAGAGTGTAAAGATTTAAATGAATGTATTTTAAAAGAAATGCCAGAACCTAAAAAAGAGGTTCAAAATAATATTGGTTCAATTATTGATTCAGACATTGGTTCAAAAATTGATAATATATTAAATTATAATAGTAAAGAAACAAGTAATTTATCTGTATTTAAAATTATATTAATAATAACTATAATACTAGCATGTATATATTTATTTTATTATTATATTATATATAAAAGAAGTTTTATTCAAAAAAATACTTAAAAACAGAAAGTATACATAGGAAACCTAGATTTCCTTATTATAAATTATTTTTAAATTTTTAAATTTAAAAAAATAAATTTAGTAGGACTATATATGGAAGTTTTACCACATTTTTGGATTAATTATTATAATGAAAATTATTATATTATTAAAGAAAAAAAAATAAAAAATATAATTCATTTATCAAAATATGAACCATATATAAAAAAAATGGATTTAGATGAAATAAGAATACCATTAGATTATAATGAAGATGAATCAATGGAAAAACAAAATATTATAATATATCAACATTTATATGATGTAACAGATTATATTCATAATAAAATTATAAATAATGAAAAAGTTATGTTATTGGGAAAATATGGAACACAAGATCTTGATGTATTTGTTGTAGCATATTTAATTCGTTTTGCAAAAGTGAATATTCAAAGTGCTATTTTATTTTTAAAAAGTAAAAAAAAAAATATTTTTGATCCAAAATGTTTATTTTATTTTGCATTAAATAAATTTTATAATGAATTAAATAAATACGAATAAAATATTTTTCTACTTAAGTATTAAGTAATGGGTAATCAACCGTCAATATCAAATGAAAATACAAAAGAATCTATAAAAAAAGATGATGTTGTTTTGAATCAGGATGAAATATTTAATAAAATATTAGAAGTTTCAAATAATTTATTAATTGAATATAATAATGAATTTTTGAAAGAAGATTTTTGTAATAATATTGCAATTATTTATGAGAAAAAATTATCTAATTTTAATATTAATATATTAAAAAATTTATATTCTAATATTAATTCTCCAACAATTGATAATGAAATGTTATTAACATTACAATATATACCAAAACACGATGAAGAATTTATTACAGAAACATTTAAAGATAACTTAAATGAAAAATTTTGGAATGAAAGAATAAATATTGTTCCAGAAATATTATTAAATGATTCAAAAGATATAGATATTACAGATATTAAATCATCTATTAAGTATTCTCCATATTATATTAATTCATCTCATGTAAATAATTTATTACAATCTATAAATAAAATTAATGCAGAATTTAAAAAACAAAATGGAGGTTCAATAGACAAAGTAAGAATAATTAATGCAGAAAATAAAAAAGGAAATATTTTTTTAAATCAATTTAATACAAATGGTAATCATGAAAAAAATAGATTAAAAAATAATTATGAAAATAATAATAATAATAAAAAGAACAATATTGAAATAAATAATAATAATAATAGAAATAATATAATACCTAAACAAAAAATATTCAAAGAAAAACTATCAGAACAAAATGAACCACAACAAAATGAAATGGAACAAAATGAAGTAGAACAAAATGAAATAGTACAAAATATACCAAAACAAAATACAAAAAAACAATATCCGCCAAAACAAAATGCACCAAAACAAAATGCACCAAAACAAAATGCACCAAAACAATATCCACCAAAACAAAATGCACCAAAACAATATCCACCAAAACAATATCCATCAAAACAAAATGCACCAAAACAAAATACATTGAATGAAAATTCATCTAATAAAAATGGATTGAATCAAAATGTATCTAATGAAAATAAAACGGAAGAATTAAATAAAGTTACTAATAAAATAATAGCAAATACTATAAATATTCCATCTGAAGAAAATATTGATAATAAAATAATTGATAACAATATTAAATATTATGTTCCGAAAAAATATCAAAGTCCAACACATTTTTGTAAAGATGTTGATAAATGTAAATTATCAAAAAAAGATTTATGTACATCTATAACTGAAAATTTTATTGTTCGTAATAATATTATTGCTGCTATTTTAACAACTATACCATACAAAAATAGTGAAGGTTATTATGAAGGTGGAATTTGTTTTCAAAAGTTTATGAATTTAAAAAATTGTAATGTATGTGTTCCATATGATTATAGAGAATTTAAAAATAAAGATATCAAAAATATATTATCTAGAATATTAGAAAAAGCAGATAATTTAGATGAATCAAAATGCAAAGAAAATCAAGGATATTTTTTAAAATTGACAGATGCAGAAATACAAATATTAACAAATAAAATTTCTAATATATCCGAAGAAGATATAAATAAATATCCAAAAATAAAATATAATTATTATTTTATTGAATTTATTAAAAAATTACAAAATAATTATCTTGAAAATTTAAATTCCTTAATCATCATTTTAGATAAAATAAAAGAATCTCCTATTTTAAATAATTCAACATTAAATTTAATTAGCGATGAAACAAAAAAAATAATAGATAATATGTATAATACATGTCATTACTATTATATTTATGGAATTATTTCATTAATAAGTTCAGATATAAAAGAAGATGTTATGGAAAAAAATAGTTTATCAAATGTTGTATCAAAAGCATTAGAAAAAAATAGTTTAGCCTAATTTTTTACTAAATCTATATTTACGATTACCATATAATTTATATTCTTTTTCTGTCATTTTCTTTATAATAATACAATTCATACCAAAGGTTATCATAGATATATATTTTAAATTATCATATTCAATTTTATTATATTTTTTTAATAAAACTTTATTATCATCTGTTAAAAATTCACTGTTTACAATATCAACAATATTTTTAAAAATTTCAACAATATTATTTTTATTATCTAAATAACCAGCATTTATTGGATAATTATATAAATCTGTATTTTTCCAATATGATGTTTCGATATCTTCTATGATATATATTCCGCCAAAATCTAAACATTCTTTAAATAAATAGTTAAAAGAAAGTAATTGATGACTTGGAACATGACTTCCATCATCAATAATAAATTTACATTTTCCAATATTTTTAACTACCTTTTTAAGATCTTTTTTTTTGGATTGATCGCCTTGAAATATCATTCCTCTATTATAAGTATATTCTTTTTTATGAATATCCATTCCGTAAATAGTTGCATTTGGAAAATAATCAAGCCACATTTTCAATGATCTTAATTCATCTACACCTATTTCTAACATATTCATTTTATTATTTTTAATAGGCATTAAAAAATAATCGTAAAATCTTTCATATCCATGATGTGTGACTTTATCTGTTTTAAATTTAATACCCGATTTAAACATTATTATTAATAATATATATAAAAATTTATATTTTTTGAATAATAATATTATCAAATATTTTTTTATCATAATATTTTAATTTAATATTATGTTGATTATATAAAATATATTCAAAATCATAATATCCAATTAAAATATATTTACTTAATTTTAGTTTAGATAAATTAGATTTAATATAATTATTAAATAATAATAATTCAATTAAATTAGGTAAATTTTCAATTACATCCTCTAAAATTTGATTAAACCAAACACCGAATCTAAGATTCGTCACAGAATTTGGTATATCATATTTTTTTAATGGTTTATTAAAATTATCTCCAAAATGAAGATGAGTAACATTATTAGGTATAATTCCTTTTTTAAGAGATTTATTAAAATTATCTCCGAATATAAGATTCGTAACAGAATTTGGTATATCATCCTTTTTTAATAGTTTATTAAAAAATTTTCCGAATATAAGATGAGTAACAGAGTTTGGTATATCATCTTTTTTTAGATGCTGATTAAAAGAATTTCCAAATGTAAGATATATAACAGAATTTGGTATGTCTCCTTTCTTTAAAGGTTGATTAAAATATTCTCCAAATATCAGATGTGTAACATTATTTGGTATAACTCCTTCATTTAAAGGTTGATTAAAATAATTTCCAAATGTAAGATGGGTAACAGAATTTGGTATATCACCTTTTTTTAATGACTGATTAAAAAATTTTCCGAATGTAAGATGAATAACAGAATTTGGTATATCCTCTTTTTTTAGATTTTGATTGAAAGAATATCCAAATATAAGATGAGTAACAGAATTAGGTATGTCTCCTTTTTTTAAAGATTGATTAAAATCATCACTAAATCTAAGATGAGTAATATAATTTGGTATCATTCCTTCTTCTAATAAGAAGGGATGATCTAATTCAAGAATAAGTTCATTATCATAATTTAGTATATTTTCTTCATCATTTAATATCTTTCTTTTTTGAAAGATAAATTCGGTTTTTGATTTTTGTATAATTTCGTGTTTATATTTAATTTTTTGTATTGCTCTTTTCTTATAGATTGAAAAATTATATAAAAATAAATAATATAAATCTCTATTCATACAATTTTATATACAATATACTAAAATTATTATTTTATAAATTATTAATCAATTTTTTTATTTTAAGAATAAATATCTATTAAATCAATAAAATTTATATTATATTTATCACAAATATTTAATAATCGTTGAGGATGAAATACTTTTTCAACTAATTCTTTCATAAGTATTTTTCCTTTCAACAAATTTAAATCTATATTTAAAATATATTTATTAAATATTAAATTATCATTATATGTTATTACAATACTATATTTTTTATATATAATAATAGATCTATCTAAATAACCAATTAATATATTATTTTTTGTTATTATATTAGAGATTATATAATTTTTAGGCACTATTAATTCAATTAGATTATTTAATATATAATAATCTATTTTTTTATTAAAATCTGAACCAAAAATAAGATGAGCAACAGAATTTGGTATATCATCTTCTTTTAGATGTTGATTAAACTCTTTATTAAAAGAAAGATAAACAACAGAGTTTGGTATATCTCCTTTTTTTAATGGTTGATTGAATTTATGCCCAAAACGAAGATAAATAACAGAATTTGGTATTATTCCTTCATTTAAAGGTTGATTAAATCTTTCTCCAAAAGTGAGACATACAACTGAATTTGGTATATCCCCTTTTTTTAAAGGTTTATTAAAATTACTTCCAAATGTTAGTTCAATAACACTATTTGGTATAACACCTTCTTCTAATTCTTGATTAAAATCATATCCAAAAATAAGATGTGTAACAGAATTTGGTATATCGTCTTTTTTAAGAGATTGATTAAAATCAAATCCAAATTGTAAATGAATAACTGAATTTGGTATGACTCCTTTTTTAAGGGATTGATTAAAATTACCTTCAAAAATAAGATTAGTAACAGTGTTGGGTATAACACCCTTTTTAAGTGTTTGATTAAAAAATCTTCCAAAAGTAAGATGTGTAACCGATTTAGGTATATATCCTTCTTTTAATATTTGTTCACATAAATTATATAAATATAAATGAGTAACAGAGTTTGGTAGATCATCTTTTTTTAAACGTTGAATAAAATTATATCCAAAAGTAAGATGAGTAACAGAATTAGGTATAATACCTTTATTTAAAGGTTTATTGAAACAATCGCCAAATTTAAGATAAATAACAGAATTTGGTATATCACCTTTTTTTAATTGTTGATTAAAATTATTTTCAAAAATAAGATTTGTAACACTTTTAGGTATATCACCTTTTTTTAATGGTTGGTTGAAATATTTATCAAAAATAAGATGAGTAATAGAATCTGGTATATCACCCTTTTTTATTTCTTTATTTAAAGAATATCTAAAAAGATTTTCATTACGTGTTATGGATTTTATAGGATATTTTTTATTATATAAATGATACAAATAAGCAATATATAAATCTCTATTCATATAATATAAATAATATTTAATATTATTATATATTGTTTATAAATTATAAATCAATTTTTTTAATAATAAAATCAATAAATTTTTTTTTTATGATTATAAGTTTGCTATATTTATCATTTATACCAAGTGATAATATAAATATTTCATTAGATTTTACATATAATGCACCTCTACAATAAATAATATCATATTTTAATATAGATTTGAATATATCCTCGCAATATTTAACTATTTCGAAAGTATTTTTATTAACAATTACAAGAGAACATTTATATGTACCAATATTAAAATGTCCAAATATATATAAATTATCATCAATACATATTGGCGTTGTTCCAGCTCTTATTTCTGGTAAATTATACATTTTTATTTTAAATAATTCAGCTTTATACTCTAGATTATCTATTTGAACTAATTTATATATTATAAATTCTGGTAATAAATTATAAATTAAATAAATTATATTATCTATTTGAAATATCATCCAATTTTTTTCAATTTTGTTCAATATTATACCATAAATTTTAATTTCATTATTTATATTATTATAATCTGTAATACGTTGTGATATTGATTTTTCAAGAACATAACTATATATTAAATAAGGTTTATTATTTATAATTGTTATTCTTGCATCTTCATATCCAATATCTTCATTATTTCCATAATAAATATTTGAATTATCCATAATCAAATTTAATTTTTGATTTTGAATTATTAATAAATTTTTTTTTTTTATATAAATTTTGCTTTTTCTACTATATTGACTAATAGAAGATCTGTATATAAAAGAAATATTACATTTTATATTAATATAATCTATTATATTTGAATATTCTTCATTATTAAAAAATATAATAGATGGATTAAATGCATGATTACCTACTAAAAGATTTGAATTTATATCGATTATATGTGTATATATAGCATTTTCATAAATTTCTTTTAAAATCATCCAATTTGTATTAAAAAATAAATTTTGATTTAATTCTTTAATATAAATTATAATGTCAATAAGTTTAAATACGAATAAAATAAAAATGAATATTAACATATTTTTATACATTAAAATATAATAATATATAGATAAAAAAAATTGAATAATTTTATTATCTAATATTTTTTTTATATTAAATCATTTATAAAAAAATGAAACTTAATATTAAAAAACTTCAAAATGATATTATCTTACCAAAATATGGTTCAGAATATGCTGCAGGACTAGATATATGTTCCTCTATAGATTGTGATATTGAACCAAACACTAGAAAAATAATTCCTACAGGAATATCTATTTCATGGGAAGGAGAAGATGATAAAAAATATTATTTAAGAGTTGCACCGCGTTCAGGATTATCTGTTAAAAATAATATAGATATTGGTGCAGGTGTTATTGATTGTGATTATAGAGGTGAAATTTTGATATGTTTTATCAATAATCATTTAACAAATACTTATAGTGTTAAAAAAGGTGATAGAATTGCACAATTAATTTTAACAAAAATTGAACATTTTAATGAAATAATTGAAGTGGATATTCATAATGAAACACAAAGAGGAAATAATGGATTTGGTTCTACTGGTAAATAAAAAATTTTAAAAAAAATAAAATATATTATATTAATATATGTCATTCAATAAAAAGAAAAACAAGAAAATAAAAAAACAAATTGGCGGAGAGGATATAATTATGGCTTCCTATGATGTTGTGAATTCTCTAAAAAATTTAGGAAAAAGTATTTTTGATGAAATATATTCTATTACAAATATACAAAATGAACTAAATAATGGTTCTTTACCAAGTGTTGGAACACCAAATGTTATTAATGGTCCTTCAAATTTCAATGCGCCTGCTTTATAAAAATACTTTTTGTAAAAAATACTTTTTGTAAAAAATACTTTTTGTAAAAAATACTTTTTGTAAAAAATACTTTTTGTAAAAAATACTTTTTGTAAAAAATACTTTTTGTAAAAAATACTTTTTGT
>Ga0214921_10011218_pt1 | contig 10928 bp, 12 predicted proteins | sample LL1505_MetaG_FD_177992 | JGI IMG/M metagenome (GOLD analysis project Ga0214921, IMG submission 177992) | Freshwater microbial communities from Lake Lanier, Atlanta, Georgia, United States - LL-1505 | ecosystem: Environmental > Aquatic > Freshwater > Lake | place: USA: Georgia | collected...
TCAGCTTTAAATCCAAAATTCTTGGCTAATCCAGAACGCCATGCTCCGCCATGAATAAAAATATTAATAGGTGCTTTAGGACGATCGCAGAGATAAACATCAAGACCCTCTATTGGGGTTGGTCCATAAGCAAATCGTTTTGGATTGCCTAGGCGGCTACGAGTGATATCGCTATTGGAGGCATATCGACTTTGAATTTGTCTAATATTGGGAGCATAAACACTTTGATCATAAGAAGCATCAAGTTCTGCCTGATCCATATCAAGCCAGACTAGGGGACCTTTTTGTTTAGGTGGGGTTGAAGATGTGGATTGTGCAAAAGCAGAAGAAACAATTCCAGCTCCCATTGTAAAAAGTAGTGATCGTTTTGTATTCATATTGTCCCCTTTAGATTCTTGATTATGGGGGAATTTGTTAATAAAGGCAAAGGACCGGATTAGACATCCTCGGCCCTGGTCGATTCCGCCCCGGGCCACCAAGAAACATCGAAACCACCCCTGGGTGGTTTTTTCATTTGCTTGTGTTAATAAGTCTATTTGACGACTACATCAATCGATTTAGATAGTTGAGGACCGTATGACTGATGGCCACCATTTGCAAACTGCATGGTTAACTTGTATTTGCCAGGAGGAAGGCTTACTTCAGCTTCAGTTTGGCCCTTACCGTAATGAATATGTTTTTCATCCGCTGGAATCACAGCCCCATTTGGAATATTCTCAGCATTAATTAGTAAGTGATGGTGACCCGTATTAGCGGTCATATCGCCTGCAGGCTTAACCGCCATTCCCGTTACCGCAAAAGCCACTTTAAATGGGCTGGTAACAGTTGCGCCATTTTTGGGCTCAACAAAATTAACTGACTGGGCAAATGCCAAATTGCCAGAAAGAATCAAGAGAGCGCTTGTAATTAATAAAGAGTGAAGTTTCATTAATTCCTCCTAAGAATATTTAGATTAAATGAAATTACATATTACTATTTTTTAGAAAACAACGTTGTCTATTGCAGAGAAATCTAATTATAAGGATTAGGCATCCTAGGCCTTGGTCGATTCCGCCCCGGGCCACCAAAATCAAATAGTACCTTGCTTTGTGCGGGGCATTTTCTTTTAAAGTAGTTGATGGCGTATCTACCTACTTATTAGCGTAGTCGGTCAAATCCTATAGACTCAATCCGTCAATCAGGATTCTCCCACTCTGGTTCTAGACTGGCTTTAATCAGGCACCAACTTGAGATAGCTCGCACCAAACCAAAACATTTTTTAAAATATTGAATGTGCCCTAGAATTAAAGTAAAGTGTAGTTTGATTTATTTGTATTTCCTCCAGTAGTATTTTAATAGCCACCATTGGTTCAGGTGGCTTTTTTTGAGCCGTGTTTTAGTTTAGCGTCTAGTTACATAAAGCTTGATACTCGTGCCATTAAGTGTCCTTTAAAAGGACGTTTATTAACAAGGTGCTTATTGGGAAAGTTTTTTAATTAAGGGATATTTCGCTGGCATTTCTAAATTTTGTACAACTTCAGCCATATCTGGAAAGTATTCAATTACTTTTTCTGATTCAGGGAATAACATAGACCATTTGATAAAGCTTCTCATTTCAATAGACTCTTTAGATAATAGTTGTAAATCTGTATGTCTTTCATCTTTTTGGATAGTTAGCCATATTTTTTCTACCGAACTTTCTTGACCTTCTAAAATCTGGGTAAATTGATTATCTTTAAATATTAAAATTCAGGTTATATCGTTTGTTTGATTATTTAAATAGATATGGCAAAGCAATCTTGATAGGCCTAAAAATGAAAAGGGTAGTGTTGGGGTGCTTATAAAAGTTAAAGAGATTAGGGTATTAACGTTGTCCATCCTTACAGACTATTCTTAATCAGCCAGAATCATATAGGTGTAAATACTCCTAAAAATTGTAAGGGTATTCCACAGTAGTTTTAATTGGGAATGAGACCAGAATGATTCCTAATAGACCTCAAATTGATCGTGGGCTAATTATGGATGATGGCATACTAATGTTTGTCATTGCGTTTATTCTTACTCCTGTACTAATTTGGATGGCAACTGTTATCTATGGGTAGGTGAGTTGTAACTACAGACGCAAATCTGAAAAATTAGGTTTGTAGCAGTATTTTGTTCGTCTCAGGTAGTTAAGTAATGCGCCTTTAACTTTTAGAAGGAGAAAGTCACATGTCTACAGTAGAAGAATTCTTAGACTTAAATTCGAGAAAAATATGGAGTCTAAAACCAGAAAATAGAGTTATAGACTCGTTATTTTTAATGGCAGAAAAAAATATTAGTTGTATTTTGATTATGAATCAAGAACATCTTGCAGGCATCTTTTCTGAAAGAGATTATGCAAGAAAAGTAGTAATCAAAGGCAAAAACAGTAATGAGACTTTATTAAAAGAGGTAATGACAGATAATTTAATTACGATTAGTCCAAAGACTCGATTAGATGAATGTATGCAGTTGATGACTGACCACCGGATCAGACATTTACCGATTGTAGATAACAATAAAGTAGTTGGCTTAATCTCGATTGGTGATGTCGTAAGAGAAATGCTTGTTCAGCAGAAAATTCAGATTGACGAATTGCAAAGGTATATATCCGGTTGAATAAGATACTACCTGTTAATTTTTCATATAAGGTATTTTTATGTATAAACGTATTTTGGTCGCTTATAACGGAACCTTAGAAAGTCGTAATGCACTACATGAGTGTATTCACTTGACGAGGAATATACAGTCAGAAGTTCATCTGCTTATGATAGTTAAACCCCCAATTAGTACTGTCAATATGGTGGCTGATTTTGCATATCCTATTACAGACTATGAAGATCCCAGTTTTGATGAAAAACAAAAAGAATCGCAACTAAAATTAGATGATGGTTATGAGCAACTTGAAAAAGCTGGCATCACTGCGACGAAACACTTGGAAATTGGTGAGCCAGTTGAGGTCATTGAGCGATTAGCAAAGGATTTAGACATTAACTTAGTGATAGTTGGCCACTCCAAGAAAAAATCAAGAACATTACGCTGGTGGGCTGGAACTACAGACGCCAAGCTGACAGAAAAAATTCAATGTAGTTTATTAATCGCATCCTCTGTGTAATTTATATTTACTCTGATTAAATCGAGTTTGATTATTCCAGCTCTAGACTTATTATTTAAAAGGAAGAATCAAGAGCAGAGGATTTTTCAACAAAGTGTTGGCCAAGTGTCGATTTAAGCCACGCTGATTAAGAGTTCTCACTATAAAAGTGGTCTATGTTCGGGATCAGCGTCTAGTTAGGTAACGATTGATACCATTGAAATGAAGTGTCCTTTAAAAGGACAGTTTGTGATGCAGGTCTTGGTAATTACAAGGCAGGGAGTAGGGATTTGAAATCATTTTAGATTGTTTTAATTATTATAATAACTCTTCCAAGTTCGCTGTGAAGCTTAGTAACTGATATAGTTTTTCAGAATCAGATTCAATTGTTAATTGTTGGACTACCCCAGGTTTTAATAATAACTTTGCAATAGACGATAATATTTCTAGGTGTTGCTGTATGGCTATTTCAGGTACAAGTAAGAAAATCATGATGGATACCGGGATGTTATCAGGAGCAGAAAATTCTATAGGTGATGCAAGCTTCATAAGAACAGCCGCTGGCTCCTTAAGTCCTTTTATTCTTCCATGAGGAATTGCAACACCCGATCCAAGGGCAGTGGAACCTAGATTTTCACGTATATTTAAAAAATCAACTATTGAACTGGACGTGATTCCTAGTCGTTTTTCAAAAAGATCACCAGCGGCTATAAATGCTTCATTTCTATTTTGGGCATAGCATTCAATAGCAATGCAGTCTTTTGTGAAAAGTTCTATTTCTGTATTCATCTCATGAAAACCAGTTAATCAATATGTTTTTCATGATGATGATTTTGTATTTTCTCTTTATGTTTTACGACTTGACGTTCAAGTTTTGATACAACGTCATCAATTGCATGGTAAAGATCTTTGTTTTGTGCTTCCGCAAAGAGTTCTCTACCTTTTAAATGGATTGTCAGTTCGGCAGTATGTCTTAGGGCTTTTTCTGTGGTGTTATCAATCATAAAAAAAACAGTAGCATCAATGACATGATCAAAGTGCTTGCGTATTTTTTGCATGCCATCTTCAACATGCTTTCGCATTGCAGGGGTAACTTCAAGGTCACGGCTATTAATGGTTAAGTTCATCAGTGAATCCTCGTCCATATTTGAAGGTGAAGAAGAAGCTTCATTATTATTTTTGAAGTCCAAAGCAAAGTAGGTTTTTTGCTTTAATAAGTTATTTGGCTGATTGATACGTTTTAAATTAAATTCATGATTTCCATGAATTTTCCAAAATTTAATATCCTCAAACAACTTGTCGAGATCGACATAGGACAGGCTTTTCATGTCTAGAAGATTGATAGACTCACCGGCCTTTAATTTCTCTATTGCAATTAAGTACGTAAATTCAGTCATCTCTAAGTCCTCATATCAACACGCCATATTTTTGAACATTACTCTTAATTTGTTGATCTGCGCCATGTTCAGGTTGGCAAATGAAGGTAATTGAGTTAATTTCCTTGATTTATCTGACATAGACTCATTTAAGGAACATGATGCTAGAAGGACAAGAGAGTTGCCTTCGGGGGGTCACTATTAATAAATTTGTTATCGAACGTTTCCGATTAGCCCTTAGGGCAGGGCTAATAAATAAGTTTGGCAAAATTCCTACAGCCAATAAGCTGACAATTGAATTTAATCATCGTAATTTTCAGTCAAATCCAATTAGTCGTGAATCTGCGAGAAAATGGATTAATGGCCAATCAATGCCAAAGACAGAAAGACTTAAGATTTTGATTAGCTGGCTTAACTTAGATGTATCGTTCATTTACTCTACGACTTTCATCGAGAAATCAAGCCTTCATCTGAAGATTGATAGCGAACAAGATATGGAAAAAGTGGAGGCCTATAGGCTACGAAAAATAGAGGGTTTGGCGCAAGCCGCCTTGAACTTTACTTCACCTCTGACGGCCGTATTAAATAAAGACGGTTTTATTATCTTAGTCAATAATGCCTGGCGATCTAATGCAATGCATTATCCAAAATTAAAGGGTGGGTATTTAGCATGCGAGGGTGTTAATTATCTTGCTATTTGTGATAAAGCAAAAGGACTGGGCTCTGCAGAGGCTAACAAAGTAGCTAGATTTATTCGTGACGTTATTGCTAATAATACGAAAACATTTGCAACAAAATATCCCTGCCATAGCAATGGAGATAAAAGATGGTTTGAGGTTAAGATATCTGCATACAAACACTCTGATGATGTATGTTTTGTCGTTACACATATGCCGATCACTGAAGCTATCTATAACTTAAAATAAAAGTCAAGCCATGGTGTTTTTTTTGACTAATCTAAATAGTATGATCATTTAGTCAGTAGTACTAAGTCTAGTAATTTAATTATTCGGGTTTTTCCTTATTGAAAATTCTGGTAATACGCTCAGTATCAGTAAAGTAAATGCGGGTGTAGTTCAACGGTAGAACGATAGTTAAATATAACCATTCTTGGAGGTTCAATTCCTTCCGCCCGCACCATCAACTTCCACTCGGTTTTTTGTCGTTAACTCCCCAATGTTTTTTTCTATAGTAAACAATAGAAATTTTTTATGGATCTTGGTTGTCAGGATGAGTAATCCTGTCCTACCGTATCTGCTATTAAAGTGGTCTTGTTCGGGATCAGCGTCCGGTTACGTAACGGTTGATACCTGTGTGATGACGTGTCCTTTTAAAGGACGTTTTGTGAAGAAAGAGTTATTTCAATATACCCCGGCATTTAAAGTAATACCGTGCACCCGCTTCCATCTGTTTTAATCGCGCATGTTCTTCATCGGTCATTTTGTAGCGTTTGGGCTTTTTCTCATGTAATTGAAAAAGTAATTCTTCCATTAATTCTGCACATTCGTCAAAGTAACTGCCAGGATCAACGTTCTTTAAAAACTCAATAGCTTCATCGTACTTGTCCATGATCAGCCCAATCTAGTTAAAAGGTCATTTAAGGAAAAATTAACCCTGTAGCCTACTTGGTGACATATCCATATCATGTTGGTCTCCTTTTTAGCCAATTCGACAACTGTGTCAGGCTTGGCAATTTGGAATAACTCCGCCCAATAAAAAACCCACCAATAGGCAGGTTAGTCGCTTTTGATTACTCGCTAGGAGTCTCATCTTTTTAGCACCTTACTGCGTTAGCAGGTTGCTGTGGCGACTAAGCCTACTCTTGATGTATTACTAGATTAACCTAAGAATTAAAAATAATCAATCATTCTTGTTATGAAATGTCCTTTTAAAGGACAGTTAAGAGCTGGGAATATACTAATAAACTATGAATAAAATCTCTTTATCAGAAATTACTGACTCCGAACTTATTGACCTATACCCTTCAATTCTAAAAGAGTTAAAAGCGAGAGGCATTATTAGAACAAACAATTTGATTGGCGAGTTAGGCGAGCATCTTGCGGCAAATGCATATAACTCTAACCCAAAACTTCCGAAATTACAGTTAAATTTGAAAAGCACTAAGAATATTGATGCCACAAGTCATAAGGGTGAACGATATGCAATTAAAGCCACATCTGGCAACGGTACTGGTGTATTTGCAAGCCTCCCCATAGATGACGATAAAAAAGTTTATTTTGAATACTTGATATTAGTTTGTTTTAACAAAGACTATTCGTTAAATTCAATTTATGAGTTAACTTGGGACCAATTTGTTCGATTTCGTAGAATGAAGCCACCTGAAAATAAGTGGAATTTGCCAGTTACTATTACAGTAAAAGAAGTCGCAAAGAAAATAGCCTGATTTAAATTACTAAGGTTGTTCTATTTCTCGGATCGGAAATTGAAAGAACTTTTGTAAGATCGGTATGAATTGATGAGAGAGGTCTTAAAAAGGCAGTACCATTAATATTGAGCGGTAATGCGGTTCTACTTGTATTATAAAAATCTAATACCTCAGAATACGTATTGCTATTAGATCTATTTTGTACTTCCGACACCGGAACATCGGGCAGATATATGGCTAAGAAACCAACTCTCTGATAATTTCTTATTTTGGAGATGCTTGTGAATTCTTCTTTTTCTGTAAAAAACCCAACGCCAAGGATGTCGGTTGTAAACCCAGAGGCCAAAAACCTTTCTCTTGCAAAATTAGATTTGACCGAGATCCATAAGTTATTTGGGAGGCACATCAAGACAAAGTCCCCGTAGGACTGAACTTGTTGGTTAGTATTTCTAAAGAAGTTAATTCCATCAATCATTCCACCTAAAGCCGTCTCAAGCAAAAGCTCCGAAACACCGCCAAGATTGGAAACCCCGCTTTGTTGTTCAGAAGTTTCTTGCGGCCTAGTCCACCTCTCCCTATTAATTTGATCAATAAATTGTTTCGCATTAATAAAATTTGACGCATCGATTGGTGTCCCTAGATAGATCTCAGTTGACTTTATTGCCACGGGCGCCAATAAGTGGATGTTGTTAAGCAGGTTTGCAAATTCAGGAAAATTCCAAAGAAATGCTTGCATAGCTTTATTTTCTGGAGACTTATTCCATTCTCTTGGATTGAAGTTGCCGTGGCCAAGCGTTCTTAAAATATTAATTTGATTAGGATTTAACCCATCAAGAATTACTTTTATTGCAGGTTTTTGTAAGTCAAAATCTATATGCGGGTATTTTGGTGAGTTTGAATTTATTAGGAAGAAGAGGTGTTTATAGACAGGAGTAAAGAACTCATCCCACAAAGGTAGACTTAGGCTATTAGTTAAATCATGGGGCTCTGAAATTGAGATATTTAATATATTCATTATCAGAGTCTAAATCATTTATTTTAATAAAAGAAATAAATTCGCCGGGTCATCTACAGGATAAGTCGTGCTACAATTTGCACATGACTATTTCTGCTGAAATTAAAAATAAAAGACTTGGAATGGGTTTAACCCAAGCTGAATTGGCGCAGTTGCTTGGTTTAGGTCAATCTGGCGAGAGAACTATCCGCGGCTGGGAAAACGATGAGCATTTTCCATCCGAATCTAAGTTGGCTGAAATAAGAAATTTACCATCAAGTGCACCACTAAAAAATAAAGCAAAGAAGCATTTATTTACTTTTATTGATTTATTTGCTGGAATTGGCGGGATAAGATTAGCATTTCAAAAAAATAATGGTAAATGTGTTTTTACTTCTGAGTGGGATAAGTACGCTCAAAAAACATATGCCGCTAATTTTGGTGAGTTACCACACGGCGATATAACAAAAGTAGCCTTGAGTGAAATTCCAAAGCATGACATTCTTCTTGCTGGATTCCCTTGCCAAGCATTCTCACAAGCTGGATTAAAAAAAGGCTTTGCTGATACAAGGGGGACTATGTTTTTTGAAATACAAAAAATAGTTGCCCATCATCAGCCAGCAGTATTAGTTCTAGAAAATGTTAAGCAACTTAAAGGGCACAATAAGGGAGAAACCCTAAAAACTATCTTACAGATATTGCGTGGCGAGTCTTATCAAAAAATATCTGATGACGTTCCAATGACTTCAGAGGCTAGGAAAGCATTAAACAAAAAACTTAACTACTGGGTTGACTATAGAGTTTTGAGAGCTGGAGATTTTGGAATCCCTCAAAATAGGGAAAGAATTTTTATAGTTGCATTTAATAAAGATAAATTTTCCAATGTTAATTTTGATGAAGCATTTTCTTGGCCGACTCCCACTAATGTAGAGACACGTGTTGGCGATATTCTTGAGCATCATAAAGATGTAGACCCTAAGTACACAATTTCCGAAAAACTATTAGAGGGACATGAAAGAAGGAAAATACAACATATTGCAAAAGGAAATGGCTTTGGCTTCTCAGTCGTTAAACCAACAGATGAATATACAAATACTTTGAGTGCTAGGTACTACAAAGACGGAAGTGAAATTTTGATTGATCAATCAAAATATAAAAAAAGGCCAAGAAAGCTAACTCCAAGAGAATGTGCAAGATTACAAGGATTCCCAAAAGAATTTATTGTGAATGCAGTATCAGATGTGCAGATATACAAACAATTTGGTAATTCTGTTACGGTGCCTGTAGTTGAAGCTGTGGCAAAGTCAGTTAAGAAGACATTAGAAAAGTTGAAGCAACAAGAATTGTCCTTTTAAAGGACGTTTCATGAAGAGGTTGTCCAAACAAAAGTCTGAAAATAAAATAGCTGTATGACAACAGCACGCCACCCAAAAAGTGACTAAGGTAATCAAAGTACCTGAAAGTCATCTAGAAATAATCTCCTCACCCCAGCACGAATCCCAACCCTCAGCCTTAAGCCAACTCAAATACGCCGAGCCCACAGAGCTTTATCTGCGTGATGGCGAAGTAGTTATCCACCGTAGATCCGGAAGCCCACTGTGGCATTGTCGCTTTAGACTGCAGGATGGCTCATGGCATCGTCAAACTACCCGCCAAGCAAGTATTGAGCACGCAGTACGAATGGCTTGCGATCTTTACGATGAAACCAGATTTCGCCAAAGGCTGGGGCTTGCACAAAAGTCACCTACGTTTGCAGAAATTGCACACGCCACTCTTTACTCCATGCGGCAGGACTTGGATGTGGGTATAGGCAAGAGTGTGTACGGTAGCTATATCACCTGTATTGAGAAATACTTTCTGCCTTACTTTCAGGACAAAAGACTGGAAGAAATAACCTATACAGACGTGCATGAGTTTGAGGTTTGGCGAAACAGGCAGATGAACAAGTTGCCCCGAGCCAGTACCTTGATGAACTTTGCCAGTGCTTGGACCAAGTTACAGCAGACCGCAGTGAATAAGGGTTGGATCAGCGAGCGAGTGGCTATCCCTAAATTAACCAGTAGAGGGCTAAAAGCCACAACCCGCCCAGCGTTTACCCGTGTGGAGATTGATCGCTTGTTGGAGTTTATGGAGCCTTGGATTACTCAAGGCAGACTAGAGATTGAGAAAGAGACCCGTCCACTTTTGAGAGATTATGTAGAGATGCTTCTTTATACAGGCATGCGCCATGGTACTGAAGCACTCAATATCTGCTGGAAAAATATTGAGTGGCATACACAGGGAGATAAGCGATATTTGCGTATTTGGGTAAGTGGCAAAACAGGGGGTCGCTGGCTGATTGCCAAACACAAGGCAGTAGATGTCTTGAAGAGATTACACGGTAGGCAAAAGGCTGTTTATGACATAGCATTTGATCGTTTGTTTGAAACTCGTGCACCTGAGCGAATCTTTGTATTTGCCAATGGTCATCAGCCCATGCGGATTGATGGGGCATTTAAGCGACTCATGCGAGATAGTGGCATGGGATTAAGTCATGAGGGGCAGATGCGTACTTTATATTCACTCAGACATACCTACGCTACTTTGGAGTTGCTAGAAAACAAGACAGATATTCACACGCTGTCAAAGCAGATGGGAAATAGTGCCGCCATGATTGATCGTCATTACAGCAAGTTGACGGCAACGATGGCGGCAGATAGGTTGGCTTGAGCATGAACTGTCCTTTAAAAGGACAAAATCAAAAGGACAAAAAAGCCCACTAATAAGTGGGCTGTGTGAGTATCAGCAAAGTAATATCAATAAATTACATTCGTTGGTGGTTGACCTTTACGCCTCGCTAACCGACCCACATTATGAAACAAGTTACGAAATGAGCCATTGGCGAATTGAATGGTTGGCAGTAGCTCATCATTAGATAAAGCTACCCCTGCTTCATTTGCAATGGATTTGGCAATATCCAAGTAAAGGGGTGTACTAAATTTTGTGTAAACGGTTTAATAATGGGTGAGAACCCACTCCAAAGGAGAAATGATGACCGAAGAAGCAAAACGAGTAGTACCAAAAGAATTAATCGATAGT
>Ga0214921_10011219_pt1 | contig 10928 bp, 4 predicted proteins | sample LL1505_MetaG_FD_177992 | JGI IMG/M metagenome (GOLD analysis project Ga0214921, IMG submission 177992) | Freshwater microbial communities from Lake Lanier, Atlanta, Georgia, United States - LL-1505 | ecosystem: Environmental > Aquatic > Freshwater > Lake | place: USA: Georgia | collected 2015-05-28
AAGACCATTTCCTCCTGTAGGATTATATTGAAATGAAGCATTTATTGTAGGCCAACCACCTTGTGCATAATTAAACACTCCTAATAAAGCTGAAGGATTTAAATCATAAAAATCTATATCAGCGCTATTAGCAGGTAACCAATTTGCTTCATTTGAAAATCTATAAACAACTCTTGATCCATAACTTCCACCACCGCCACCACCGCAACTTTCAAGTGTAAATGGACCTGCACTTGCTCCAGGGTCGCCTCCACCTCCGCCTCCATATCCAGCGCCTCCAGCGCCTCCAGCATAAGTAAATGTATAAGCAGAAGGAGAGCCGTCATAAGAGGAAGTTCCTCCTGTTCCTAAAGTAGAATAGTAAGAAGAAGAATAATTTATAAAATTTCTACCATTTTGAAAAGGAGGTATTCCTGAAAGATCGCCTCCTAATCCGCCACCTCCGTTTATACCTTGTAATCCAGGATATGTTATAGAAGGAGGTGGTGATGTTGTTAATCCTCTATTTCCAGGATAACCAGCGGAACCTCCATTTGAGCCAGTTGAAAGAAATACAAATCCACTTGCTGCAGCTCCAGCTCCTCCGCCTCCTCCAGCAACTATTTCGATATTCCAGCTATTGTCTATATAAGAATGACAGTAAGAAGAATCTCCTCCAAATCCACCTAAAACAGCTAAAGAAGAATTTAATACACTTGATCCACCGTTTCCTGCAGCTCCTATTTTTATATTAAAAGGTGTTCCTTCTGGATATGTAAGTTGACGTTCGGCAAATCCACCTCCGCCACCAAATGCTGTCCATCCAGCAAAAATAGAACTAGGATTAACTGAGCCTCCAGCTCCCCAAAGTTTTATTTTAACACCTATACAACCTGTAGGTATAGTTCTATTGTATATTCCAGGAGTAGTAAGAAGTTCTTTAACATAATAAATATTTTGTCCAACAAATTGGTCAATGTGTCCTAAAGTTCCATCTTTATTTCTATAATATAAAGAGTCAGCAGTTCCAGTTGATAAAGTTACAATTTCATTTGAATAAAATATTTTATTTATAGAACTATTACCAGATGTAGTTAATGGGTTTAAAACAGGAATATTAGGACTTTCTATAGAATCACTTTCTAAATAAGTTCCTGTAGAGTTATAACGAATATTTATAATATAATTAGTTGAATTTGTTTGTGGAAATGGATATACAACTTGAGAAATATTATTATTATTATCATATATGTCTACGTTATCTTGAAAAGTTGTAGTTAATACTGTAAGAGTATTATTTACATTTCCAATATTCCATGAAAATACGTAATTATCTTGATTTTGAGATTGAATTACTGACGTCCAAAATAATACTCCAGACTGATTAACAGCTACTACAGATGCACATTGATATGTATTATTTGTTAATGTTTTTTGAATAGTTATTGGATTATTTAGTGAAGTAAGATTAGTATTTCTAGATATTTGAGGAGTATATATATATAAATTACTACTGTTAAATGTAGGAGATAATGTAAAATTATCATTTAAATTAACAGGATTAGTAATATATGTATTTAATACACCTTCTATAGGTAATGCAAATTCTACATTTCCATTATCAGTTCTAAATTTAAACAAACAAGCGTTAATTACTGTATTAGCGTTAAATGGATTTAATAAAAGATTTGATTCAAATGTTTTTTGATAATTAATTTCTGCAAGTTTAGCAACCCATGAAGAAGAAACAGCAATAGAAAGTTCAGAATTATTTAAAACAAGTCCAGCTATATTGCAATATTGTGCATCTAAATCTCCTGCTTGACCTGTATAAGGATATACATCTCCTATACTATTAATCCATTGAGTTTGACCTTCATAATTTATTTTTACAAGAGCAGATGGTCCTTTCCCATAAATGATATTTGTAGTTTCTACTCTTGTAGGTAGATTATAATTTTGTGCAAATAACGGATTAGTGATTTGAATAATATCAGAATAATATTGTTCATCTGAACCAAATGGAGAATATTTATATGTAATAATTGCATAAGATGTAGTTCCATATACAGCGGTGACTATAGAGTTAATAGTATTATAATATATTGAATTTGAAAGATTTGCTAAAAAACTAATAGAGTTTGGATTACTTGTATTATATATATTAATAGAAGCTAATGCTTCTACAACTAAGAAAATTTCATCAGATGATATATTATATAATGTTGAAAATTTTGTTTGAATACCTGAGAAAGGAGTTGGTATATTACTATTTGATAAAGTAGTTAAACTAATATTACTAATTTGAGGAGGAACAGTATATATTGCAATATAATTGATAGTTGGAGAATATTCATAATTAAAAAATATTTGATTTGAATAATCTAAATTTTGCTGAATGGTTAGTGTAGTTCCTGCTAATTCTTTTTGAAGTGGAGTGTTTATTATATAAGTTACTAAACTAATATTATCAAAATTAATAAAGTATATATCGTAATTAGAGGTAAGAGAAGATGAATCAGAAATTAATACGACTATTTGGTAAATATTATTTAAAGTATAATAAAAATCAGCTACTTGATGAACTGCGCAAACATAACCAGTGACTATAGTAGCTGTTTGTTGTAAAGGAAATATAGAACCATTATATTTATATTTATTAATTTTTAGTCCTGATACAGTTGTATTTGCTTGATAGATATATAATTCATTATTTACAACTAAAAAGTTACTATATTTTTCATTTATAGGATTTACATCGATATTAATAGATATATAAGAATTTATATTATCAATAGTAAAAGAAATACATTTAGTAATATTTGATTCACATAAAACAAAAACAGTATCATTAAATCCTATTGTATTAATTCTAACAATAGGTAAAACTGTGCTGTCAGTAGATATTGTTCCAATAAATATATAATTATTAATATCTGTTATATCATAAACATATAAATATACAGGAAAAGTAATAGGTAAATCATAAGCATAAACAATATAAAAACGTCCATTTAATTGAAAAGTAGAAGTAGCTAAAATATTTTTTGGTAAAGTAATTGTAATTTTTGGATTTTGATAAACATGTGAACTCACTAATTCTGGATTTTGTAATAAACTTCCCCAAGATGCTACTAATGTATTTGGCTCTACTGTCAGAGAATATAAATCTCCAGATGTATGTAATTCAGGAACATAATATATATTATTAAATGATTCAATTTGATTATTTTGTCCTACTTGTTTTCCTAAATTATTATTATAAAAACTATAAACAGCAAGTTCTGGATTACTTGTCACTAAATATTCTTTATAATTTTTTCTATCAAACCAATTATAATTTGAAATAATCTTTCCTTCACACGTACTTATTAATGTAAATGTAAGAACAGGACCTGCAGCTACATTTATTAAATAAGTATATTGATTACCATCAATAGATAATGTAAAATAATAATTAACATCTGAAGATACTGAACTAAATCTTCTCTCATATACTCTCATTCCTGTTCTATTTCCATTAATATTAATATTTAAACTTCCAACAGAATTAAATAATCCTCCACTTAAACTATAAAATTGAACATTTCCTCCACTTGTAGAATCAGCCCAAGCAATCATAAGTCCATTTCCAATATCATAATAAGCGCCTACATATTCATATTGAAAAATAGTTACTAAATTTGCATAAGTAGAAAATACAAATGTTGAAGTATTATATGTTAAAGCAGTTAGCCATCGAGTTACACTATCTGTTCTTGACATAACTAATAAAATATCAGCTCCAATTCCTGTATACAATATAGCAGATAATCCAAAAATAGTTAATATACCTGATCCAGGAGGAGGAAATGCATACGTTTGTTCTTGAGTTATAGAAAAAGTTCCATTAATTGGACTTAAATTATATTGTAATACATTTATGGTTGCAATATTAGAACTAAATGGTTTATTATCACAAAATATACGTCCTGACGACGAAGCATTATTTCCTTCTGGAGGATAAAACGATGCTGTAAATATTCTATTAATATTTGTATAACACATTTGACCTACGTAATTAGTTGTTCCACTTGTATAAGTTCCAGTAGCATAAGTGAATAAACGTTGATATTGTTGAGATAATTGAAAATTAGTTTCAATATCTATAACACCTGGAGTTCTTACTGGTAATTCTTTTTGTAATAATATAGGACATAAAATAGAAGTTCCAGTATAACTGGAATTACTTGTCGTTGTATTACATATTACTATACTTTGAGAAATTGTTCTATAATATAATGTAGGAGTAAAAGGAGAATAAATATCTAAAGGAGTTGTATAAGTATATGATAAAGGTTGCCATCTATTTACAATAAAAGTAGTATCAGGATAATATATAGGAGTATTTGTTGTAACAGAATATCCTGTAGGAGCATTTAAATTAATACTGGTGTATAAAGGAGTAATATTATCAATATTTACACCTACATATATGCTATTTCCTTTATCAGATTTTATACAATTGATAGTATTATTATCATTCAAAGTAGAATACATATTAAAAGGAGAGCTACAGTTTGTTCCAGAATATGAAAAAGATTCAGACCTAAAAGTAGTATAAAAATTATGATAACCCCAAGGAGTTCCATTTGTAATTAATTGTAATCCATTTGTATTAAAAGCAGTTACAACATAAGCAGCTAAACCATTTCCATATGGATTTACTATGTTATATCCTAACTTAATTGATGTTGTTGTGTTGTTTTCATAAATATATTTATAAAAAGTTAAATTAGATTGATAATCAAATGATAATAAATAATCTCCACTATTATTTATTTCTACTTTTACATCTATTGTTTTATTATATCCAACATATGTTTGTTGTTCAACTTCTGATAAAGCACCTAATATAAACCATACAAATTCATTTGATGAATTTAATTTAAATAAAAATGGAAGTTGAAGTTGGTCTTTAAATGCTTGAAAGTTAGAAATAAAACCAGGAATTTGTGCTAAACTTATATTTTGAAATTGTGAGAAAATAATATCTTGATCATTATAAATTAAAAAGTTATTACTTTCTCCAGAAATAATTTGTATACCTGCATAAAGTGTTTCTCCTGTTTCTATATCATATTGGATTGATGTAATTTTTCCATTTAATACTCGAATATTAGAAGAATCAAAATTTTTATCAATAGTTACTCTTGGAAAAAATTGAGCAGGGTCTACCGGTTGACCTTGAGGATATTGTAGCGAAGGGTCTTTTGTTTCGAACGTAACAGAAAAATCTGTTTCTAAAGGATATTTTTCTCTATCTCTGTAATTTGAGTCAAGTGTTATATAATAATTTAAATTTGAACTCATTTATTAATATTAATCAGAAAACTTTTATATTTATCTTTTTTAGATTTTAATATTTTAATAAATTAACTATTAAAATATTTATTTATTCAATCTTTATCAAGGTTGGACTAAATATGTCTTTTATTGTATTTAAATATTTTTTCTTTTGTAATCTTAATTCAAATTGCTGTTCTAATAATCCTTCTATCTTAATACCTACACTTAACAATTCGTCTACAGGATTTACACATTGTCTTTGTAAATAAGTTAGATAATCTAAATTTAATATATCTTTATGTTGGTCATAATAATTAGAATCTTCTGCTTTTAATAATACTTTATCTGTTGTTTTATATTTTAATTCACCTTTATCTAATAATACATATTCTATCCTTTCACCATCTTCTACTGGCTGTCCTCTCTTTATCATTTTTTTTGCAACATGAATATGAACTGGATCTGTCTTTCCTTTATGTTCTAATTGTTTCATTCCTCTTGTAATTACAAATTCTTTTGTTTCAAATTTGCGCTGAAACATCTCATTAACTGTATCTATAATCATATACATTAAATTTCTTACTTTTTCATTTCTATAAATACCTTTATTAGGGTCAGTATCTTCGTTTTTTATTTCATTTAATTTAGAATAATCATCTGCATTATTTAATAAATCTAACATAATTTTTTCATATAATAATCTTAACCAATTACAATTATCTCTTCTTGTCAATACAATTCCTCTTTTCATTAATTTTTTTGCTGGTTTTCCTAATTCTGTTGCAAATGCTGCATATCTTTTCTTTGTTAAAATTAAAAATTCTGTATATGCTTTTTCTTCAAATTCTAATTTCATTGGTGCTGGAAAAATTGTCTTTACTTTTTCAACTACTTCTAAAGCATAATTCCAAACCACTTCTATTGGTTGTCCAGCAAGATGAGGAAAATTTGTATAAGCACTGTCCGTATCATTATAAATAACTTTTCCTTTACATTCTTCTTCTAAAAATGAAGATGCTTTTATAATACTCTCTCTTCCTTTTGCAGTAATACACATAGCTCCAGGTAAAAATGGAAGATATCCAACTTTCACTCCCATTGCACCATACATACTATTTGCGCTAACTTTATAAGCTAATTGTCTTTTATCTAAAACCATATTAATTTCTTCTAATCTGTATGCTTCAGATTTATTTCCTTCTTGTTTTAATTTATCTATTTCTTCTTTATTTTTTTCTATAATTTTACGAGTATCTTTTCTTGCTTTTAACAATCCATCTATTAATGTGGGAATTACACCTTTTCCAGAAACATCTTGTTTTAAAAATCGATATTTAAATCTACCACAAATGATTTTCTTAGCTTTTGGAGGTTTTTGTTTTGATTTAATTTCATCTTCTGCATCTTTTAAGGTTAAATCTTTATTTGACTTCATAAGTTTTTGAACTGCATTATCAAACCTAATTTGTTTCTTTCTTTCTTTTTCTATAATTTCTGGGTCATGTTTACAATTTTTATGTTCTGTCCAATCAAAAATATGACAATCACAATCTGGAATACTTTCATCTAAAACTAATTTAGTATAATCGATATTATGGGCAATAATAATACTTGGATATAGACTCGCAAAATCAAATGGCAAAATCATATTATAAACACCTGGAATAGGGTCGGAAACAAATGCACCAGAATATTCTTCGCCTTCTTTTGTAGAAAAGACTTTAGATTGAATTACAATGTTATTATGATAACAATATTTTAACATTTGACTATACATTTTGATTTGTTGACCTTTAGTATAAAGATAAAACATTGGAACACCATTTGTTGTAGCAGTTTCCATTAAGTCAAACCAAACTAATAATTTTTCATATAATAAATAAGTAACCCAAGTATCTTGTATACAGTATTTTCCAATTTTTGCCATAGATTTTGCAGAACCTTGTCTATATAATTCAAAAATATCAGAAGCTTCTAAGTCATCTTTATTTGTTTTTAAAAATTCATTACAAACTGTTTTTAATTTATAATTTTTTAATTTATGACCACGTTCTACATAAGGAAATAAATCCATCATCATTCTTCCTTCTAAATCAAGATATTTCATCTCTTGTTTACCATATGCTTTACTTTCCCATTTAATAGGAGTTATTACTCCTGCTCTACCAGGAATACATCCCATTTCTTTATATTTTGTTCCAATTTGAGTAAAAGTTATTGCTCTATTTTCTACATATGTAATATCAAATTTAAAAATATTATATCCAAATATCACATCAGGGTCTAATTCTAAAATTAAATCTTTAAAACCATTGTAAAGTTCTCTTTCATTTTTAAAACATCTAACATCTACATAATCATTTTCTGTTAATTCTTTATCAACGTCTTTTATAGAGTCGCATACTCCAATAGTTAATAAATATTTTTTATATTTCTTTTTGTTAGCTTTTTGTTCGACATATGTTACGCCAAATTGAAAAACTTGGTCTTCCCATAAAGATGCTTTAGGAAAAGCTGGATATTTACTACTATAACATTCTATATCGTAACTTACAACTTTAGGATATACGATTGGCATTTTAAGCGATTCTTCTTGACTCATAGCAATCATATTTTGATAAGATACTCTAAATTCGTATTTTTTTGTTGTTTGTTTTTCTTCATTTGTTAAACGTTTACCTTTAACAGTAATCCAAGAACTTGATGGAAGATTTTGAATTGCAAATAATTTAAGAATAGGACTAATAGAAGGTTCATAACAATGAAATTGAATTTTTATTTTACCTATACTTGGAATATCTATTTCTGAAATTCTTAAATCTTCGTCATTAACTCTATCCATAAATTTATAACCTGCTGCAATTTTCATAAAAGTTTTTATTGCAAATGTTCCGCTAAATCTTAATTGAATAAATGGAAATAATAATGGATTATAATTTGTAATTCCATTTTCTTTATGTTTTACAATATCTGCAATATATAATCTCTGTTGTCTTTTAAATTCCATTGATATTGGTTTATTTGCACCATAACAAATTTTTTCTAATTTATTTTTTACTAAATTAATTCTACCTTCTGTCCAATCTATATTATTTGGAAGTTCAAGCCAAATTGGAATGGCAAAATCATCAATAATACAACAAACACTATCATTAGCTTTGTTCCATCCATAAGCGCGAATTATTCCAGCTTCTCCTTTAGCTTGGTCATAAGACCATTGAAAAGGAAAAAAAGAAAATCTTTCAAGAGACATTTTTAATAAATGATATTATGACTTTATATTTTAAATATAAAATCATTTTAAAAATATTATTTTTTATAAGTAATTTCGGCTTCTCCTATTCCGTTTATATATTCAATTACATCTTCTAAACTTCTATATGGGTTTTCTCCTTTATTTCCTGGAGCATATGTTGAATAATATTGTCCATCATGATAACTTACCACAGTTGGAACACCTTGTACTGTAAAATCTTGTTGTCTATTATTAATTCTTTGCATTAAATCTCTGTTATCACCTGTATTTACAGTTGCAATAGTAATATCTTTTGAATTATCATTATTAAACTTTTGAGCAAGATTTTCATAAGTTGGCTTGAAAGATATACAATGACCACATCCTGGATTAAAAAAAATAACAAGAGTTTTTTGTTTAGCTTTTTTATTAAGAAGATTCATATCAATATCAAAATCTTTATTTGATAAAGGTAATGTAAAAGTTTCATAAGACATTTTTATATATTGTCAAAGAAAGTATTTAAATTTTAATTATTTTTTTGTTATTATATAATTCTGTAAATGTTTTTACATATGTTTCTAAATTACTTATATATTTATTTGTTTTATAACTTTCTAATATTCTCATCATATTATAATATGTTATTTCTTCATCCATTATTTTCTTTCCTAATTTAGCACCTAATATACACCCTACTAAATAAGCATTTTCACATACATCTTCCATACTATTTTGTATAACCCATTTTATACCTTCTTCAAAATTATTAAAATGAAGATATGCATATAATGAACAATATAATGTATTATAACAAGTATTTTTATGGTATTTTAAGTCTAATTCAATGTTATTTTTTGCTAATTTAATTATTCTTTTTATATTAACATTATCAGTCCAATGTTCTTGTATTTCAATAGGTTCATCATTTAATGCTTTATCTAATACTTTTAAAAATAATAAATTACAACTTATACAATCAGATTGAGGATTTGTTATATAACAATCTTCTATTATATTATAATCATCAAATAAAATTAAAGGTATACTTCGTAAAATACTTTCATTAGTTTTTAATAAATTGTTATTTAATGTCAATAATGTTGAATCATAATATAATTTTATATTTTCTATCGTAGGATAAATTTTAAACTCATCAAGAAGTATTTTAAAATTAGTATTATTAAGGTTTATATGTTTTAAAAATAATTCAATATATATTTCAGTCGCTTTATAACGGTCATAACTTTTATTTTCTATAATATGATTACATAATTCAAACATACATTTTGTTGTAAAATTTAAGTCTCTTATAACTGTTAATCTTTCAATATACTTATCTGATATTTTATTAATTAATCCTAAATTATCTCCAATAAGTATACCGTAAAACATTCCTGAAAATTTATCAAGTAACATTGTTAATTATAATATATTAATTATAATTAACTTTTTAAATACTTTCAATTTTTTCATGATAAACTTTTGGATTATTTTTTATTAAACGTTCTTTATAATCTAAAAAATCTTTATTAACGCATTCATGAGCAAAAGAATACCGATGATTTGAACAAAACATTTTTGAGGGACAATATTTACATTCATAATAATCTATTTTTATTTTTTTTTGACAAACAAAACACTTATTACTCATCTTATATCATTATACTTAATAAAAATTGTAAAAAATCAATTTATATATTTTATTTTATATTTTTTCATCTTTAATAACATCTTTAAATTATCTGAAAAAGAATTCTCAAATATTTGTTTATTTGATTGTTGTTGATATAACTGAACTATATACATATATATTTCTTCTAAAACTGATAATTTAATCCAAACATTTTCTAAAAATATATCATCAGTCGTATTAGTTAAAAATACAATATCATAAGTATCTAAACATATTAAAGAAAGTTTATTATAAATAAAAGAATAATCTATCTCTTTATTTATCAACAAACAATTATTAGTATTTTTTAAAATATGTTGCATTAAATTTATCTTTGCTTCGACGTTGTTTTCTGTAAAATTTATTCCTATGACTGTTTTAAAACAAGAATTTTTAAGATTTATTATTTCCTCTTCTTGTAATTTTTTAACTAAATATACATCTGTCATTGATAAATTAATTATATTATTTATTCTTACAAAAGGACTTCTATTATAAATGATATCTTGTTTCATATTAATAATATTTGTTAAACGTTTATCAAATTCATTATTGTTCATATATGAACTTATTAAATTAATTTCTTTATCGTAATTTTCTTTTAATAATGTTAATCTTACAAATGTTTTATTGTCATAAAGTTCTTCTAAATTAGGACATCCCCAATAAAATATTAAACATTCTGAAACAATTGCATCTGTAAATTTTTCT
>Ga0214921_10011221_pt1 | contig 10926 bp, 10 predicted proteins | sample LL1505_MetaG_FD_177992 | JGI IMG/M metagenome (GOLD analysis project Ga0214921, IMG submission 177992) | Freshwater microbial communities from Lake Lanier, Atlanta, Georgia, United States - LL-1505 | ecosystem: Environmental > Aquatic > Freshwater > Lake | place: USA: Georgia | collected...
ATTGCTGAAAATTACTATCAGCATTGCCTCAGTATTCCTATGTATTCAGCATTAAGCGTTCAACAGCAAAACACTGTGGTGAGCAAACTCAAGCGCGGTCTGCAACAACTTGAGCCAAGCCAAACCGTCCACAAAGGGCTTGCATGAAAGTTGTAGCCATTACTCAAGCCCGCATGAGTTCCACCCGTTTACCTGGCAAGGTGCTCATGCCTTTGGCGGGCAAACCTGTGCTTGCGCATGTGGTGCAACGCAGCCAAGCTTGCCGCCAAGTGGATGAAGTGGTGGTGGCTACCTCTACAGATTTGAGCGACGATGCCATCGAGCAATGGTGTGCTCATAACCAAGTGCATTGCTATAGGGGAAGCTTGAATGATGTGCTGGACCGATATTACCAAGCAGCCAAACTGCATGGGGCTGATGTCATTGTTCGTATTACTGCAGATTGCCCAGCCATAGACCCACAGACTGTGGATGAAGTGATTCAGGGGTTCATCGACGGTGGTTTCGAGTTTTACGGTTTGTCTGGAGAGTTTCCCGATGGATTGGACTGCACCGTGTTTTCGTTCAGGGCGATAGAAAAGGCATGGCAAGAGGCCAAGCTCCCGTCAGAGCGTGAGCATGTAGGGCCTTACATTGAAAAAAATCCTCAGCTGTTTAAAAGCGGCGGTTTGAAAAAATACACAGGCTTATCGCATATGCGATGGACCTTGGATGAGCCACGCGACTATGAATTTTTAAGCCAAGTGTTTGATCAATTGGCGTATCAAGGAAAACTTTTCACAACAGAAGATGTTCTGGCTTTGTTGCATGAACAGCCCGAATTGCAAACCATTAACCAAACCATTGTGCGTAACGAAGGCTATTTGAAGTCTTTGGCCGCAGAAGGAACTGTTCATGTATAGCCTAGAAGAACTTACACACAGTCAAGGCGTGGCCATGTACCACGAAGCGAAGAAGATGATTCCTGGCGGTACACAGTTGCTGTCTAAGCGGCCTGAGATGTTTGCGCCTGATGTGTGGCCCTCGTATTACTCAAAAGCCAAGGGGTGCAGGGTGTGGGACTTGGACGGACGCGAGTTCATCGACATGTCCATCATGGCCGTTGGTGCTTGTATTTTGGGTTATGCCGACGATGAAGTCGACGATGCTGTGGTGGGCGCTTTGCGTCATGGCGTCAACAGCTCACTCAATTGCCCAGAGGAAGTTGAATTAGCCAAAGCATTGATAGAACTTCACCCTTGGTTTGGCATGGTGAGATACGCCAGGAGTGGCGGAGAAGCCATGGGCATGGCGGTGCGTATTGCCAGAGCACATGCACAGCGAGACACGGTGATGTTCAGCGGTTACCACGGCTGGAACGACTGGTATTTGGCTGCCAACTTAGGGGATGAAAAAGGCCTTGATGGACAACTCATGCCTGGCTTGCAACCCAACGGCGTGCCCAGAGGTTTGGCAGGAACGGCTTTGCCGTTTGACGCCAACAACATTGCGTCTTTGAAAGAAAAAATCAAAGGCAAAGAAAAACAGATTGCCGCCATCGTCATTGAGCCTGCCCGAGGAGAAGATGCATCCGCAGGCTACTTAAAGGCACTGAAAGAACTTGCGCAGGACATTGGCGCAGTACTGATTTTTGATGAAATTACCAGCGGCTACCGCATGTGTGCTGGTGGCATACACCGCAACTATGGTGTTTATCCAGATATTGCTGTGTTTGCTAAATCTATGGCCAATGGCTATGCCATGTCAGCTGTGCTGGGTACCGAAGCGGTGATGCAAGCTGCCCAAAACACTTTTATATCCAGCACCAACTGGACGGACCGCGTGGGGCCTACAGCTGCACTGGCAACCATGCGCAAATACCTGCGAGTTCAAGCACATACCCAATTGATAAATACGGGTAACCAAGTAAAAGACATCTGGCGACAAGCTGCGGCGGCATCAAACCTGGATATACAAGTGACTGGCTTGCCCACCTTGGCTGCGTTTGGGTTTAAATCACCCCACGCTGTTGCTATGAACACCAGTTTCACTGTTGAAATGCTGCAGCACGGTTTCCTAGGCTTTAGACAATTCAAGGCTTCACTGGCCCATGATGCAAGCGCTTTGACTGCTTATAAGATAGCGGTAGAGCAAGTGTTTGCGAAGTTGTCCCTAGACACCGAGTGCAAAGGACTGGCAAGCCCAGTTCATCATTCCGGTTTTCAGCGATTAACCAAAGAGTAAAAATGAAACAAGAAGTTGTTTGGAATAGTATTGATTCATTTGAAGAAAATACACAAAGCTGCAAATCTTTAGTTTATAGAAATTGTCCTGTGTGCGGATTTTCGAAATTCAAAAATTTGTTTAGCTTGGATGATTTTCAGTTTTACTCTGATTCAAACAACCTACCCAAAAGAGCAAATATTGCAACAGTTCAATGCAGTAGATGCTTTGCAAATTTCATGAACCCTGCTTATTCTGATGAAGGTTTTCAAATTTTATTTTCAGAAGCCGGAAAGAGTTATGGATCATCAGACAGTCATCAAAAAGAACAAATCAAATGGATAGCTGAACGCGATTTGATAAATAACAATACTGTTTTATTAGATGTTGGTTGTTACGATGGATCTTTTTTGAGTAAATTCCCTGAAGAAATATACAAAATTGGAATTGATATTGATGCTGTCGCAATTAATAAAGGGATTATTGAATATTCAAAAAATAATTTCGAGCTTTATCACGGATCATTTGAAGAATTTAAAAGTCCCAAAAAACCAACGATAATAACAATGCATCATGTATTGGAGCATCTTAATAACCCAATGGAAGTATTGCAAAATTTAAGAAAAAATTCAGATAGCAAAACAAAGTTGATAGTTGAAATACCGGTTATTGAAAATTATATAGGTGAAGACATAAATGGTTTTTTTAGTATTCAACATCAAACACATTTTACAAAACTATCATTGGCCAATTTGTTCACAATAGCTGGGTGGAAGATAATTGAAATCTTTGATTTAATTGACTATAACGGTTATAGAGTTTTAGCTGAAATTACTCGTCCAAATGAAATTTTTTATGAAAAATCCGAGATCGACAAAAATCATACTGATTTATATTTAAACTCATACGCGGAGCAAATTTCATTAATAAATTTGAAAATTGACTCAATGGAGCTAGGTAATAATATAATTATATGGGGTGCAGGTGCGCATACTGAATTCTTGTATCAAAAGTCACTTTTTTTCAAAAAAAATCCTAATGCAAAATTCATATTAATTGATAGTGATTTTGAAAAAATAAATAAATCATGGCGAGGCATAAAAATCTACAGTTCTGAAATTTTAAATTTAAATGAATTAAAAGAATTTCCGATAATTATTTCTAGTTATGGTAGCCAAATTGAAATAATAAATTTCATAAAAGAAAAAATAAAACCAAGTTATAAAATATTTACGCTTTATTCTGAAACTTTTCCATATTAAAAGGAGATTTAAATGGCTGTTATCAATGTACGACCTCACATTGTATTTGATTTAATTGATCAAAATTCTGATGAAGGTCATTCTGCCCTATTCAGGGTACCAAATAAGTTCACTTACACTGGGAGTCCCACAGCGCTTGAAAAATTTTGTATCTATGCTTTGATGCAATTTACTAAGCCTTTGAAAATTTTCGAATTTGGTACTTTCATGGGAACAACAACACGGATGTTTCATGATAATACTTCAGAAAAAGTACATATTACAACAATTGATATTGGTCATGTTACTGAACAGGTATTAGAAAGAGATAGCAGTAAAGACGCTATTAATTTAATTAGAAAAGTTGAAAAAAACGGATTCCATCAAATAAATGGGTTAGATAGGATTACCCAAATTATTTCAGATTCAACTCTTTATGATTATTCATTACTATCTGATTTTGATTTTATATGGATTGATGGAGGCCATGATTTATTTGTTGTAAAACCTGACACAGAGAATTCTTTCAAGATCATCAGTAGGAGTAATAAGAATGCATGCATCGCTTGGCATGATTATGGAAGTGCTACATATCCTGATTTAAAAATTTATGTTGATGAACTTTCTAAAAAAACTACAATTTATCATATTGAAGATACTATGATTGCTTTTTGTTTGCCGAATTTTTCGGAGAAATTACAACATTCTCTTTTTTAGTATGAATAATTTAACTTTTGTTGCACGGCAAATAAGACTTTTATCTATTGCTTCCATTTTCCATGCTGAATCTGGTCATCCTGGAGGCGCTTTGTCTTGCGCGGATTTACTTGCTTTTTTAACTTCAAAAAATTTACCATTTGATAAATCAGGTGAAAATCACTTCATTCTTTCAAAAGGACATTCTTGCCCTGCACTTTATGCAATGGCAGCCATCCAAAAAATACTCCCCTTTTCGGCTTTAACTACTTTAAGAAAAATTAATTCGCTTTTGCAAGGGCATCCCTCAGTCATTACAACTCCATGGGTTGAAGCCAGTACAGGTTCATTAGGTCAAGGTTTTTCCGCAGCTATCGGTTTGGCAATGGGCAAAAAACACTTAAATAAAAAGGGATCGATCATTACGTTATTAGGCGACGGTGAATTGCAAGAAGGTCAAATTTGGGAGGGGGCGATGTGTGCTGCTCACTATAAATTAGATAACTTGTGCGCGATCGTTGACTATAATAAACTACAAAGCGACGATAATAATGAAAACATCATGGGACTGAATTCTTTGTTTGATAAATGGCAAGCATTCAACTGGAATATTATTGAAATTAATGGACATGATTTTAATGAAATTCAAGATGCATTTCATATGTTTGAAAAGACCCGAAATAAACCGACCGTAATTATTGCAAACACTGTCAAGGGCAAAGGTGTGAGTTTTATGGAAAATATACCAGCATGGCACGGAAGTGTGAAAATTAAAAAAGAAGAATTTGAATTGGCTTTACGTGAGTTAGGCGCTAGCGACTTAGAAGTAAGCATTTTTATGAATAATGAAATACCCGAGGTTTCTTTATGACTTCGCAATCTATTATTGCTATAACACCTTCTTTGGTAATGAATGGTGATTCGTTGCGTGAGGCTTTTGGCAAAGCATTAGTGAAGTTTTCAGATCAATATTCTAATTTTGTTGTATTTGATGCTGATGTAGCTGGAGGAACTGGGGTTCACCATTTTAGATCCAAAGTTCCAAGTCGTTTTTTCCAGTTTGGTATTGCCGAGCAGAATATGATGTCTGCAGCAGCTGGTTTTGCTTCAACAGGAACAACTGTGTTTGTTACAACTTTTGCTGTTTTTGCAACTAGAGCAATAGAACAAGCACGGCTGTCAATAGCTTATGCGAACAGAAATGTAAAGATTGTTGCAAGTCATACTGGCCTAGATGTTGGACCTGATGGTGCCTCAGCACAAGCGCTTGAGGATTTGGCTATGTTCAGGTCTATTCCTGGTATGACTGTTATTTCGCCGGCAGACTCTTTGGAGATGGAATTGGCTGTCGAGGCGCTTTTGAATCACCACGGTCCAGCCTATATGAGAACAGGTAGAAGCCCTTCAAAGAAAATATTTGACTTAGGACATAGTTTCAAAATAGGCAAAGGGCACGTAATCGTTGATGGGACGGATTTAACAATCATAGCTTGTGGCGCTGAAGTACATAGAGCTATTGAAGCATCCAAAATATTAGCCACTCAAGGTATTTCAGCTGCAGTTATTAATATGCACACTATTAAGCCAATTGACGTGTCATTAATAAATCACTATTCAAAAAAAACCGGATGCTTTGTAACAGCTGAGGATCACAGTATCATAGGTGGACTAGGAAGTGCAGTTGCAGAATGGTTGGCAAAAACCAAACCATGTCCGATTGAATTTATTGGTACCAACGATTGCTTTGGAGAATCGGGTGAGCCAGATCAGCTTGCTGAAAAATACCTTTTAACTGCTCCACACATTGTTAGTGCAGCAAAAAATGCATTACAAAGAAAAAATAGTCTATGAAAGATAGAAAAATTATTTTAGTAACTGGCGCATCCAGAGGAATTGGTGCTGCTATTGCAAAAAACTTCAATCAAAATGAATTTTATATTGCTGTTGGTTACAATAAAAATAAAATCCTTGCGCAAAATATTGTAGATGATATTAATTCATCTGGTTATAAATCGAAGATTTTTCAAATTGATCTTTCAAATAGTGCGAGTATTTTCAATGCACATAAGGAAATTTTAAATGAATGGGGTGAAATAGATATATTAATAAATAATGCAGCAATATCTCAAGAAAAACCATTTCTTACAATTACAGAAGAAGATTGGGATACTATGCTATCTACTAATCTAAAAGGTCCATTTTTAATTAGCCAATGTGTTTTGCCTGCAATGATGAAAAAAAAATGGGGAAGAATAGTAAATATTGTATCAATTGGTGGACAGTGGGGAGGAATTAATCAAATTCATTATGCAAGTGCCAAAGCTGGTCTAATTGGCTTAACCAAATCTTTAGCCAAAACTTTTGGCTCTTACGGTATTACTGTCAATGCTGTGTCGCCAGGTTTAGTTCAAACAGACATGGCTACGAATGAATTAGTGACTGAAGCAGGTAAGGAAAAAATAAAAAATATTCCTGCTGGTCGAATTGGTACCCCGCAAGAAATTGCTTCAGTAGTGAGTTTTCTTTCGTCAAATGAAAGCCAATACATAAACGGTCAAACTATCAATGTCAATGGAGGCATGTACTTTGGCTAAAGTCTTGCTTATTATTGGGGCGGGTGCGGAACAAATTCCTGCCTATCAACTAGCAAAAAAATTAGGTTTTATAGTTATAGGGTCTGACCTTAACCGAGAAGCGCCTGCATTTAAATATGCCGATCATGTGTTAATTGCATCAACCAGAAATCCTGAGGAAACAAAGTTAAAGGCACTTGAATTTCATTCCAGTCAAACAATATCAGGCGTGATGACAATTGCCAATGATGTGCCTTACACAGTTGCATATGTTGCTAAGGCACTAGGCCTGCGCTCTATCAGTTTAAAGGCTGCGGAGAATGTTTCTGACAAGCTTCTAATGAAGCAATGTTTTAACAGGAACAATGTTCCATGTCCTTGGTTTCATTCAATAGAGTCTGCAGAGGAGTTGACGCAATTTATACAGAGCAATCCGCTGCAAAGATTTGTTCTTAAACCTGTTGATGGTAGAGGGGCTAGAGGTGTATTACTGGTTGACAAAGATACTGATGCAAACTGGGCGATTGAAGAATCTAAACGTTGGGGTGATTCGGGCCGTTTAATTCTTGAAAAATATATTGAAGGGATTCAGCTGTCTACTGAGTCTTTTTTGCTCAACGGCAAATGTTTCACTCCGGCGATTGCTGAACGCAACTATTCCCGACTTGCGCAGTTTTCACCCAACATCATTGAAGATGGCGGAACTATTCCAGCACCATTGGATACATTGATGAAGAAAAAGATCGACAACTTGATTGTCTCTGGAGCAAATGCTTTGGGAATTTATGAAGGCATCGTTAAAGGGGACTTGGTAATTGACAATAGCGGTAATCCAATGATTATTGAGCTTGCTGCCAGATTATCTGGCGGATGGTTTGCTACGCACCAAATACCTGAAGCATCTGGTGTGAATTTGGTCAACGCAGTCATGTTGCATGCGATGGGTGAGAAGATAGAAGAAGCTTCCCTAGTACCAAACAGGGATAAAGCAACAGCAATTCGTTACTGGTTTCCACCACATGGCGTAATTAAAAATATCCAAGGTGAAGAATCTTTAAAGTCTGTTCCTGGCTTGCTTTCTTACGGCTTCTTTCGAAAGATGGGAGATTACCAACCTCCAATTAAAATGCATCCAGACCGATTTGGCTATGCCTTGGTTAGCGCTGAAAACCGTGAAGAAGCATTAGAACGAGTTAACCTTGCCATGGAGAGCATTCAAATAGAGGTGTCATCTTGATAAACTTCATAGCAGAGGTATCTAGCAACCATCACAAAGATATTCAGAGATGTCTAGATTTTATTGACAGTGCTGCGACATCGGGTTGTCAGGTAGTGAAATTTCAACTTTTCAAGATAGAACAGTTGTTTGCCCCAGAAATACTCGCTAAATCTGAAAAACACAGAAATAGAAAAGAATGGGAACTGCCCCTAGATTTTTTACCAGCATTGGCAAAGCATTGCCATGACAAAGGAGTTCAATTTTCTTGCACTCCTTTTTACTTGGAAGCCGTACATCAGCTAAAGCCTTATGTGGACTTTTACAAAATTGCTTCCTACGAATTACTTTGGGATGGCTTGTTAGCTGCCTGTGCTCAAACTGGCAAACCCGTTATTTTGTCTACGGGCATGGCAACTATTCCAGAAATTAAGCACGCTGTAGAAGTTTTAAAGACTAACGGGTGTGCTAACCCTACTTTGCTGCATTGCACCTCTGCATATCCCACACCCTACCAAGAAGCCAATTTGGCAGCTATTGCAACCCTGCGCAAAGAAACGGGTTGTGAGGTGGGGTGGTCAGACCATACGGTGGAGCCTGCTGTCATTCAACGCGCTATTCACCATTGGGATGCAAAAGTCATTGAGTTCCACCTAGACCTTGATGGCAAGGGGGAAGAGTACGCCAGCGGACACTGCTGGTTGCCTCACGAAATTGGCGATGTCATTGCCGATATACGCAAATCTTTTATTGCGGATGGCAACGGCGTGAAAGAACCCGTACCTTCCGAATTGCCCGACAGAAAGTGGCGTGCAGACCCATCTGACGGCTTGCGCCCACTCAAAGAAATCAGAGCATCATTTAACCCATGAAGCAACCCCTCCGTTGTTTGGTGGTGTGCCAAGCGGGTGAGGGTGTGGGGCTGGGACACTTGATGCGATCAATAGTTGCAGCCCGTTACCTGCAAAAACTCCTGAATGCTGAAATTCAATTCTTGATACAAGGTGATGCGGTAGACCCCAGCATTTTGGGTGGTCTTCCTTTTGAGGCCATCTCAAAAGATCAAGATTTGGAATTCGCCCTACAAAATTCAGCAAAATTTTTTGACCCTGATGTCATGGTGATGGATTTATTTGGGCCTTGGGTGCCACACAATTTATCCAATAATTTGAAATCCTTTAAGGGGCAAGTCAAGTTGGTTGCTATTGATGCCTTGGATGGGTGTTTGTCTTTGCTTGATTTACTTTTTATCCCATCTTTTTTACAACCCAAAGATGCAGAACAACTGCCTGTCAATACAGTTTTTGGGTGGGATTGTTTTTTATTGAATGTGTTGGCGAAGCGGGAAAGTGTGCAAACTCAATCAAGGGTTTTGGTGCTGACTGGTGGCACTGACGCAACAGGCTTGGGTCAAACATGGCCTGCGCTTTTAAATAATGCGCTACCTGCAGAAGCTCTTGTAGATTGGGTGACTGGCCCTTATGCGAAAACACCTTTGTGGCCAACGAATCCCAAAGTTCATATACAAAACCATCTGGCACCCAAAGGCTTGAGTGGTCTCATGCATCAAGCCAGTTTTGCCTTGACAGTCTATGGGGTCAGTTTTTATGAATTACTTTATTTGGGTCTACCGACTGTGGTATTTTCTCCTTATGGTGCTAAAGATCGCCGTGAACTTGATGCTATTCATCAGAAAGGCATTGCTTTGGTGGCGAACGACGAGGTACATGCTGTCCAACTATTGACTGAGTTGATGTCTAGCCCTGCTTTAGCCAAAACACTGAGTCTTCAGGCCCGAGAAACACTTTCAAAGCCTGGCGGTCAAATGCTTGCTCTGGAAATTGCAAAACTGCTTTCTTAAGTATGAATACATTTCAACTCTTTAATTTTTTCCACCTGAATTTGGCTTATTCCGCCATTGAGGAAGAGCAACGCCCAGCAGTCATTCAGCGCTGCTATTGGCCCTTATTAAACCTTGCTGAAAAGCACAATCTTCCTTTCAGCATTGAATTGTCTGCCTACACCTTAGAGCAAATCGCGACCATTGATCCTGCATGGATTGAAAAATTCAAGTGGCTTATCAGCCATGGCCGGTGTGAGCTGATTGGTTGCGGCTATGCGCAGGTCATTGGCCCCTTGGTGCCAGCAGACATGAACGCGGCTAACTTGCGTATGGGCATGCAGGTGTATGAATCTATATTAGGTTTAAGACCTACAGTGGCCCTGGTGAATGAGCAGGCTTATTCAGCTGGAATGGTTGAGTTGTATTTAGAGGCAGGTTACCAAGCCATCATCATGGAATGGAACAACCCTGCCAGTGGTCACCCAGAATGGAACCCCGAGTGGCGCTACCTGCCACAAAAAGCATTGGGGCCTCGTGGTGAAGCCATACTTTTAATTTGGAACAAGTCCATTGCATTCCAAAAATTTCAGCGTTATGTGCATGGCGAAATTGAGCTTGATGAATACCTCAGCTATATCTACAGTCATGCGTCCTCATCTGTCAGGGCTTTTCCGGTTTATGGCAATGACGTAGAGGTTTTCGATTACCGCCCAGGTAGGTATATGACTGAAGAGCCCTTGCACGGCGAGGGCGAGTGGGCACGCATTGAAAAACTCTATGCCAGCTTGGCTGCAGACGCCAGAGGCGAACTTATCAAGACCTCGGAAGTTTTGAATTTGATGGGTGAAACGCAAGCAGGTCATTCGCTGCGCTTGGAAAGTGCAGCCCAACCTATACCGGTCAAGAAACAAGAAAAATACAATGTTTTACGGTGGGCTGTCACAGGTCGAGACGACGTATTAATCAATACCCGCTGCCGACAAATTTTTGAAGCACTTAACAAGAATACAAATGCAACCGATGAAGAGTGGCAAGAGCTTTGCTATTTGTACAGCAGTGATTTCAGAACCCACATCACTGAAAAACGCTGGAATGCCTATTTGCAAAGACTTCAAAGCATGCATGAGCGTTGGGTCAACTTGACTGCTTACAAAG
>Ga0214921_10011222_pt1 | contig 10923 bp, 10 predicted proteins | sample LL1505_MetaG_FD_177992 | JGI IMG/M metagenome (GOLD analysis project Ga0214921, IMG submission 177992) | Freshwater microbial communities from Lake Lanier, Atlanta, Georgia, United States - LL-1505 | ecosystem: Environmental > Aquatic > Freshwater > Lake | place: USA: Georgia | collected...
ATTAACACACGGAATGTCAATATTATGTGAAATAAATAAAGTATTCTTGTGTGCTTGATTTAGTTTATTAATAATTTTAATTATCAAATCTTCTGAACCGACAAAAACAAGATACATATAATCTGCCGTGATTATGGTTGTGGATTTGTCATTCATTGTTATATTAATAATTTTTATTTTATTGTTAAGTAAAAATTTGTTGCCAGTTTAATTCATCTTTTTGCCAAGATTTAATTTTTTTGTCATAAATATAATTAATAATTTTATGATTATTGCTAAATATTTGTAATACTTTTTCTAATTTAATGATTTCATCCGTCTCATTTTTCTTTGATAATCTCACAAATATTTTCTTAATTTTGTCATCACTTAATATTTCATAAAATCTATCTATTCTTCTGGTATATTTTATGATAAATTCTTGTATATGATTATTATCGTGTAAAAACACAAAATATTTATTTTTTATTTTTTTATTATTATGTTCTTTTTTATCATCCCAAAATTCATTGATTATTAGAAAATCACCATCATTGTCAATTATTTGTAAATCATCAAAGAAAAATTGAAATTTATTTTTAATGAGTTCTGTAATATCACACAAATTATTTGTTCTTACCCAATCAAAAGGAAAAGACATTTTTCGTAATCCTAATTTATCCATTTGATATGATACAGAACAGTCAAGACCAAGAGATATATAAACAGTGTCGCAACAAGATTTCATTTAGATGGACAGAACGAGATAATATTAAATCAATTATAAATAATAATATAGCAAATATTATTCAATTTTTAGAACAATACAAAATACACAAAGACACTTATTTTGAAATACAAGCAAATTATTATAATTGTTGTCTTGTTATAACATCTTTAAATAGTTTTGATTATACAAAATTATTTGATAAATTTAATGTAGCATATTTAGAAATAAATAATAATGTTATCAAAAATAATAAATTTCTTATTATGATAAAAGATAAAATAATTTTTAGGCATCATAACACTTTTCATCAAACTGATGACAATATTTGTGAGAGAATTTATGATATTATTATTAAGTTTGGCAATAATTATAATAATTTGATTTTACTAGGAGGTGAAATGTATGTATTTTCACAAATATTGACATACAAGAATTTATTATGTTATTCAGATTTTCAAAGTATAGTTGATGATACTCAATTTAATTTGGATGCTAATGAAAATATATATTTTGTTGATTATGATAAATTCAATCTTGATTATAATAAAAATAATACTTGTCTAATTGCTAATACTGGCAAATCTGGGATGGGACAAAATATTTGTAATAATATTATGAAAAATAATATTGCTACTGTTATTGTAATATCTTGTAATAACAAAAGTTTCGAAAGAGATTATAATTATCTTAGTAAAAATTATAAAATTATTGAGAGAATAAAATTACTTTATGTTAATATTATTGTATTAGAAATTGTATGTTAATAGAAACCACCATATTGACCCATATTTGTATTCATATTTTGAACAAATTGTTGTCCCATCTGTCCTAAATTATCCATTGGCATACCCATTGGAGAATCCATTGGCATACCCATTGGATAATCCATTGGCATTCCCATCATATCAAAATTAAAATCACCACCATTATTTTTGAAAAAGAACCACCAACATAAACCAAGAATAATTAATAAGGCAATACAAATACAACAAGACCACGAACAGCACCACAATTGACTACCACAACCTGGAAGAGGACAAGAAGCACAAGTTGGATCTAAACCAACAGATTTAGCAGCAGCAGTTAAATCATTAACCATTGTACTTTCAGAAGAAACCTCTGTATTTGACTTTACTTTTATGCCAAGTTGATTAATAATGTTTTGAACTGTTGAATTTACTGTCTCTGATGAATTAACACAATCTAAAATACCATTAATAGAAGATGAACGCATTCTGTCATAATTAACTTCTGAATCATTTAATTCGCAACTACTCATATCAAATGTTTGTTGAACGGCATTAGTATTTATACAATTTTGGATACTGTTAACATTTAAAGTTGTATTTATTTCATTTGCTATAACATTTTGTATCTCTGTATAATTATCACTAACAGTAGCTAAACGGTAAATATTATTTACATTATTACTAGCATTAGAACCTGGTGCGAATAGTCCTGACGCACTTGCTTCTGCTTTTGCTTTTGTATTCATATCATTTAATGATTTGACTGAAAATGATTTTTGTAATTCTGCCATCATTTCAGACAATAATGCTTGTCCTATATGCGTTGATGTTTTTGGAACTTGAATACATTTAAAATTTACTAGTATTTGTGCTTCATCTGTTCCGCGAACATTTATTGTGCTACCTTTCAATCTACATTTACTGAAATCTATTTTTTGTGAAATTACGTTTGTTCCAATACAATTTTGTTCTGTACTTATGATAGTATTTGCGGTAACTGAATTCATATTTTTGTTTAATATATCAACAAAATCTTTTGATACAGTTGTTGTGTCATTAATATTTACTGTTCTATTATCTGCTGATGATTGTTGTTGGCCCATTATAATATCAATAGATATAATTATTTATACTATAACACTTATAATTTCAAAACTAATTTTAGATGTTCCGGCATAATTAATTCCATTTTCATGTATTGTTTTATTACATTTTTCATTATTTCTCGTACATTCATCATAAGCAATTGGCATAATACATAATGGAATTCTATCAAGTTTTAATGGATCATCTAAATCCAATGACACAGCAAAACTAAATTTTCTTTCTTTATTATCTTTAATAAATATATCAAGATTATTTTTGAAAATTTCTGGTTTTTTATCTTGAAGTAAATTAGTCGTTATTGTATTGGTTAAATCAGGATTTATAACGGGTTTCATATTTGATTCAATATTAAAATTAATGAATGGATTAGTTGTGTCTGTATTTGTCATTCCGCATAAAAATTTTAATGAATTATGATTTGGAATATTTAGTAATTTTACTTCTTTGCCAATAAATTGGGGAACGGGTTTTGTAGGCACTTGAACATAAGGGGATAATGTAGGCGCTCCACTTATATAATATGTAATATTATTAATATCAGCACTCAACACAAATGTATTTTTTCTTTTTATAATGTGAAAATGATAATTTTCTGGTTTGTAGTTTTTGAATAATACAGTTTCACTAACTAACATTGGCACAATATAATTTTCTCCAATATTACACGCTTCTGGTTTCTCTTTTGTTCCTTTATTTTCGGGCAAATCATTTTTCTTATTAATAGTCATCACTAAATAGTAATAACTTTTATTTATAAGTGTTCTCAAAATATATTGTTTATTTTTTACTTTCTTGTTTTCAAATACAACTTTGTATTTTTGTGTTAAACTGTCTCCACATTGTTCCTTATATTCAGATGGCAATGTAATTATATTTTTATTGCCTAATATTTCTAGGTTTTTCACAATTTCATCACAATTGATTTTTTTTTGTGGTGCTTCTTGTGTTGCTTCTTGTGATATTAGTTGGGGGCGTTCAATAAAATTATCAAAAGTATCAGTAGTGTTAAAATTCTCATTCTTGTCACTATTTATAGAAATAAGAAAATACAACATATAGCACAAAATAAAGAAAAATCCAAATGATACAATATAATTCTCACAAATTAGTATCTTATATGGTGTGCTATTGTTAAGTTTAACATAAAGAGATAATATTATCAGTAATAATATTAAAATCAATATTGTTTTTATATAGTTCATTATAATTATTATCTATAAATTTTTTATTTATTACGAATATTGATATTGATATGGATTTTGATATTGATTTGGTTTTGTTCTAAGCACAAAATAAAGGATAATAAATATTATAATTAATAATGCTATACCACCAATAATACCACCAATTAACACCCAATTAGTTTTTGGTTTGTCTTCTTCATTGTTTTCACTATTTGGTGGTTTTGAATTATTTGAATTTGAATTATTTGAATTATTTGAATTATTTGAATTTGAATTATTTGAATTATTTGGTGGTTGTGAATTATTTGAATTTGAATTTGAACTTGAATTTGAACTTGAACTTGAGTTTGAGTTTGAATTTGAATTTGAATTTGAATCCGTTTTTTTGGGTGTTCCTAAATCTTTACCAAAGTTTATACTACATTGATTTGAAATTTCAGGAGCTACATTTACTTTACTATTGTCAGATACCTCTGAGTTATTAAAATCAATAATTTGCTGACACGTTACCGAATTGACTGAACAACGGGGGCCTCTTGAATTTGGATCTAAATAGACTTGTTCAGTGGTAGCATTGTTGAGAGAACAATTTGTAAGACCTAAGCAACGAGGAGAAACATCAAATTGTCCGTGCGGAATTCTATTCATTCCATAACACGCACAATCTTTGCTATATTTAGTAGCAAACTCATCCGCACTTGGAGATATACCTAACATCTTGCTTTCATTAATATAATTTGACAGACTGTTAGCACAATATAATTGGTAAAAATCATCACACGGTTTATTCAATGCTTGTGACTCACTAACATTCATTTGAGTGTCATATTTACTGTATCCATCAATATTGGGAACATTATTACACAAAGAACTAGGAACTCTAACAGATTTTGTTATAAATTGATATTTTTTATTCATATCAGTTAATCCGTCGTCGGTAGTAAAATTTAGAGGAACAGGAATTTTTACAGGAACTGTATAATAATCAACTGGTGTATTATTAGGTCTTTGCGAACCCAAACAACACGCTCGTTTAATGGTTGTGTTAGATAATACAATGTTAAGTTTGTTTTTGACATCAGTAGGTGACATTGAACCATAATTTGCTAAAATCGAACTCTCTTTCCATTTGTCTAAATTTTGTTGCTCGATAAGATTATTTTTTATAGACGCGTGGGATAAGGCATCATATTCTGTAGTTGTCATATTTTAGTTTATATTATCAATACATATAATTATTTATACTATAACATTTATAATTACTAATTACATTTTATATCTTATGTGTTTATCATAAGTAATTCGCATTATATAAAATTATTCAAATCTAATGACAATGTGGTAGTGTATTTTCTATAAAAATATATGAGTTTTATATTTGAATTATTTTTTTGGCAATAAATTGTTTGATGAATATTATAGAAAATTGGCACATAAGATAGGCATCATAAGGTGTTATAAATATGTTATAAAATAGTAAGAAATAAAATAATGGCATAATCAGTACCTAACTAGTCGTTGCGGCAGCGGCAGCAGAAACATTCTCAAAGTCCTGAACAGGAACACAAACAGTAGTTTCTTCAAGAGCAATCTGAGCAGATGGAAATAATTTGTCGCGTAACCAAATATGAAAACTTGCGGTTTCTCCTGACTGAATGTACCTGTTATACATTGTATCTGCCTGGGTAGCGAAAGTCATAAACACTGTGCGAAAAGTCTCATCGGATGTTTGATCAGCAATAACCCACGATTCATTGTACTTAGTAGCAAAGTTTTTAACATACTCTATTTGCTCGTTGGTGAGAGAACTGCCAAGCACATATTCAAATTTGGTTTGGAGTTCGGAAAAAAGAGTGCGGAATCCGAGAGTTGCTATTAAATAGCGATTGAATTTGAACTTAATACGTCGTCCATCATCAAGTTCAACAATCAAACCTTCGAGAACGCTTGAGATATCTCTCTCGTGGTCAAAACTTCCAGGGATTTCTGTAAAATTTTCCGGATACTGTTTTGCGAATTTGCGCCAAATCGCTATAAACAAGCGATAATCCATCAAATTGCGTTTGGCAGGTTGAGACAGTTCCGCAAAAAACTCTGGAATATATTTAGTTCCGGTGATGCGGAATTCTGGGAAAAAGTCAAACCCATACTCAGAACAGAATTTCTGTAATTCAGGTTTTGTCTTCCACGACATAAAATTTGTGGCTTGTTTTTCGGCTGGCACTATACAAGAACCAAGAGCGTGTGGAAGGTACAAGTCTTTCGTTGTCACATAACCGTGGGTCTTATCTTCCGACCACAACCATTCCCCCCATAGTGTGAGTTTTTCCCCCTCCATTCGTTCAGCTAACTTCTCGATTGAGAATCCTCTTTTATTAAGAGTGGTGAGGATATGCTTTTCGAAACTCTGGGTATACGCATTGTCCATCGATTTCTTTGAAGTTGTTAGCATCCGCATTACACATTTGCCGTCAGCGTTTGTGGTTTTGAAAAAGGTAAATCCCAAAAGAGAACCACTTGCTTTGATGTCAAGAACTGCTTGAGCAGATGAAAATTCTGATGTAGATGATTTTTGGGATTTAGCAGTTTTCACTTGCTTTTTAGAACCCTCGCGTTTGTCATTTGCGAACTTAGGATAAAACCCATGTAAGGTGAGTTGCCCGTCATTCAACAAGATGGGAAAACCACGTGGAAATCCACTGGGTGCCAGATTTTCCAAAAGCGTGTCACTCAGAGCGTTGATAAACACAACCATTTTACCATTCAATGATGGGTCTGACGATGTGTGAATATTCACAAAAAGTTTCTTAGAATACTTCTCCAAACTCAAAAGACCAATTAGTGTTTTGATCGCCGGAATTTCTGAAATTGTCAATGCCGTGTCAAAAAGTTTTCGAAGATTCGGATACTGTGCGTCAGCTTTAACAGTTCTTATGTCAAATTTAGCGACTTCTACCGGCAACTGTGCAAACACATCAACAACTGCTGACATTTTGTGTAAAACTAAAAGCAAGAATTAATAAGTAATATACAAGAATTACAAATACTTTGGGTTTTTCATTTTTTTACTATTCCTAGCAAGTTGTATGACTTTCTTCATCACTATTCTCGTCGCATTCTCTAAACAAATAGCGTCTCACAAAAATAGTCATTAATAGTCTATGTCTATATCGGTCATAAGGGACGATACTAATAAGGTCGTGGGGTTTGAGATATTTAACATCATCTATACATAATCCATCAAAATATATATACAATTCGGCAAATCTGTTGTTTTCTTGTGCCAGATACTCAGAAAGGGGATTAGGTGGTTTTACAGTTTCGTGTGATGAATAGGATTTTACACAAGACTTATGTTTGCTCATAATATATTATAGTTATAAAAAAAATTGTTTTAGATTAGGTGTTTCCCATTTATGATTTTTTAGGATTTTTGAGGTTTCAGCATCATAAATGACATAATAATCATTTTTAATCTTATATGAGGGATTTTTATATCTATTTTCCTTGTTATAGAAAGCAATTGACATATTAACATCTTCCATATTGGTACATACTTTTGACATATTTGACCTATGAACTTCTCTAAACATTTCATCAAATTTATGAAATCCATTTTGTTTTGCCAATGAATGAACCATATTTAGTAATTTATTTAGTGAAATTGCCATTCCCAAAAATATTTCATTTTGGTAGCACATTTCAAAATTCTTTATTTCTTCTTCCAAATCATATATCATAATATTTTGAATATCTTGATTATCTAGTTTAATACCCAAACAATGACCGGCACCGTGTATAACATAAACAGCATCGCATAAAGCGTCTGCTTGTTCAATAATATTATTTTCTTTTTGTGCTTGTTTGTATTCATCAAGTTCTTCTCTAATAAGAGACAGTCTAAATGGAACAATATTAGGGTCTTTGTCAAAGCAATCAAGATATGGTTCAGTTCTCAAGGGATGACCGAAAACATCGTGAAAAATTCCAACCAATTGATAATGAGACAACATTGTTTTGGATAATATAAAACTAAGAATTTATAATGTTAGAATTTCAATTTTTTTTATGATTATTATTAATATGTGGAAGGAAAGCGTTAGTGATTATGATTGGACTAACATAACAGGAGCAAATACTGGTAAATATAATAGTGACACAATAGATAAACATTATGATGAAATCTCAAACTTAATATTAACTAATTTTCACGAAAATCACGAAGAAATATCAGACTTAATATCTGCCAAACAACAAGAAAATCATACTGAAACATATAATGAAACACATAATGAAACACATAATGAAATAATTGACAATGATGAAACATACAATATTATGATTAAAGACATCATTAAAAAAGAAACAAACGATGAGAAAAAGAATGAAATAAGTAATTCTAAAAACATATACAAATATTTATTTTTCATCGTATTGATGAGTTGTATTGTATTTATTTTTATTATTTTTAGACAAAAAATCAATAAACAATTTTTGTTCCAATGATATAAATTATATTTTTAGTTTGTATTTTTTCTGTATCAGCAATAGTCATTATATCATCATCAATATCATTTTCCAAAAAATACATATTATTATAAGTTTTAAATTGTCTGACAAATTTTATTTTCTCATTTATCATAGAATAATGATGATATTCATTTGAGTATTTGCTAATAAACATATACTCAACATTTTTATACGTTAATATTATATACAAATAATCAATCGTAAATTTATTATTAAATAATTGTGAAAATTTTGTTATTGTATAATGATAAAGATTATTTGATGATAAATTAGTAATAAGTTGAAGTTTGTCAATATCCAAATATATTGGTTGTTTGTAATAATTTTCAACATTATAATATTTATTTTCTGAATACGCTCTATTTATACGAATATTATCAAAATAATTTAATTTATATTGTGTGATTGAATAAAATGATGATATTATATATTTGTTTTCATATAATTGTTTGAGTGTTAGATTATTTTGTGCTATTTTAAGCGTGGGTGATTTTATGACAATAAATTTATTGCTTGTAATTGTGTTCTCAACAAAATCACCCAATTTTATGTCATCCCATAATTCCATATATTGATTTGTAATATATGATACCAAAATATTAGTTTCATTATGTATGTCATCAATATCACAAGTTATTAAATATAATATACATTCATCCATATAATAGCATTATAAAATAAAAACATATGGGGGGACAAATATTTTTACACAAATAATTCTTTGTATAGTGTTTCATATGACTTTATGTATTTTTCATTCTTTGTTTTTCCAGTTATTTTCATAAGATGTAAAATATTTGAAAAATGTTGTATTGTTTTTGTATAACCCTGACAAATTAATTTTATTTTGATTTCGTCATTCATATTGAAATCTAATATTGAACTATCATATGTATCTAAAACTATTGTTCTCATTACATTAAAATTATCATTACATAATTTATTATTCACAATATTGAAATATTTACACAATATATCATTCATTGATGTATTATAAAAATAATTTATCAAGTTTTGATAAGAATATGTGTGTGTTTGTGTTTTTGCTATATTTATATCATTTCCAATTATGCTAATAACAAAATTTCTAAGCATTGATATAATATTATTAATATTTTTGTTTGGTTCTGTTAATTTTGCGAGTTCTTGAGAATAAATTTCAGAAAATTTATCCAAAAGAAGTTTTATTTTTTCAAGTATATTATTAATGTTCATATTATGTTTATTATTAATCAGTTTGTATTTCAAATCATAAAATATTAAAATATTATTTATTAGAAAATTTTTATTTTCGATATTGATATTATTATTTGTGAGAAATTTATATAACTCACTACATGTATTTCCGTGATTTATTGAACATTCAAACATATCATCTATATTTTTTGTATTGTATTCTGTTAATTTAACCAACAAATTATTTATGATAATCTTATGTTGTGTTTCATTAATAAATAGATTATTAATATTATAATCACTTTCACCATCTAAATATTGTCTTAAAATTTCTTTTGGAGCGAACAATAAATTACTTAATTCTGTTTTGATTTCAAAAAATAATTCAGACAATTTTACAAATTCATTTGAGTCTTGTAAATTATCAATTTGTGTTATTTTACTAAAACCATTATAAATTATCCATAATTCTGTAATAACATCACAAATATTAATTATTTTATCTTTATTATCAATCAAAAACCCAAAAATAGTATTGTCATATTTAATTATTTTATCATCATCTTTGATATCCATTAATGTTATCGGATAATTATCATATAATCCTCCGTCAAAATGATAATAATTATTAATAATAGGTGCTTTAAATACCCAAGGAATACTCATTGAAGCAATTGTAGCAACAATAACATTTAAATCTTTATAATTATTGTCAGTATGAGTATAATATTGTGTATTAGTGTTTTTAGTATTAGTGCCAGTTATTATTAATGTTTTATTTGTCAAATCGTGATATTCTTGAAATGTGAAAAATCTTTCTAAAACATAATTAGTATGAAAATTTTCAGTGTCAATTAGTTCTGGTGTAAGATTGTCTATAATATTGCCATCTTTTTTTATTATTATTTTTTCATCTAATTTATTTCCCATTATCTTACAAATATTTTTACAAATAAAAGCAATCCAAATATTAAATCCTGATTTTTCATTATCATATAAACTATTATCTTTTAATAATGATGATATAGACCCTAATAAACCAAAAAAACTATATGACGGTGTCGCATAAAATGATGATAAATTTCTTTTCCATAATCTATTTACACAAAATTTTATAGCATCTATGAATATATCAGTCTTGATATTGTCATTAATACTATTATTTTTTGTATTATTATAGATTTCTTTTGATGGTGTTATACAACTTAAAATTAATGATGTTAAAGCACCAGCACTTGTTCCAATAAAAGTATTGAGATAAAATAAAGTGTGTAATTTGTATAGACCCAATATAGAACCAATATAAATAATACCTCTTGAACCTCCACCTGAAAATACAACCTTTTCAACATTAAATGGATTACATAAATCTTGCCAATTTATATTAGTTGATGTTTTTAATATTGTGAAATTTTGTAAGCAATTAACGTGTTTATCAATTGTTATGAAATTATGTTTTGTATTAGTC
>Ga0214921_10011223_pt1 | contig 10923 bp, 13 predicted proteins | sample LL1505_MetaG_FD_177992 | JGI IMG/M metagenome (GOLD analysis project Ga0214921, IMG submission 177992) | Freshwater microbial communities from Lake Lanier, Atlanta, Georgia, United States - LL-1505 | ecosystem: Environmental > Aquatic > Freshwater > Lake | place: USA: Georgia | collected...
AAATATATTTAAATTTTAAAAATTAATTAAAAAAAAAAAAATAAAAAAAAAAGATATTATTTTTGTAAATTTAGAAAATTCATATTTTTATATACTACTATATTTTGCTTGTTTTATTAATAACTATATAATTATTCCAATTAATAAAAATTTACGTAGAGAAGAATTAATTAAATTGAAAAGAAAATTAAAACCAAAAATCATTGTTTCAAAAATTTTTGATTATCATTCGATAAAAATAAAAAAAAATACAAAAATAAAATTTGACATTAATGCAGTAAATTCTATTTTTTTTACTTCAGGCACAACAGGCGATTACAAAGGAATTATGCACAATTATAAGTCTTTGTATAATAGTTCAAGAAATTTTAGCACAAGATACAGTAGCGCTAATGATATTAGGTTTTTAAGCTTTTTACCAATGAGTTATATGGCCGGTTTCTTAAATTCTGTTTTAAATATTTTGATTTTAAACGGTACTATCATCTTAAAAAAAAAATTTGATTTTGAATTGCTAAGAAATTTTTTTAATTTTAGCAAGAAATTTAATATTAATTCCTTGTGGGTGACTCCAACAAATATTCAATTATTAAATAAATTTCATAAACCTAATAAAAGTCATTCATTAAAAAATGTTTTTGTTGGTATGGATAAATTAAGGGCTAAGGATAAATTAATTTTTAAAAGAAAATTTAACATTAATTGTCTTGAAAGTTATGGAACGTCCGAAGCCCTTTTTGTAAGTGCAAAAAAAAATTTTTCAAAGAATGAATCTTCTGGAAATTTATTCAAAAACGTAAAAGTTTTATTTAATCATGATGAAATTATAATTAAATCTAACAGTATAATGTTGGGATATTTTAAAGATAAAAAAGATTTAAATATAAAAAAGAATCAAGAATCTTTTTACACCGGTGATATTGGATATTTAAAAAATAAGGAAATTTATATAACTGGTAGAAAAAAAGATTTAATTATTAAAGGAGGGGAAAATATTTATCCTCTTGTTCTAGAAAAAAAACTGCTTAAATGTAAATATATTAAAGATGTAAAAATTGTTCCTATAAAAGATCAAATTGCTGGAGAGGAAATTGGCTGCGCCATAGTTCCAAAATATAAAAATAGAAAAAATATTATTGTTAAATATATATCAAAAAACCTTTCTAAAATCTTTTTCCCCAAAAAAATATTATTTTTTGAGAATTTACCCCATAATAATAATGGTAAGGTTGATGTAAAAAGTCTTCTTAATAGGTTTTCATGATTATTGGATTGTCGCATGTAATTTATTCAAGTAATAATTTTAAGAATAAAATAAATAACTTTAAATCAGAAGGATACAAATTAAAATTTTTTAAAAAAAAAATTAAAAACAATAAAGAAAAATTTCTTTTTATGTCTGATAAAAATCTTTATCACGACATTTATTATTTTGTTAAAAAAAATAACTACAGTATAGAACTTATAAAGTATACCAATACTCCCAAAAATAATTGTAGAATAAGTTTATCTAAAAAATACATAAATTTGTATATACCACGTCCGAATTTAGAAAAAAAAATTTTTAAAAAATTTTTTATTACTAAAAAAAATTTAATTTCAAAAAATAATGCTATTTCGAAATCATTAAATTTTTTAATAAAATTAAAAAAAAAAAAAATAAATTCTCCTAATCACTTAAATTGTGAGGGAATAAATACCATTGCCTTTTTTTGTAAAGATATTAAATCTATAAGAGATCACTTTGTTAAATTAGGATTGCAATGTACTAAAATTTTTTCTTTAAAATTATTGCATATGAAATATAAAATATTTATAGTAAAATCTAAAAATGATATCTTTTATGAATTCTTGAATATTGTATGATAGATTTATCACATTTATATCATTCCAAAATGCAAACTTATCACAGTAAATGGCATGTAAAATTTAAACTATTAAAATTGGCTTCCATTGAAAAAGCAGGGAGAGAAACAAAAAAAATTATATTAGGCAGTCATTGTGGAACACATATTGATGCGCCAAGACATTTTCTAAAAAAAGGAAAAACAATTGATAAATTAACAGTCACCAACTTAGTTGGAATGGCAGAAATTATTAAGTTTAAAAATCTTCCTAAGAATTATGAGATTACCCAAGAAGATTTAGTAAAGAAAATAAAATATAAAAACTTAAAAAAAATTATATTTCACTTCGGTTGGGACAAGTTCTATGGGAAAAAAAAATTTTATAAAGATCATCCGTTTTTATCAATTAAAGCTTGCAAATGGATTGTTAAAAATAAATATCATTTAATAGGGATGGATACTCCTCAAATCGAAGATAGTAGAATAAAAAGTCTTAGCAAATTTGATGGGCAGAATCATAAAATATTGCTAAAGTCTAATATAATTTTATTAGAATATTTAAAAAATTTAGATAAAATAAAATCAAAAAAATTCCATTTAATAGTTGCTCCATTAAATATCAAAGGCTCAGACGGGTCTCCAGCAAGATGCTTCGCGATCTAAATGTAAATGAATTTAAAAGAAGCAGAATTAATTGTAAAAAACAAAATCAAAGTTACAAAAAATATATATAGTCATCTAGATTCTTTAGGCAAAATAAAGATCCTAATAAAAACTGAAAAGAAATTAAATATTAAACTAAATTCTGATGAAATTGAAAACATTTTTAATGGGAACTATAATAATTTTTTAAAAAAATTAAGTCTAATTTTTATAAAAAAAAAATCTAAATAAATATTCTGCTACTATTTTATCTTTTTTATAAGATTATACTGATTAAGAGGTTAATACTTTCTTGAAATATTACTGCTAAATGCATATTAATTTTTTAAATGATAATTAGGGAAACTGTAAAGAAAGATTCTTTAGATATTTGGTTATGGAGAACTGACAAAATGTCAGTTTTCTTTTCAAAAAATAAAAAAAAAATTACTATAAACAACCATAATAGATGGTTTAAAAGAAATTTGAAAAATCCGAACGTAAAATCATATATAGGACTTATAAAAAAAAAAAATAAAGAAAAAAAAGTAGGAATAGTTAGATTTAAAATTAAAGGTAAATCTGCTTTAGTCTCTATAAATTTAAATCCAGCGATGAGAGGACGAGGTTTATCTTATATGCTTCTTGCAGCAGGAATAAAAAAGATTTTAAAATTTGGAAAGATAAAATTAGTTGCAGAAATAAAAATGAATAATTTAGCTAGCATAAATTGTTTTATGAAAAATAAATTTATTTTTTTTAAATCAAAAAATAATTATAATTTTTATCACAGGTATTCAGATTAATTTTTTAACCAGTGTTCCAATCCTTTTGTCATCCGAATATATTTTAGACATCACTTTAGCTGTGGCTTTAGGGTTATATTCAAAGGCTATACGAAGAATATTCATCCAATTAACGTTATTTTTTTTTCTTATATTTTCAATTTGTAAAATAATTTTTAAGTAATTTTTGTTTTTATTTATTTTTTTCATATACATTATAATAATAATATTTTATTTTATACTAATAATAGAAAGTATAACTTGATATCTAAAAATTCATTAAAAAAATTTCCTTTTATTGTAGCGGAAATATCCGCAAATCATAATGGTTCATTAATAATTGCAAAAAAATTAATTAAAACAGCAAAAAAATATGGCGCTGATGCTGTAAAATTACAAACGTACACTCCTAGTACATTAACGATAAAGAGCGATAATTCAAATTTTAAAATTAGAGGTGGTTTATGGAATGGAAAGACACTTTGGGATTTATATGAAAAAGCACAGACACCTTTTGAGTGGCATAAAGAATTATTTGACTATGCAAAAGAATTAGAAATTATTTGTTTTAGCACACCGTTTGATGAGACTGCTGTTGATCTTTTAGAGAGTCTTAAATGTCCATTCTACAAAGTTGCTTCATTTGAAATGAATCATATACCGTTAATTAAAAAAATAGCTCATACTAAAAAACCCATAATTATTTCAACAGGTATGGCAAATCTAAAGGAAATAGATCTTGCTTACAAAACAGCAAAAATCAATGGAGCAAAAGAAATAATTCTTTTATATTGTGTTAGTAATTATCCATCGAAGATTTCAGATTTTAATTTCAATAATATTAAGATTCTAAAGCAAAGATATAATTGCAAAGTTGGTTTTTCAGATCATTCAACTGATAATAAAGTTGTTGCAGCAGCAATTGCGGCTGGGGCAGAAATAGTTGAAAAACATATAGCATTAGAAAAACAGACAAAAGGTTTTGATCTTGCATTTTCTTTAAAAGGACGAGAGTTAAAAGATTATGTAAAAACTATCAAAGAAACATCCTTAATAATGGGAAAAGATTATTTCTTCAGAAATAAAACAGAACAAAAATACAAGCAATTTAGAAGATCTATTTATGCTATTTCTGACATTAAGAAAGGAGAAAAATTTAGTAGAAAAAATATAAGAATTATAAGACCAGGATTTGGTATTCAGCCAATTTATTTTGAAAAACTATTAAATAAAAAATCTCCATTTAATATAAAGAATCAGACCCCAATTAAAAAGGTATTATTAAAAAAATTAAGAATATCTATATAAATTCTGGAGTTAGTATATTTTAATTTTAAATAAATTAGAAATTTAATAGATAATTATTATATTGGTCGCGAAACAATCCACATGTTTGAGGATAGATTATTTTCAGATAAAAAATTTTGAAAATTCATTTTAATTTTTTCATTGTTGCTATTTAAAATATAATTGTAAATAAAATCATTCTTCATTTTAAAATTTTCGTTTTTAATTTTGTTTATAATAATATCAACATCTAATTGACCAGGCGTGAATACTTCTATTATTTTATAGCCTGATCTTTTAAATAATACTTGAATTGATGTTGGATTAAAATAATTGAGATGTTCATGATCTATTGAGTTAGACTTCTCTTTTAGTATTTGTATATCGTATCCTTGTCCATTCGGACATGTAATTACTAAGATTCCATTTTTTGTTAAAAATTTTTTTATTTTTTTTAAAAATTTAATAGGTGAATATAAATGCTCAATTACTTCAAAATTCGTAATTACGTCGAATGTACCTATTTTTTTTGGATTTAAGTTTTCTAATAAATCTTCAACAACATTAATTTTTTTTTTTTTACAACTTTTTATTCCGTCTTTGGAAGGCTCAACTGCAAGAATTGACTTAAAATAATCTTTTTTTTTAGCTAATTTTAGAAAAGTTCCAAAACCTGCTCCAATATCCATAATTTTTGGATTTTTTATACTATTTTTTTTACATAAATCGATAATTTTATTTATTCTAGGTAAGAATATTTTTTGTGATCTTATTTTTTCTGTTTGTGGGAATATAAAGTTATTAAAATATTCGTAAACCTTAGATTGTTTATAAAAGTTATCTAATATTTTTAAACTTGGTCTTGGATTTAAAAAAAAAGTCTTACATTTTGTGCAGATATTATAGTTAAATTTTCTTTTTTTTAGGAATTGATTGTAATTTTTGTTATTACAGGCTGGGCAGTTTACTTTTACAAAAAATTTTTTCTTTTTTAATAGATACCTTACATCATGCATTGTGCTTTTATGCATTTTTTTTACAATAGAAATTGGTCTTATGCTTTCTTCTTTCAAGCCTTATCTTTCAAATTTTTTTTGATCTTTTTGACTTAAATAAACTTCACCATAACAAGAAGGTGAACCCCATATATTATCTTTGAACCACTTACCATTCTTTATCCACCAAACCTTTGGTGATCTAAATTTATCAGCTGTTTTATGAAAATCTAATTCGTTCATGTTTACATACTTTAACCAATGAAATAAATCTTTTGAAAGTATATGATCATGTTTTTTAACCATTTCTATACCTTTTTTTCTAGTCATGTATCCTGTTAAAATATCTTTTGATGAGTGATCTGTAGCTCTGCCATAGCCATATTTTACAAATTTCATATAGTCGTGTATCCCGTTTTCATATCTGTCATCGAGGTTTGAAATTGTTCTATATGTCCTCTCAAATTTTGTTTGTGAAGCTTTCCACCCATACTTTTTAATCATTAATTTTGTATGTTTATTGGGGTCCCATTTAAAATAATTTCCAATATATATGCCTCGCAATCCTATTTCCATTAAATCTTTATCGTCAGGGTATTGAGCCCATAGCATATCCTTTGATCCAAGACCTTCTTTGTTTTTTTTTATCATTCTATGCCATTCATATCCCCTCATGCCAAATTCTAATCTTATTCTAGCTGTAAATTCTACAAAGTCTTCAGGCTTGAACATTCCAGATATATCCCAAAAAGGTTCACCCCAAATTACATATGGAATTTTATATTTAGCAGCTACTTGTATAGGTGTGGTTAATATTCCTGTATGATTATGCCAATTCATGTCCCCAACTTTTTTAAAACCTAGTCTATTTAATTTAATAAGAGTTTCTTGACTGGGACCTATAACAATATGATCTGCATCAAAAACCTTTTTCATTCTGTCGCGATTGTAATCTCCTTCAGGAAGATAATTGTTCCCATGATAGGTGATTAATAAAGGTTTTAGACCATAACTTTTTATTATATGTGTTTGAAAGTAACTATCTTTCCCACCACTAACAGCTATTGCACAATCATAATTAGATTTATTTGTAGATTTGATATTTTTAACAATTTTTTCAAAAACTTTTCTTCTTTTATTCCAATCGGATTTACTAATGTTTTCCCATGCTTTAAAAGTCTTATAAGTGGATGAATAACCATTTTCATCTATAGTTATATTAACAGCAGATTCTGGATAAGTGCATATTTTACAATATCTCATATTTAGTTTTATATATTAAAAAATTGGGGCTCTCTAATATTTTTTATTTTATGTTGTGTTAGATATTTTTTAGCCAAGAAATCACTTTGATCATAATGATGAAAAATATTAGCTCCAGCAGCAGCATCCACTTCTTTTTTAATTAAACATTTTCTAAAATCATCCCATTTACCAGCGCCACCACAGAATATTAAAGGAATATTAATTATTTTTTTTATTTTATTTAAAATTTCAAAATCATAACCCTCTTTACTTCCATCGCGATCTATTGAATTGAGCAAAATCTCGCCAGCACCCTCAGATTGGCATATCTTTACCCACTCTTCTAATTTTAAATTTGTGTTAGTTTTTCCATTGTTAATAAAAACGAAGTAATCTTTATTAATTTTTTTTACATCAATTGAGACAACTATACACTGAGAGCCAAATTCTTTAGCTGAATTAATTATTAATTTTCTGTTATTAAATGAAGCGCTGTTAATAGTTATTTTATCCGCACCAATTGACAAGAGTTTCTCAATATCATTTAGATTTTTTATTTTACCACCGACAGTTATTGGCATAAAAGCTTTTGTTGATAAATCTTTTATAATTTTGAAAAAATCATTTTTTTGTTTTGGATTATCATCTCGGTTTATATTTAAATATATCAATTCATCAACCATCCACTGACTAAATCGTGCCACAGATATAAATGGATCTCCAATATTCTCAAAATGTAAAAAATTTCTACTTTGCACCAAGTATCCATTTTTTAATAAAAAAATAGGTATTAATCTCTTTTTTTTCATTATGTATATTCAATAAAATTTTTTAACAATTTTAAACCTGATATTTGACTTTTTTCAGGATGAAACTGAAAACCGTAAATATTTTTGTCATTTATTATACTTGAAAAATTTTCATTATAATTGGTTTGAGAAATAGTATGAAATTTATTACGTGTTATAAATTTAAAACTATGTACAAAATAAAAATTGTCTTTATCGCTAATATTTTTAAATATATTATTTTTTTTTTTAATAATTAAATTGTTCCAGCCAACATGGGGCACATTATATGGTTTTTTTTTTAAACTTCTAACTTCCCCTGAAATCCATCCGAGTCCAGAATATTTTTCGAATTCGTAACCATAGTCTGACAAAACTTGCATGCCGACGCAGATTCCTAGCAAAGGTTTTTTTTTGTTAAAAACTTCATTTTCGATTATCTTTAAAGGTAATCTTTTTTTTATTTTTTCCATTGTTGTTTTATAGGAACCAACTCCTGGCAAGATTAAGTGACTGCTTTTAGTTATATCTTTTTCTTTGTTTGATAAAGCAACTGAATATTTTAAAAATTTAATTGCATTATAAACAGACATTGAGTTTCCAGAACCGTAATCTAAGATACATATTTTCTTTACAGACATATTCCGCCGTCTACTCTGATAGTGCAGCCGGTTATATAAGAAGATTCATCCGACGAAAGAAATACAACAACACCTTTTAAATCGTTTGGTTCAAGCATTCTTCCTAATGGAACTTTTTTTATATATCTCTTTTTAAACTTAGCCTCTGCATAATCATCATTTAGACCCCCAGGAGCAATTACGTTAAATCTAATATTATATTTTCCTAATTTAGAGGCCATGTAATTTGAATAAATTATCGTTCCGCCTTTTAAAAAAGGATAATCAGATTCAGTAAACATTTTTGTTCCCGAGTACAGACTGTGATCTGGTGCCCTTAAGCCATATATAGAAGATATAATTATTATTGAACCACTACCATTTTTTTTCATTATTTCAGAGAATAGTGTTGAGGTTAAATTTAGACTGGAAGCATTTCTATTTATAGAATAATTCCATTTTTTAAAATCGTCTAATTTTTTATTTTGCAGAGGTCTTATCACTGATGAGAATATAAATACATCAGGAGCTCTATCAATTTGTTTTATAATTTTTTTCAATGATTTTATATTTGAGACATCACATTGAAAAACTTTAAAATTAGAAAAATTTTTTTTTAGATCTTTAATTTTTTTTAAATGTTTTTTTGTATTTTTTGTCAAGACAATTACATCAGCTTCTTTTTCTAAAAGTGCCGTAGTCATAGGTATTCCTATTCTTCCAAGACCTCCACTTATAACAACTAATTTTTTTTTAAGGTTAAACATTTTTAAAATATATTTTCTTACCTTTTTTTTCCATAGATTCTTTGCCACAAATTACTATATTAGCAAGATCATATATTTCATTATAAGGTAGCATTCTTCTCTTTGTTCGAACCATTTTTACGAATTGCTTTAACGTTTTTTTAAATGAAAAAAAATAATCTTTAAATTGTAATATAACTGGTTTTTTATTTTTTAGAAAGAATGTTGATCTAATATGAAAGTGGTTTTTAGAAAATTCCAAAATTAAGTTTATTTGGCTTTTATATTTTATTTGAATAATTTGATGATTTTTTGAATCGCCTATCGATCTAATATATTTAATATCTGCGCCGATTAAAACAGTGATTGGTTCAAGTAGATGATGGGCATATCTAATCCAATTAACATTGCTAATGCAGTGAATTGAAAGAATTTCTTTTTTTTTTATTAAATTTTTGATTTTTTTAAGTTCATTACTATATCTTGTTGCGGAACCTGCAAAAAATAACCCATTGTCACTTTTTTGTATTATCGTTTTAATTTTCTCTAATTCCATTCGATTAAAGACTAATTGCTTATCAATAAATATAGGTATTTTTTTTTCCAGAAAAAATTTTGCTATAGAAAAGTGATTTTCAATATCATCTCTAGCAAGAATTACGCAATCTACTTTATCTTTGAGATCTTTATAATGATTTACTACATTTGGAATTTTGCTTACTTTAGCAATTCTTTTGCTAATAGTTTTATTTTGTGTCCATAGATGAGTTACTTTTGCTTTTGGATAATGATTTTTATTTCTATAATTTTTGATTAAATATTTCTGAATTGTTGGATAGGGACAGTTTTTTAACAACTCCTTCCTATTAAATCCATTAAAAATTGCCGAATAAGAATACGGATGCCCATTTCCATTGTTATATCCAATTATACCAATTTTTATCATTTTATTTATGAATCTGTATTTTTATAATTTTTTTATATTGATCTAAAATGCATAAAACTATAAAGAAAATTTATATACAAAAAATGCCCAATTTTTTTATCTAATTTAACATCTGAATAAATCTATCAATTGTTATCTTTGTTTTTTTATTAAGTCGTCTTCTTTGTAGTTTCGTTTAGATTTTTTATTGATATAATTATAAAATTTATTGGCAGAAACTCCTAGACCTGGCCTTTTTGCAGTTAAATTATTATAAGTAAACATTTCGCCTTTTATTATATCTTGATTAGCCACTAAACTTCTTCTAGCATTTTTTTTAGCTAAAATTTCACATTTTAGAACTTTCTTTTCCTTTTTGCCAAAAATTTTTAATATATTTTTGCTTTTATTAACTATTTCTTTTAGTTCGATTTCATTTACTGATAACCAGTGGTCAGCACTTATTTTTAATTTTTTATTAATTGTAAAATGTTTTTCTAACGCTATAGATCCTAAAGCAAAAGATAAAATTGATGCTTCAGTACCAAGAGTATGATCGCTGAAACCGACAGGAATTGTCGGAAAACTCTCTTTAATTTTTATAATAGAAAGTAGATTGGCATCTCGAAATAAGGTTGGATAACATAATGTGCAATGCATTATTACAATCTTATTGTGATACTTGTTTATTATTTTTACTGCATTTCTTATTTCTATTATAGTCGAAGCACCAGTTGAAAGAAAAATAGGCTTTTTTGTTTTTGCAATTTCATTAATCAATAAAAAATTAGTTATATCGCAACTTGCAATTTTATAAGTCTTGACTCCTAATTTTTGTAACATTTGAACAGATTTAATGTCAAAAGGCGTTGATTGGAATTCAATCTTGGTCTTATTGCAGTAATCGAAAAGTTTTTTGTATTCTTCGAAATTGAATGAATCGAGCTTAGAATAACTATCGTACTGTGTGCCTATTTTTTTTTTTTCACCACTCCAATCCCAAAATCTTTTCGCTTTCCTCACAGTAAGATCTCTAGCCTTGT
>Ga0214921_10011227_pt1 | contig 10919 bp, 12 predicted proteins | sample LL1505_MetaG_FD_177992 | JGI IMG/M metagenome (GOLD analysis project Ga0214921, IMG submission 177992) | Freshwater microbial communities from Lake Lanier, Atlanta, Georgia, United States - LL-1505 | ecosystem: Environmental > Aquatic > Freshwater > Lake | place: USA: Georgia | collected...
TGAGGCTTTTCAGCATTTGTGGGCTGCCGCAAAGCATGACGCGATCGGTCTCGGGGTTGAGGGCTGGCAGACCTAAATCGGTGGTCAGCTTGCCGCTCTCGATCAAATCGTTGATGCGGCCTTGGTTGCGAAAAGGCTCGCGGGTGACCGTGGGGTAATAAAGCATTTGGCCGCTCACCATCTCGCCCAGCAATTCGTGCTGGGGCAGTTCTTGGGTGAGGTAGTCGTGGTAAGCCAGTTCTTTCACCTCGCGCACACCGTGCACCAAAATCACTTTTTCAAAGCGCTCGTAGGTTTCGGGGTCGCGGATGACGCTCATATAAGGCGCCATGCCGGTGCCAGTGCCCAGCAAGTACAGGTTTTTGCCAGGCAGCAAATAGTCTATGAGCAAAGTGCCAGTGGGTTTGCGTCCCACCACAATTTTGTCGCCCACTTGGATGTGCTGCAGTTTGGAGGTGAGGGGACCGTCGGGGACCTTGATGCTTAAAAACTCTAAGTGCTCTTCGTAGTTGGCGCTGACGATGCTGTAGGCGCGAAGCAAAGGTTTGTCATTGACTTTGAGGCCAATCATGGTGAAGTGGCCGTTGGAAAACCGCAGTGCTTGGTCTCGGGTGGTGGTGAAGCTGAAAAGGCGGTCGGTCCAGTGGTGGACGGTCAAAACGGTTTCTTCGTGAAAAGCGCTCATGGCGTGTTTGGTTAATATGTGAAAACACGATTTTAGGGGATGCATGTATTGGCATGGCCTAGATTGACGCTGAAACTGCTTTGCACGACATTTGGATATATGAAAAAAACATTTGAAACCCTGGCCGAGGTGGCCGCGCACGTGGGTCAAGACGTGGCGGTCAGCGACTGGCTGACCATCACCCAAGACCAAATCAATCAGTTTGCCGATGCGACCTTGGACCACCAGTGGATACACATCGATCCTGAGCGGGCCCAATCCGGTCCCTTTGGCACCCCGATTGCGCATGGTTTTCTCACCCTGTCGCTGCTGCCGGCCATGTTTGCCAGCGCCTTCGAAATCAAGCAAACCCGCATGGGCATTAACTATGGTCTGAACAAGGTGCGTTTCACTGCACCTGTGCCGGTGGGCAGCCGCTTGCGCGGGCACATGCACCTGATGGCTTGCGAGCCGATTGAACCCCAGGGCTTGCAAATGACCTGGCGCGTCACGGTGGAGTGCGAGGGTGCTGACAAGCCCGTGTGTGTGGCCGAATCACTGGTGCGGCATTACGCCTGAAAACCCTTGCTGGCGCCAGGCTTCATAAACCGTGATGGCCACCGCGTTGGACAAATTCAGGCTGCGCTGACCTTCGAGCATGGGCAGGCGCATTTTCTGGGCTTCAGGAAAGAAAGCGCGAACCTCTGTAGGCAGGCCACTGGTTTCATTGCCAAACACCAGCCAATCGCCTTGCTGAAAAGCGCTTGCAAATACCGATGACTTACCGTGGGTGGTGAGGGCAAAGCAGCGTGACACATCGGGTTGCTCGGCATTCACAAAGGCCTGCCAACTGGCGTGGCGCTTGACATCGGCGTACTCGTGGTAATCCAAGCCGGCACGGCGCATTTGTTTGTCTTGCATAGAAAAGCCCAAAGGCTCGACCAGATGCAAGTTGCAACCGGTATTGGCGGCCAAACGGATGATGTTGCCGGTGTTGGGCGGAATTTCAGGTTGAACCAAAACGATATGAAACATGCGGTCTTTCGATGAAGCCTGCATTGTGGCTTGGCATGGTATGGCTTGCCTTAGGCAGGGGTGCGGGCCAGCACCACCGCTTGCACCTGCTTCACCCCCGCCGCCTGCAAGGCCTGTGTACAGGCAAGCAAGGTGGTGCCTGTCGTTGTGACGTCGTCCACCAGCACCACCCGAGAGTCACGCAGTCTGGGCAAACAATGTGGGTTAACCATGAAAGCATGGTGCAGGTTGACCAATCTGTCGCTGCGCGACAAACCCGATTGGGCGGCCGTGTCGCGCAAGCGGATCAGCGCTTGGTCCAAAGTGCGTTCAGGGCAAAGTTGCTTGGCCAGCAGCAAGGCTTGGTTAAAGCCGCGATCTCGCAGGCGTTGGGCCGACAAAGGCACGGGTACCAGCCAATCGCATGCATACAAGCTTTGGGCGATAGCGGGTGTCTGGCGCATTTGTTGCGCCAAAAAACAGGCCAAACCCACTTGCCCCTCGAACTTGAAAGCGGTGATGAGTTCTTTCCAAGGCGATACGTACAGTTTGGCTGCCACCCAGCTTGAGATGTTGCCATCTTCAGGGGCATGACCCAAGCGGGTACAGGCCTGGCACAGCGCCTGCCAAGACCATTGGCCACAGGCGTGGCACAGCCCGGGCAAAGGAAGCCAAGGCCAGACAAATTTGAGGGACCAATTTCGGTATGCTGAGCGACTGTGAGGCATACCTGCCATCTGAACAAAGTTTCCTCCCCATGTCTGTGAATTCTTCACTGAATAAAAGTGAGCTACTTCCACCGCTAGACCCCGTCGCTGCTAAGCGCTGGGAGCGTTTTGCCGCGCACAGCCTTACAGCGTGGTTGCATGACGAGGTGGCCAAGCGCATGGCGCAGCGTTTGGTGTTGATGCGCAGCCATCCCACTCATTGGGCGCACTGGCAACCCAGCTTGGGTGGCTGGGCTTCGCAAGAGATAGTCAGCCAGCAATACCCGCAAGCGCTTTGCACCGTGGTCGAGTCAGAGTCACCACTTTTGTCACAAGCGCGACAAAATTTAACGCCGCCTTGGTGGACACGTTGGCGAACCCGAACGCCTCGCTTTGCCATGTCGCTGGATCAACCGGCGCAAATGGTGTGGGCGAATATGGGCTTGCACATGCAGGCACGGCCGCAAGCTCTCATGGCGCAATGGCAAGGCGCTTTGGCCCCCGAGGGCTTTGTGATGTTTTCGTGTTTGGGGCCGGATACTTTGCGCAGCCTCAAGGGGATTTATTCACAACAGGGCTGGCCGCCCGCAGCCCACGACTTCACCGATATGCATGATTGGGGCGATATGTTGCTTGAAGCAGGCTTTGCCCAACCCGTGATGGACATGGAGCACATCACCCTGACCTACCCCGACGCCCCGTCTTTGTTGGCAGAGTTGCGTACCTTGGGCCGCAATCTTCACCCCCACAGGTTTGCTGGTCTGCGCGGCAAGAACTGGCTGGCAAGCTTGCATCAGGCCTTGGCGCAGGGCTTGATATCCCCACAAAGTTCAGGTCGATTGACACTGAATTTTGAGGTTATTTACGGCCATGCATTCAAGGCCAAAGCCAAAGCTTTATCTTCGGGATCAGCACATATATCGGTGCAGGATTTGCGGTCAAAGTTGCCCAGTCAGCGTCAAGAATGAAGAATGAAAGATTGGCGTCAGGCTGGCTGTGAGCTGTGGTGGTTAGAATCGTACGGTTTAGGTGGTTTCACCCCTTGTTGAATCTTTACAAACATGATGAACAACATTTACAAAAAATTTGAAAAAGCAAGCATTGCCTTGTTTGCCTTGGCATCCACCATGGCGTGGGCAGTCAACGACTTACCCGGCGGCCCCGCGGTTCGTCAATTGAACCTGCACCCACCTGTGACCAAAATTGCGGAAGAGCAAGTGTGGTTGCACTGGTTCATGCTGATCATCTGCACGGTGATTTTTGTGGCCGTGTTTGGTGTCATGTTTTATTCAATTTGGAAACACCGTAAATCGGTGGGCCACAAAGCTGCCTCATTCCATGAGTCTTTAAAAGTTGAAATCGCTTGGACCGTGGTGCCTTTTGTCATTGTGATTTTGATGGCCTTGCCTGCAACCAAAGCCGTGGTGGCCAGTAAAGACACGTCCAACGCCGACCTGACCATCAAGGCCACGGGCTACCAGTGGAAATGGGGTTATGACTACATCAAGGGTGAAGGCGAAGGCATTGGCTTTATCTCCACCTTGGACAACGCACAGCGCGAAATGTCCAACAGTGGCAAACCTGAACCCACTGACGATTACCTGCTCAAAGTTGATAACCCCTTGGTGGTGCCTGTCAACCAAAAAGTTCGCATCATCACCACCTCCAATGACGTGATTCACTCTTTCGCGGTCAATTCATTTGGTATCAAACAAGATGCCATTCCAGGTTTTGTTCGCGACACCTGGTTCCGTGCCGAGAAAACCGGTGATTTCCATGGTCAATGCCAAGAGTTGTGCGGCAAAGAGCATGCTTACATGCCCATTCACGTGAAAGTGGTGAGCGCCGAAGAGTACACCGCATGGGTGGCTGAGCAAAACAAAAAAATGGCAGCCAAGCAAGATGACCCCAACAAGGTTTGGACTTTGGCTGACCTGATGCAAAAAGGCGAAAAAGTTTATGCGGCCAATTGCCAAGCTTGCCACCAAGCTAACGGTAAAGGCATGGGTCCTATCAAGCCGCTCGATGGTGCAGCAGTTGTTTTAGATACCGACAAAGTCAAGCAAATCAAAGTTTTGCTCAACGGTCAAAACAACTTGGCCATGCCTGCATGGAAACAACTGTCAGACAGCGAAATCGCGGCCGTCATCAGTTACACCAAAAACAATTGGTCTAACAAGACCGGTCAATTGGTTCAGCCTGCCGAAGTGCTTGCTGCCCGTCAGTAACCCCGTTTAAATCGAAGGAATCTTCTATGAGCGCTGTACTTCACCCCCATGGCCACGGGGCCGACCACGCACACGATGACCACCATGGCGCACCGCACGGCTGGCGTCGTTGGGTCTATGCGACCAACCACAAAGACATTGGTACGCTGTACCTGCTGTTTGCTTTCACCATGCTCATCATTGGTGGTGTATTGGCATTAGGTATTCGTGCTGAACTGTTCAAGCCCGGCTTGCAATTGGTGAACCCCGAGTTGTTTAACCAGCTCACCACCATGCACGGTTTGATCATGGTGTTTGGCGCCATCATGCCGGCCTTCGTGGGCTTTGCGAACTGGATGATTCCTTTGCAAATTGGCGCTTCCGACATGGCCTTTGCTCGCATGAACAACTTCAGCTTTTGGTTGATGATTCCTGCCGCAGCAATTTTGGCCGGTTCATTTTTCATGCCCGGCGGTGCTCCCGCAGGTGGTTGGACGATTTACGCACCTTTGACCCTGCAAATGGGCCCCTCCATGGATGCCGCTATTTTTGCGCTGCATATCTTGGGTGCTTCTTCCATCATGGGTTCTATCAACATCATCGTCACCATCTTGAACATGCGTGCCCCTGGCATGACCTTGATGAAGATGCCCATGTTCGTTTGGACATGGCTCATCACTGCTTATTTGTTGATCGCAGTGATGCCTGTGTTGGCAGGTGCCATCACCATGACCTTGACTGACCGTCACTTTGGTACCACCTTCTTTAATCCAGCAGCGGGTGGCGACCCCGTGATGTTCCAGCATATCTTCTGGTTCTTCGGTCACCCCGAGGTTTACATCATGATCTTGCCGGCCTTCGGCATCATCAGCCAGATTGTTCCTGCGTTCTCTCGCAAGAAATTGTTCGGCTATGCCTCCATGGTTTACGCCACATCGTCTATTGCCATTCTGTCGTTCATCGTGTGGGCCCACCACATGTATACCACTGGCATGCCCGTCACCGGTCAGTTGTTCTTTATGTACGCGACCATGCTCATCTCCGTGCCCACCGGCGTGAAGGTGTTCAATTGGATTGCCACCATGTGGAAAGGTTCCATGACCTTTGAAACCCCCATGCTGTTTGCAGTGGGCTTCATCTTTGTGTTCACCATGGGTGGCTTCACAGGACTGATCTTGTCCATGGCACCTATCGATTTGCAACTGCAAGACGGTTACTACGTGGTGGCCCACTTCCACTATGTGTTGGTGGCAGGTTCTTTGTTCACCATGTTCGCTGGTTACTACTACTGGTCGCCCAAGTGGACTGGCGTGATGTACAACGAAACACGCGGCAAGATCCACTTCTGGTGGACCCTGATCTCCTTCAACGTCACCTTCTTCCCGATGCACTTCTTGGGTCTGGCTGGCATGCCCCGCCGTTACGCCGACTACCCCATGCAGTTTGCTGATTTCAACGCCTTGGCGTCCGTGGGTGCCTTTGCTTTCGGTATTGCACAGGTGTATTTCTTCTTCTTTGTGGTGTTGCCCACCATGCGTGGCAAGGGCGAGCCTGCTCCCCAACGCCCTTGGGAAGCAGCCGAAGGTTTGGAATGGGAAGTGCCTTCCCCCGCACCTTTCCATACCTTTGAAACACCTCCCAAGCTCAACAGCGACGCTACCCGCATCGTTGCTTGATCGACACCTGCATGACTTCTGACCTGCAACAGAAAAAAAGCAATCTCCGCCTTGGCCTGATCTTGGCCTCGGTGGCGGCTGTTTTTTTCTTGGGTGTTGTGGCCAAAGTTACTTTTCTCGCTAAGTTGTAATCGACATGGGCCTGCGTAACGCCAATTTGCTGATGCTGCGCAAGCTTGCCGTGGTCGCTTTGGGCATGTTTGGCTTTGGCTATGCCTTGGTGCCTTTGTATTTGGCGATTTGTGAAGCAACTGGCATCAATATTTTGGCCTTGGGAGAAAAGGAGTTACCCGGTTCTGGTAACGCACGCCTTGCCTCCCCGAAAAACAGCCAAGTCGATACCAGCCGCACCATCACCGTAGAGTTTGACGCCAATGCCCGTGGGCCTTGGCAATTCAAGCCTATGCAGAATTCGATTCAGGTGCATCCCGGTGAAATGGCTACCGTGATGTACGAATTTCAAAACGTTCAAGACCGGACTATGTCTGCTCAGGCCATACCTAGCTATGCGCCTAACCAAGCAGCCATGCATTTCAACAAGGTCGAATGTTTTTGTTTCAACCAATACACCTTGGCGCCAGGCGAGAAAAAGCAGTGGCCCGTGGTGTTTGTGATTGATAAAAAGTTGTCTAAAGACGTGACCACCATCACGCTCTCTTACACCTTCTTCGAGGTTGGCAGCCGTACCCCCCCTGCACCCACAGCGGCGCTAACTTTGCCTGCGACAAAGGCTGGTACATGAGCGCAGACACCTCCGCATTGGACAAACCCGTTGTGGTGAAGCGCCCCTTTTGGCGCTCAATCGTGGCGGTGTCTTGGTCGTTTATTGGTATTCGTAAAAACAGTGAATTTCAGGAAGATTTGGCGCATATCACCCCCTTGCATGTTTTAGGCGTGGGTTTGGTGGCCGGTCTGTTGTTTGTGATCGGGTTGATTGTTGTGGTCAATCTGGTGGTTGGGAAATAAAAGGAGTCGAGATGAGCAGCACATCCCCTGGCAATACGCCTTATTACTATGTACCTGAGCCTTCGCCATATCCGGCCTTAGCTTCCTTGGGTTTATTTTTTGTCATCTTAGGTGCCAGTCAGTGGATTAACGACATCACCTGGGGCAAATACTCTTTGATCTTGGGCATGGTGATTTGGTTGGTCATCCTCTTCAAGTGGTTCAGCGCGACCATATCCGAAAGCCAATCTGGGCTTTACGGTCGCAAGATCGATCTGTCCTTCCGCTGGAGTATGAGCTGGTTCATCTTCTCTGAGGTGATGTTCTTTGGCGCTTTCTTCTCTGCGTTGTGGTGGGCTCGGGTTCATTCTGTTCCCGCCCTGGGCAATCCAGAAAACGCTTTGTTGTGGTCTGACTTCAAAGCGATTTGGCCCAGCGTTGCAGCCGGTGTGACCGCTTCACCTGCAGGCATCATCGAGCCCTTCCAAACCATGACACCGTTTTGGTTGCCCACCATCAACACCGCTTTGCTGTTGAGTTCAGGTGTCACCATCACCATCGCCCATCATGCTTTGATTGCCAATCAGCGCTCCAAGACCATCACTTTCATGTGGTTGACGGTGGCCTTAGGTTTGGTTTTCTTGTTTGTTCAAGGGTATGAATACTTTCATGCCTACAACGATTTGAACCTCAAACTCACCTCTGGTGTGTATGGCTCTACTTTCTACATGTTGACCGGCTTTCACGGCTTCCATGTCTTCTTGGGCATGCTGATGCTGCTCTTCATCACCTTGCGCTTGCAAAAGGGCCATTTCACAGCTGACAAGCATTTCGGCTTTGAAGGTGCTGCTTGGTACTGGCACTTTGTGGATGTGGTGTGGTTGGGTCTGTACATCTTGGTGTACTGGCTCTGAACGACACGCTAGCAGACAAGGGCCGCTTATGCGGCCCTTTTGTTTCAAGCCTTAGGCAGGTGTCAATGGAATGCCAGTCGGGTGGATCCAGCCCATTTTCCAAGACAGCAAAATACCAATGAACAACACCACAGATATGCCTATGCGAAAAGCCAGTGCTTTGGCCATGGGTGAGGCTTTGGGGGCGTCTTCGTTTTCTGGTTTGTTGCGCACCATGAAAAACAAAGCTGTGGCTAGGCTGGCCAAAACGCCTAAAAAGGCCAATGCAATGAGGTATGTCATGAAAGCGATTATCTGTTGACTTCTCAAGACGCTTCTCCCCGTCGATGGACGACCCCATGGCAAAGCCGCTTGGCTTGGGGCTTGCTGGCAGCGCTGTGCGTGGCCTTGACGATGCGTTTAGGGTTTTGGCAACTCTCACGGGCCGAGCAAAAAACGGCTTTACAACAGGCCATTGAGAACCAATCGCAATTGCCACCGCTGACCTTGGCGCAACTCCAAAGCGACCCTTCGGCTTGGGCGCAAACCCATCGGCGTGTGCAGTTGCAAGGCGAGTGGCTTAACCATCAAACGGTTTTCTTGGATAACCGCGCCCACCACGGTCGCGTGGGTTTTTGGGTGATGACGCCCCTGCGTGTGCAAGCAGGGCAGGTGGTGTGGGTTCAGCGGGGATGGGTTGAGCGTGATGCGCTGGACCCGCGCAAGCCGCCTCAATTAGTACCCCCTGTGGACGGCAGTCCTGTTCAGGCGCGTATCGCCCCGCCTTTGTCGCAAATATTTGAATTGGGATCTGCCCAACAGAGTGCCAACCTATCGCCCATAAGGGCAAATTTGGACCCTGCGCAGATGCAGTCGCTGGTGCAAGACAATGTAAAGGCTTTGGTAGTGCAAACTGGTCCCGATGGGGACGGTCTGCGCCGTGATTGGTTTCAAGTGGGCGTGAGTGCTGACAAAAACCGCGCCTATGCTTTTCAATGGTTTGCCCTCAGCATGCTGCTGGCATTTCTTTATCTCTGGTTTCAATGGATTAAAAACTACCGCTATGGTCGACAACAAAGCTGACTCTCATGGGTCCAAGCCATTAGGTTTGACGGTGTATGACTTGCCCGAACCTGGCGCAGTCGCTGATGCCGATGCCAGACAAACTGCCAGCGGACGTTTGCGCATGTTGCTGGTGTTGCTGGTGTGTGCTGCGCCGGTCATCGCCTCTTATTTGACCTATTACGTGTTGCGGCCTCAAAGTTTGCGCAGCTTTGGCGAGTTGATCTTGCCAGTGGTAGCCATGCCGGACCTGCAAGCCAAGGATGCCAATGGCCAAACAGTGGCCCTAAGCAGTTTGAAAAATCAATGGTTACTGGTGAGTGTGGCAGGCGGCGCTTGCCCAGCCGAGTGTCAGCAAAATCTTTTTTTGCAACGCCAAACCCGAGCCGCTTTGGGGCGTGAACGCGATCGCACTGATTGGGTCTGGTTGGTGTCAGACGAAGCGCCCTTGGATGCTGCTTTGCTGGCAGGTTTGCAAGATGCTGTGGTTTTGCGTGTACCCAAAGACCAAATAGCGCAATGGTTACGTCCCCAAGCGGGCAGCGAATTACAAGACCATTTGTATTTGGTCGACCCTAAAGGCGATTGGATGATGCGTTTCCCCGCCCATTTGCAAACCGATCAAGCCCCCAAGATGCGCAAAGATTGGGAACGCCTGCTGCGGGCGTCTGTGTCTTGGGATAAAGCAGGGCGCTGAGCTTATGCAAGAAGTCGCACTTTTCAATCTGGGCCCTATTTTCAAATTGCTGCTGTTGGCGGTGGTTGTGGCCATGGGTCCCTTGGCTTGGGTCTGGTTGCGCCATCGCCACCATGATGTGCCGCAACGTGTACATCAGCTGACCGCTTTAACGCTTTTCCTGTGCTTTGATTTGGTGTTGTTTGGCTCGTTCACACGCTTGAGCGATTCTGGCCTGGGCTGTCCTGATTGGCCGGGTTGCTATGGCCATGCCTCGCCCTTTGGCGCAGGTGAAGCCATCGAAGCCGCGCAAACCGCTATGCCCACAGGGCCTGTGACCTTGAGCAAAGCATGGATCGAAATGATTCACCGTTATTTGGCTATGACCGTTGGCGTGCTGATTTTGACGCTGGCAGTTTTCTCATGGCGACGCGACCGAACTGTTTGGGGCTGGCCCACCCTCAGCTTGGTATGGGTGTGTGTGCAAGGTGGTTTTGGTGCTTTGACTGTGACCATGAAGCTGTTTCCTGCCATCGTCAGCTTGCATTTGATGGGCGGCATGTTGCTGTTGGTGCTGTTGTTGATGCAATTGCTGCGTCAGCGCCACGCCCCGTGGGCCGAATCCCGCATCCCATTGCCTACCTCGGTGCGGGCTTGGTTAATGGCCGCTTGGGCTTTGCTGATGCTGCAAATTGTCTTGGGCGCTTGGGTCAGTTCCAACTACGCGGTCATGGCTTGCGACACCTACCCACTTTGCCAAGGCGCTTGGTGGCCCGACATGAATTTTGACAAAGGCTTTGATCTGTGGCGCGCCCTAGGCATGGATGGCGATGGTCAAGCCTTGCCCTTCCAAGCTTTGACCGCGATTCACTTCACCCACCGCTGGCACGCCATGCCTGTGGCTGCCTTGCTGCTGTGGTCCTCGTTTTTGTTGTACCGGCATGGCTTGACTACCCAAGCCCGTGGTCTGTGGCTTTTGGTCTTGTTGCAGTTCATCACCGGCATTTCCAATGCGGTGCTGGGTTGGCCCTTGCTGGCGGCTTTGTTGCACACAGCCAGCGCTGCAGGCTTGCAG
>Ga0214921_10011228_pt1 | contig 10919 bp, 8 predicted proteins | sample LL1505_MetaG_FD_177992 | JGI IMG/M metagenome (GOLD analysis project Ga0214921, IMG submission 177992) | Freshwater microbial communities from Lake Lanier, Atlanta, Georgia, United States - LL-1505 | ecosystem: Environmental > Aquatic > Freshwater > Lake | place: USA: Georgia | collected 2015-05-28
ATTTATCACATTTTTTAGCATTTTTTTTTATTTTTTTTTCTTCTTATAACAATATTTTTCCTGAAGGTTTTTTTTTTGCAAGTGGTGATGCCTATCAGGTAACAAATTTCCCTATCTGGTCCAAAAAATTCTCATTTGTTATTGAGGATGAAAGTTTAGGTCTTTACAATAGATATGTTTCATATTTACTTTATTATTATCCTTTTTTTTGGATTTCTAATCTTTTAAATTTAACTACCTCAGAGCAATCTGGACTACATCAATTTTTTTTTTTGTATTTTTCTTATTTATCTTTTTACTATTTTTGCAAAATTGGAATCAAAAATATTAATCATTATCTGTCTTTTATTTTATCAATATGCTACGCTTTTAACGTTATTGTATTCTCTTTTTTTTGGTATACTTGGGCTTATACACCAATTACAATTATATATGTTCTTCTCCCGATTTTTTTTGGATTGTATATCAACTTTTTACAAGAAAAAAATATAAGTAAAAAAGTTTACTACATTCTAATTTCATCTCCAATAATATTTTTATTAAATATAGCATTCTCTAACTTAGCATATTTTGTTTTTGTTTTTATTTTTTTTAACTTTTTTTTCTTCTACTATTTTTTTTTTGATATCAAGTCAAATTTTAAATCCATAAAAAAAGAATTTTTTTTTTTAATAATATTTTGGATTTATCTCTTTTTAATTAATTCTTGGTCATTAACAAATTACATATTCTACATCGACTATGAAAAATTAATGATAGAATCAGGATGGTACACAAAATTACAATGGATAAAAAATCAATCTCTGGGTTTCCCTAAACCATTTTTTTTATTTGAAAATTACGAATCTATGGAACCAACTATGGGGGTTTTTTCAAAAATATCTGTTTTTTTAGTTATGTTATTAGCAATGATTTTAGTTAAAAAAGAAAACGTATCTAAAAATATTTTAATTTTCTTTTCATTTCTTTTAATTTTCTTTTTTATTGACACTAAAGGTAATAGAATTTTAAATGATGATTTCATAAAAAAAATATTTGCCGATTCTGTTCTTTATGCTTTTAGAAGTTGGGATAAAATTCATATATTTTATCCATTCTTAATTTTAGGAATATTTGGTTTTTATTTTTCAAAAACTCGTAAATCAAACTATTTTTTTTGTATTTTAATATTGGTAATCTGTCTATTTTCCTCGTATCCATTAATTATCGGTGGAATTAAAACTAAATATGATCTTAGCATTCCAAAAAATAAAGATTATCTAAATTCAGAATTTACTATGCTAAAAAAAAGTAATGATGATATTTTAAAAATTTCCAAATTATTAAACGATAGAAAAGATTATGATAAATATTTAGTTTTAAATTTACCTTATACGGGAATTAATTCACCTAATTGGGCCAACTATCAAAAATCACAACATATCGGAGTTGACCCTTATAATCAGAATTTTAAACATAAAATTGTTTCGTTGAATGATTCAATTACAGTACTTTTGCACTATTTTAGAAGAGATTGGAATCTATCCAAGGATGATTATTGGCCAACTTTAGTAGGCAAAATTTTTTCAGCAAAATATATTATTTTTCATAAAGATATTTATGATTTTCTTCTAGCAGAGGGAAATCTTCAAATCCAAAAATTTAATAATATTGGATCTTTGTCGAAATTATATGAAGGAAAGACTTTAGATCTTTATGAAATCAAAAGTAATTATTATCAAGAAATTATTTACATACCAGACATTAGACTTTTAGCAGACGGACATTCTAATGTTAAGAAGACCTTGGAAGAAAATTTTATAATATTAAAAGATAAAAAATTTTATTACGAAATTGGCGGCGAGTACCCAAAAAAAAAGGAGTTGAAGCAAGCAGCTCAGTGGATGTTCGAAAATGATTTAATTACAAATTCAGAAATTAGTTATAAAAAAAGAGAAAATGAATATCTTAAAATTCTTAATTTAGTTAAAAATGAAGGTGGAATATTTAGCAGAGTGAAGGCTCTAAATTCAAACACTGTGCTACCAAAAATTAAGTTAAGTAATTTAAATAAGATTAACCCAACTTTATTCAAATTTACAATTAAAAATAATGAAATAAAAAACAAAAATTTTAATATAATTTTTAGTAATCTTTATAACAAGTTTTGGAAGTTAAAATGCACAAATTGCAAAGATCAATCTGTAATAACAAGACATTTTATTGCTAATGGAATTATGAATGGATGGGAAATTTCTTCTGACAAAGACATAATGAAATTTGAATTAGAATTTGTTGTGCAAAAATACTTTAATATTTTTTTCTTAATTTCTATTTTTATTTCTTTATTAAGTATTATTATATGTATTATTTTTAAAAGGAGATTTTTCGCATGAAATTATTTCTTATATCAAATTTATATGTAATTGGATTATTTTTAATGCCTTTTTTGTATAAATTATTTATCATTCAGATATACAAACTAAATATGAAAAAAAAACCTTATTACAAAATATATCAAAATTTTTTTCCCTCTTTCCTTTTTTTTGTAATAGTTATTTTTGTAATTAACAAAAAACCAATTTTTGCTGACAATAGGTTAATTTTTATCATATGTTTATTTTTACTTTTTTTATTTTCTTTTGAAAAAATTTTTAAGGTAGCTCTTAATAAATGCAATTATATGAAACGAAGATTTAATTTGAATTTAATATATATATTTACTGGAATTATTTTGCTGAATTTTATTTTGATTTTTATCAATAATAAAAATAATGGTTTTTCTACTTTTATAATATTATTATTTTTATACTTTTGGGCAGCGAGTAAATTTTTTAAAAATGTAAATTCTTAATAACCCATCACCACTTATTAATTTTCCTAAAATAGGAATCTTTTGAAAGAAATCTGTTTTTGAGGGGAAATCTTCTACTAGTTTTAATCGGCATTTTTTTGTAAATTTTATAATTTGATTTCTTGAAATTAAATATAATATCGGAACATATGTATGGTCCATAAAGAACCTATTAAATAATGGCCAAAATTTAGCAATTATTTGAAAAATTTCATATTTAACTAATCTACCAACAAATCTAAATAGTTTGATTAAATATTCAAAAAAAGAATTGTCAAAAGCATAAACACCCAAAAAAAGTGTACCTTTTTTTTTTAAAACTCTTGAAAGTTCTTTAATAGCTAATTTGTAGTTATGGGTATGATGAATAACACCATAACAAATTACTAGATCAAATACTTTGTCTGGATAAGGAAGATTAAGGCACGAACCTTTTTTTACTTTAATGAATTTATAATTTTTCTTTAAATTAGCAACTGTATATGGATTTATATCACAGGCAAATAAATTGTGATAATTTTTTTTTTTAATATAGGGAAGGAATCCTCCAAAATAACCACATCCTATATCTATAATATTAGATTTTGATGTTAAATTTTTTTTTATTTTTATATTAAAAATATCATTAAATTCTAAATATTGATAAGGAGAAGCTTTTTTTTTATTATCCTGTTCTGCTATCTTTTGTATGGAGGTATAAAAATCTCCTACAGTCTTTTTTGATTTTTTAAAAGATAAATTTTTCATATAGATTATATTATAAAGCTAAAATTTTTTATTTTAAATTTAATAGCTTCAAGCATAAATTTAATAATAAAAATTAATTTTACTCTTTTTTTTGTATCATAGATTTTTACAGGTATTGCTGCTTGATTCAAATGATTTATTTTTCCTAAAAGATAAAATTCGCATTCGGCAAACAAATTTGCATTTGATAGTTTTTTTAAAAATTTTATTTTATTTTTTTTGAACATTTTTATACATTGAGTATCTTCAGTTATTAAATCACCAAATAAAATCTTTAAAAAAAAAGTGCAAAAAAAAGATATTGTTCTTCTAAAATAAGGTCTTACAACTCGAGAAAGGTTGTGATCTTTTGGACCATATATAATATCAAATTTATCATTTTTAATAATATTGTAAGCTTTAATATAAAAATTAAGATCCCAAGAGTTATCTATTGAACAAATTGCTATTATGTTAAATTTAGATTTCTTAATTCCCAATTTAATTGCCGCCCCTCTAGAACTAAAACTTATATTTAGTGGCTTAATTTGCTTTTTTTTTATACTAAAGTTTTTTATTAAACTTAAAGTTTTATCAGTTGAACCGTTATTAATTAAAAGAATTTCATATTTTTTAATTTTTTTTTCTAAAAAAGATAAAAAATCATTTAATAAATGAACTCTTTTTTGTTCATTATATAATGGAAATATAAAAGTTATATTATTCAATTATTAAAGTAGTTAGTAACGCAAGATACTTAGTGATTACAAGTTTATTATTTCTGACATAAAACTTAGGTTAAACTTTCTTCTTTAACTGATCATGTTTATTATATTCGTGTCCAAAACCTTGATAGCAAAAATAATAGTCATTTGAAACTTCTTTATTATAATTATATTACTAGTCACAAAATTATAGGTAGAAAGATTCAAATTTTATCAGTTATTATATAATATAAAATTATATTATGTGTGGATTTGTTATTTCAGTTGGCATCAATTCTAGGCAAAATGTTATTAATTCAACAAATGCAATTAAATATAGAGGGCCAGATGAGACAAATTTTTATTTTGACGAACATAACAAGATATATATTGGTCATAATAGACTTACAATTTTAGATGATAAATATGGTAAGCAGCCTTATTTTTCTAAAGATAAAAAGTTAATCTTATTATTTAACGGTGAAATTTATAATTACAAAACCCTCAGACAGAATTTGCAGGAACTTAAAGTTAAATTTTATAGTGAGAATTCTGATACAGAAGTTTTATTAAAAGGATATGAATATTATGGAACTGAAATATTTAATAAAATTGACGGTGCGTTTGCATTTGCAATCCTAGATTTTAAAAAAAATATAGTAATCTTAGGTAGAGATAAATTTGGTGAAAAGCCTCTTTTTTATTCAATTAACAATCGTGAATTAGTTATTTCTTCTGATTTAAGTTCTTTCAATTATTTTAATAATATTAAAAAAGATCTAAATAAAAAATCTTTAAAAAAATATTTTATATTATCGTTTGTTCCTGCACCAAACACAATTTACAAAGATATATTTAAGGTGAAAAACGCCTATTATAATCTAATTAATTTATCGGACTTTAGTACCAAAATTATAAAATATTATGATTTTGGAATCAATCAAAATAAAAAATTTATTAAATATAATGACGCTTTGGATAATTTAGATCATTTGCTTAGTGAGAGTGTTAAATCTAGATTGGTATCAGATCATAATGTAGGACTTTTTTTAAGTAGCGGAGTTGATAGCAGTCTAGTTGGATATTATGCAAGCAATCATAATAAAAATATTAAAAGTTTTTCAATATCAATTGAGAAAGATTCGTTTAATGAAATTGAGAAAGCAAAACTCTTATCAAAATATTTTAAAATCGAGAATAAAAGCATTATACTAAATAAAATCTCTTTTGATAAAAATTATAGCAAAATTTTAAATAAAATTGATGAACCTATTGGGGCCCCAACTCTTATTCCTCTATATATGCTTTCTGAATTGGCTTCTTTAGATGTGAAATCGGTTTTAACTGGCGATGGAGGTGATGAATTTTTTGGTGGGTATGAAGTATTTAAATATATTAATTTTTTTAAATATTTAAATGTATTTTTTAATAACAAAACAAATAATCTTTGGGAATTTTTTTTAAGATATTTCAAAATTTCAGATAAAAATTTAAGTTTAGACTTTAAAATAAGAAGATTTTTAAGAGGAATGAATTGCTCTGAACAATATAGAAATTCAATGTTTTTATCTCCAATATCATTAAGTGATTTGAGTAATATTTTTTTTGAAGAAACAAATATTGAAGAACTATTTGAAGACGTCGTTTCTTTTAATAATGAGTATAAAAATTATAACAATTTCGACAAAAGTATTATGTATTATATAAATTTTTATCTTCCTGATTTAGTTTGTTCAAGAGCAGATAAAGCTGGTATGTTGAATTCTTTAGAAATAAGAGCTCCATTTTTAAATTCTAAAATTCTAGAATTTTCTATGTCGCTACCAACAAGTTTTAAGGTTAATTCTTTCAATACTAAAATAATTTTACGAGATCTTTTAAAAACTAAGATTGAAAACTCACTTATAGATAAATCTAAGATAGGACTTACATTTCCATTGCAAGATTGGTTAGATTTAAACAAAAACCTTAATTTTAAAAATTTAAATAATAAATTTATAAATAAATTAAAAAAAGATCATTTAGAAAAAAAAGTTGAATACAGGAATTTTTTTCACAATTTAAACGCTCTTGAAAAATTTTTATAATTTTTATTATTAATTATTTATAATAATCATTCCATCGTATGGCCTTTTTTGTAAGGCATAAATGGTTTTTTCCAACTTTCGTGTGGTTTAATAAATAAATTTTTTCTAAATTCTTTTCTTGGAAGATAAGGGTACATGTCTTCAACAGGAGTGTTCCATCCTATAATCTTTGGTTCATAACTGTGGAATTCAGTACAATCAACCTCGCATACTACTGGGCCATCATATTTCAAAACCTCATAAACTATAGATTCAATTTCACTATTGTTAGAAATCTTAAAAGTTTTTATTTTATAACCATTACTTACAGAAATAAAATCTGGAGGAATGTAGCCTTTAGGTCCGCAAGCTTCTTCTCTGCCTTCGAAATTTGTTTTTTGAAATGATTTTGTAATACCGTAAATTTTATTGTTAATTATAAATGTTTTTATTGGTAAATTATAATTAATTAAAGTTTGAAGTTCTTGAATATTCATATTAAAACCTCCGTCACCGGTTAAGCATATTGTGCTCCCTTTTTTGTTTGAGGCAATATATGATCCAATGGCTGCTGAAAATGAAAAACCCATAGGCGCATGACCGTTGTTACTATGATATCTTTGCCCATATTTTGTTTCCAATGCATGTCCAACTAAAACACTACAACCTCCACAGTCACCAACAAAAATATCATTATTTTTTGCTAATTTTGATAAAATATTAAAGAAAGCATAAGGATGCGTATAATTTTTATTTTTAAATTTATAACTTTCAATTTTTAGAAATTTTTTATTAAACGTATTATACTTATCTTTCCACAATTTTACTTTATTTATCCATTTCTTTCGACTCTTAATTTTTAATTTTACTGTATTTTTTTTCTTCAAAATTTTTTTAAAAATCTTAAAAAAAATATTAAGATCAGATAAAATATTTACATCAATTTTAACTTGTTGATAATTTCTCTCTAAATTGTATGGATCTATATCAACTACATATTTTTTTGCCTCTCTCATAAAAGAACCTACATTACCACCTGTTAGTCTTCCTGAAATTCTTGTTCCGATACCAAATAACAAGTCTGCATTTTGTACTCCAAAATTTCTGCCAGGGCCGCCATATGTTCCCACTCTTCCTCCGTAAAGATCAAAATCAGAAGTAATTGTGTCTATACCATTCCATGTTGCAAAACATGGTATTTGGAGTGTTTTTGCAAGTTCCAACATTTCTCTTGAAGTATTTGTCATTTGAACTCCTCCTCCTACTAAAAAAATAGGTCTTTCTGATTTTTCTAAATCTTTTAAAAAATTTATTATTTTATTCTCTATGTCTTCAAGATCAAATTTAGGTGCCCAAATTTTAGAATCAAAAGATTCTAATTGATTTGGATCAATTTCAGCTTTTTGTACATTTATTGGTAAATCAATAAAGACAGGGCCCATTCTACCTGAGCAGGCAATATGATAGCTTTTTTCTAATTCATATCTAACAGTTTTTGGATCTTTAATTTGAACAACGTATTTGGAAACTGGCTTAACAATAGAAACTATATCTGTTTCTTGAAAACCTATCTGTCTAATTTTACTATGTGGTCTTAAAAAATTAGCATTAATTTGACCTGAAAGAAATATGCATGGAATTGAGTCATAATAACAGTTTGCAACACTTGTAATCATATTAGTAGCTCCTGGTCCACTAGTAGATATCGCTAATCCAGGGAGTCTTTTTATTTTAGCGTAACCTTCGGCGGCGAAGCCAGCTGCTTGCTCATGAAAAGTGCAAACATATTTAATGCCTTGTGTTCTTGTAAAAGCGTCAATTATATCTCCATTTGCAGCTCCATAAACTACAAAAGCTGTGTCAATTCCCTTTTTTGAATAAAAATCAATTACAAAATCAGCAACTTTCATAAAAATTTATATTATTAAATGAAATTATTTATATCAATAATTGCTATTATTAAAACAACTATTATTTTATTAAACTAATTATCTTTTTCGCTCTTGTTGATGCTTTCACAATATTGCTTTTTGCATGATTACCGTATCTAAAACCAGGGGTATCAGTGGATCCAATTTTAATAGAAAAAAAATTAATTTGCTTCTTATATTCTCTCGATAAACATAAAAATAAATTATCAATAGCGGCCTTCATTGGCGCGTAGTGCGCAAGCTTCCAGCCTCCATTCTGAACTACTTTGCTTGATATATGAATAAAATTAATTTTTGCATATTTTTTATTAAAAAAAGAAATAATACTTTTTATAATAATATAATTACCAATATAATTTATTTTAATATTTTTATTTAATTCTTTCATTTGTAATTTTTTAAAAGATATTCTTTTTACAGGGTTTAGAGCATTTAAAATTACAAAGTCAATTTTTTTAATTTTTTTTTTTAAATCTTTTATTTTTTTTTTTTTTTCTTTTTGATTATTTAAGTCTAATTTAAATATAATACAATTATCATTTCTAAATTTAGATTTAATTCTTTTAGATTCTTTATAGTTATTAAAATAAGTAAAAATAACCTTTTGCTTTTTTTTTAATAATTGCAAAACCAATTCTTTTCCAATGCCGCTGCTGCCACCAGTAATAAGTATATTGTATTTTTTTTTCAAAATTAAATTTCTATTTAAATGAATTAAACCTGTTATTAAGATCTTTTTTATTTTTTAAAAACCATTGTATCGTTTTTCTAATCCCATCTGATAAATTTGTTCTTGCTTTGATATTTAATAATTTAGCTCTAGAAGTCGACATAACTCTAAATTTATCACCCGTTGGTTTGCTTTTGTCCCAAATAATTTTTATTGGTTTGTAATTTATAAAATATTCCTCTTGTGAAATTTTTACAATTGTCTCGACAAGATCTTTAATCCTGATTCCCTTCCCAGAACCAATGTTAATTGGTTTTTTATAATTTTTTTCAAAAATTTTTAGCATTGCCTCAGCTACATCCTCTGAATATATAAAATCTCTTATTGCGGTACCATCGCCCCATACTTTTAGTGGGTTTTCTCCTGACAAAACTCTATTTATTAAAGATGGAATGACCATTGCATTGTTTGGATCAAAATTATCACCAGGTCCATAAACATTGGCGGGTCTTACTATCAGAAAATTGTCTAAATTGTATTGAACTTTGTATGACTCAATTTGCAGTTCACAAATTCTCTTTGCCCAACCAGCAAATCTGTCATTTTTAGAGGGAAAAGATTTCCAGACATCATCTTCTAAAAAAATACTTTTAGGAGCGTAAACTCCTATAGAACTAGTAAATAAAAATCTTTTAACCTTACTCAGTCTAGCAGCCTCAATCATATTTGTGCTAAACATTATTGTTGGAACCATAAAACTAGACGGTTTTTGAATTGCCATTTTAGGTGAGCCTTTTACACCAACTAAATTAAAGATATAATCTTGATTATTGCAAACTTTTATACAATTTGAAAATTCTCTTAAATCAACTTTTATAAATTTACATTTCTTAGGAATATTTTTTGGTGAATCTAAAGATGCAATAGTTACCTTGGCTTTTCTTTCTAAGAGTAATTTAACAAGTGGAGTTCCTATTAAACCTGTCCCCCCAGTAACTAAAACTCTCTTTCCTTTATAAAAATTCATATAAAAACTATTAAAATTAATGCAAAGAAGCTTTATATTTATTAGTATTATGTTAAAATTTATTTTTTTATTTAGCTTATAATCAAAATGACAATTAAACAATTGCAAAAAAATCTTTTTTTCTCAGAAAGAGCTTTTCCAAATAAAATTTGTGAAAAAATTTTAAAAAAATTTGAAAAAAATTTAAAGTGGAATTTCATTTCACAATCAAAAAAAGGTCATTATGGACATGTTTTTAAAAGTAAATCAACTTTTCTTCCCGAAAAAAAAGAAATCTATTGTGCGCAATTTTATAGAAGTGATAATTTAAAAAATGATGGTTTTATAATAAATGCTGTTAACAAATACATTTTACCCAGTATAAAAAAAAAATTTTCTTTTAAAATAAATAATTGCGATATTAGATGTCATAAATTTATAAAAAGAAATTTTTTAAGAATCCATTTTGATAATTATACTGCTAAACTCGCTTTAACTATTAACTTAAATAAAAATTGGAAGTGGGATTGGGGAGGTATTCTTTGTGTTGCTTATGGTAAAAAATTTGAAAAAATTAATAGCGTATGCCCTAACTGGAATACAATGTCTATATTAAGCTCACTTAAAAAAACAAAAGAAGCCCCTCACTTTGTAACTCCTGTATTAGATTATGCACTAAGTCCAAGATATTCTATAACAATATTTATTAGTTAAAAAATTTTTCTTAAATAAAAAACGTCTCTTACTTTTATTAAAAAGTAATATAAAAGATCACTATTATAAATTTAAAATAAAAAGTCTATAAACTAATAGGCTTTGCGTATTTTTAATAAAAATTTAACATTGCAATTTGTCTCAAAAATTTTTTCAGTGCATAAATCAAGCCAATTGAGCTATTAGTAACGGTAAGCTTAACGTGTTACCACGCTTCCACACCCGTCCTATCAACGTCGTAGTCTACGACGGCTCTATAGGAAGAACTA
>Ga0214921_10011229_pt1 | contig 10917 bp, 11 predicted proteins | sample LL1505_MetaG_FD_177992 | JGI IMG/M metagenome (GOLD analysis project Ga0214921, IMG submission 177992) | Freshwater microbial communities from Lake Lanier, Atlanta, Georgia, United States - LL-1505 | ecosystem: Environmental > Aquatic > Freshwater > Lake | place: USA: Georgia | collected...
TTTTATACAACGTGGTTCAAAATTTTTTATTTACTTATCAGTAAATAAAAAATATACTATACATCAGGGAACCTAGGTTCCCCGAACCCCTCCTTATAAAGGATTTTTATACGTTTTGGAAAAGCGGGATTTTGTTACACTTTTTATTACGAAGTTTCAGCGTAGCAAGAAAAAGTCTAGAAATGAGTCACTATTTATAGAAATCAGTCATGAAATATATACACCATATTGCTCACAATATAACACACCCCGTGCTACATCACAATCTACATTACACGCTATTTTTTACAAAAGTAGATTTTTTGCTCCACTTTTTCTATAAGTGGATTTTGATCTACTTTTCCCAAAAGTAGAATTTTTGATCTACTTTTCCCAAAAGTGGATTTTTATCTACTTTTTCTAATAGTGGATTTTCTTCTTCTTCTTCTTTTTGCTCCACTTTTTCTAAAAGTGGATTTTCTAAAAGTGGATTTTCTACTTCCTCCTCTTTCCCAATTTTTGGGAGAGTTAAATGTATATTCTTGCAAGTCCATCGTTGGGAATGGACCATCTTTTTGCAATTGGGCTAACGTAGGTCCAAATTCACTAAAACCAATAACATTATACAACATTAAACCTTGACCCAAATGTAACTGATATAGATTTAAACCATTTATTAATGAATCGAATTTTTCTTTCGTTACATACTGAAGTTGTGTTCTATATAAAGGTCTTGAAACACTCGGTCCTTGCAAAAAATTGTTTCCAGCGGTTCTGTCTGGAATAAACATTTCCCCTCGACCTCCTGGAATAGTCTCATGCACATATGGAGTAGAATGTTCTTGTGTAACGTTGTTTTGAACACACATTACTGAGCCGTTACAAGCATGAAATCTAATTATTTCATTTAATACAAACGGATTCTTAACAGTTGTAGAAATACAAGAATCCAATCTATATTCTATTAATGTATAATCACTAAAACTAGAACTAAATCTATTTGTCACAGGATTTTTAGTATGTGTTATTCCAACATGTTGCAGAGCCTGTTTTACAACATCATGTGAAATAGTTGTTGCAGGTGAATCTTGGTGATAATATCCACCTGGTTGTAAAACACTTTGACCTGGTGACTTATCTGGTGTATCCAAATAAAAAAAATAAGCATATACATCAAGTCTAAACAAATTAAATTTCAACATCTTTTCAATTGCCCTTGCTGCTTTGTATTCTTGAAAATTTTCAAAACCTAATTTGTTCTGGAAAAAAAAAATTTGGTTGAGTGAAGGAACATATGCGAAAACGGAATTTCTTTGACTTGTGACTGGTGTAACAGCGGTCGCCATATTAGCAGGTATTGGATGATATTCATTTTCTGGTGTAAATTGTCCGTATCCTAAATAAGTAACACTTAATTGGGGCATAGTAAAATTAACACCTTGTCCTGGACCTAATTCAGGTAATTTTATAACATGTTGTGGTGATTGCATTAGTATATATACATATTTTATCTTCACATATTCGATTTCTACATCTCCAATATATCATAAAAAAGTAGGAAATAAAATATTTAATAAACATTTATACTATATTTGCATGTTGTACAATAGGAATATTCATTTGATTATCTATAACTGACTCACGAGTACTAATACATTTATCCCAATAATAGTAACATAACAACATACACGGGATACTACAAATTGCATATAACAAGCATGCAATTACCAAAACAATCTCATATTGAAAATCCGACGTTGACATCTATCTTTTAAATATTTAATTTACACTATTTATATATCTCAATTTTTTAACCAATCAACTCAACAACGGCGGTTAGTAGCGGATGATCCGATGGACAAGATGAATTAGGGTACATGTAACTAAACATATCCTTCAGCATGTAATCAGAAATGTCATACATCGACAAATCAACATGTGTGTCAGGAACCACATTTCCATCATCATCAATCAAATTAGGCATAATATCACCTTCGACATCATAAAATACCATATCAGAACGTCCATTCTGCAAATAATCCGCAAATCCTACATATAAATTGTGCCTTGCATTATCACACCACATTGAAGAAACATCAGCAGTCATCTTCTTCAACAAAATTGTCTTATCCTTGTTCCAAACTGGTTCAAAATTGGTATTATCCGAACGAAGCGATTTATTACCAGACAATATAAAATTATCATTATCGTCAAACACATTATTCCAGTCCAAAACCCAATTCGAAACACGCTCACGAAGCAACTTCGTTGTTCTAATCTTATACAAAAGCCCCTTATACTTCTTAGGGTAATGAGGCTCACCCAACAGCATCTTAGCATTCATTTTACTCCTAACCAAAATATGATCTATCCTGTCAAACATAAACTCACCGATCTTGGATGGTTGGCTTCCGAGCTTTCCTTTTACTACCGCAGCACGCATCTTAAAACACTCCAAACCATCATCAGGGTCTTCGCATTTCTCTGACACGACCTTCTTAAAACCACCCTCTTCAATGACATTATCCAAGTTATAAGGGATTCCCTCCTTGTAATGCTGACTGCTATTACTATCCATTAAGACAACAGAATTGTCAACACCAGACAATACAGATAGCAACGGACGAAGAGCTGCTACGCGTTCGCCCTCTTCCTTTTCACCCTCACCACTCTTCAAGTGAGCGGTAAGTACAAGTACACAGACACCATTCTTGTCAAATCGCTGAATGAACCCACCATCTCCCTTACCGATAAAACACTTGTAACCTCGTGTGCTTGAAGGATTCAGTTCGGGATACGCAGGAGAAGACTTTATAAGAGCCGGATTCCAGAATATGACATTACAATAATCAAATACATAAGAACTATTCTCAGTCAACTCGGGAACAAGCTCAGCATTTCCGCGATCTGAATTCATCAACGAAACAATCTCAGTGCGATCGGCATCATCAATTATTTCAGTCATAAACGTGATTGAAGGGTTGGCAACCGGTACTCTTACCTTATTCTTCTTATCCAATGGGAATCCTCTCTCCAAGAACTGGTTATACCCATTGTTTACATTTGTCTTGTTTCTTACCCGCTGGATGGTAGCATGAATAACGCGGCCTTCCTTCTGTAGCTGCTCCAGTATACTAAAGGGGTGGTCACACTCGACGACACCAATAGCATCGCAACCATCGTCAAAACACTTATTCAACATGGCGACGATCTTTGGGCCTCTCACCTCCCACTTGATGCTCTCGGGGTCATTGCAAATGAAACCATCATTCGAGAGGGAGTTGGCAAGCTTGTTAAGGAACGAGAATTTGGCGGTAGTCATATTTTCAAACTAATTGTTATTATTCAAACGATAAATAACAATCTCAATTTTTCATTTGTACTATACAGGGTCAGGCAACGGACGAACTACAACGCCAAGTTTGTTTGCTACGTAATTATATATATAATTATCATCATTTGCCCAAGCCAAGTAATCGGCACCAGATATCTCAACATTAGTCGAAAGAACAACAACTTTGTCATCGTCAAATAAAGTTGCATGTACTATGACATGTGAAAATAAGACAAATTGTATAATATTCATTGTCATAGATGTTGCGGTCGTTCGTTTTACGTATTCAAATGGTTCAATTAATAAAGTCTTCGTACTCATTCTTACTTAAGAACTAGATTTTTTTATGTAAAAAATTTTTATATAATAGAATTACGTAAACTTTCATAACAAGGTCTCTCGTTATATGCAATACCAGATAATACTGACAAATAACGTCTTGACTGGTCTGATACAGAACTCTTTATAAATAAGCATTTTTTCTGTTCAATATCACTTTCTATTGTTAAATCTTGCCATTCTAAACTTTCAGTAAGAAATGCAACTACGTATCCCAAACTTTCCATATCATCGCGTCTACTAAGCGACATTCTACGATGTGAGTTTATACTTGCATAATTCAAAGAACCAACTAAACCAGATGTTCTCGTGAGTTCATTATGAAGTCCATTTTTTATATAAGATTTACAAAATCCGAAATCAATCAAATACAACTGGTTGTTGCTATATAAAAAATTATCTGGTTTTATATCTCGATGTACTAATCCTTTATCATGAATGCTCTCAATAATACAAATTGCCTGTATAATAATTTTTGATATATCTGAAGATGAAATTAACGAGGTAGTCTTCAACTCATACAAAGATTTACCCAACAAATTGATTACCATATAATAATTGACATCGTCCTTTCCGAACCACTTAATTGTTGGTACCCCTTTGCAGTTTTTAAGATATTGATAAACACGAGATTCATTGACAAGTAAATTTTGGCCATTTTTTATAGATTCGGCCTTGATTGCAACTAACTCACCTGTTCTGTTATTTTTTCCTCTGTATATGGAACCAAAACTACCTCGCCCAATTTGTTCAATGATCGTATATTTATTCATACATTTTGTGGTAAAATAATTTTAAATACTATAAATAACAATATATAGACCGAGTAACATGAGTTTTATTTGTGAAGATAATATAACCATGAATCCAACTACCGATACTATAATATATGAACAAGAAGATGTATTCAAGTATATAAAAAAACCAGATCTAGACGATTGTTATATTTGTCTCTCTGTCATAACAAACAAACCTGAATCTTCCGCAGTATTTGTATTTAAGTGTCGCCATCCAATATGTTATGATTGTTTAGTAGACGTCTCTTCAAAATACGCAGAGGATTACATAAAACACAAAATGTTATGTGGTATTTGTCGGTCAGGAACTAATCGATATCTATTTAATAACAAAAAACTACATAAAATATCTTATTCTGAAACACAATCAATAATGATACCAAAAAATCTTGTAACGGAACAAAACATATATAGTGATCACATTCAGAGATTAATTGCATATTCGACTATTTACTAACTAGCTGCAGAGTTTATCATTAATGTTTTTCAAATACGAGTGTGCTGCATCCCTAAACTCTGCAATATTAACACCACCACTAATAAATCTGACACCAAAACCATTTGCAAGGTCGTCTGAAATAGTTTTATACAAAGACAGCGGAACTGACTTTCTCATATTGAAAACAACAACATCAATACAATTACCATCAGATGTTTTATAGTTTATCACAAAACGACGTCTCTCGTACACTGACAATCGTGACTTACCAAGTTCACACGAGTTTTCTCCAAGAAATAACATTGGTCCATCCATATTACACAATTTATTGTTATATACAACCTATAAAATCATTATCATTTTTATGATAATGATTAGATAAAATACGTTTCATGTAGGATTCGAACCTACGACCTTCTGTTTAACGGACAGACGCTCTACCACGCTGAGCTAAAAAAACAAATATACATGTGTATACCAACAATATAATTAACACATCTCTAGGTTATTTTTTTACGCATCACTTTTTGCCTTCTTGAAATTCAACAAACATTGACCCTTATCGCTTTCTTCATCATCGTCATCATTAGAAACACTCTTACACTTTTTTTGTCCAGGAACATAGATTGTTTCCCAAGCAGAAGAGTTAGCCAAATAACCCACGTTATCCGTTTGTACAATCATGTAGTTCTCCTTCTTATAAAATGTTTTTCGCTTTTTCCACTGGTTCTTAAATATTCCATGACTATCTACAATGTCAACTACAATTGGATTACTATGTTTATCTCTCAAGATGCGGCCAATACTCTGTTCAATATCAGTCTTTGGTGTTGCCATGATGAGTGTAGTAAGCGTTTTTATATCGAGTGCTTCAGCCGCCATGCTATACGTTGCAATAACCACCTGTTTTCCCTCCGTTTCTTTTAAATTTTTCTCTTTCATACCTCCCACATAATACCCAACAGATGCGATTTTTCGATGAGCGATTGCATCATGGAAATATGTAAGCAAATTACGATTATGTGCCAAGATCATAATCTGTTGAGCAGGATTCTCGACAAACATATCTGCCAGAATCTTCAATATAAAGTCACTTCTGCGATTATAAGAACATAGCTTCGAGATCATTGTGCTGTAAGCAGGATTGCCGCGAAAATCAACCTCGTCTCGATTAAATTCTTCGTCATCTACATAATAATCGATTGCCCTCACAACAACATTGCGTTCTTCGTCTCGCTTCCCCTTATAAACAACACTACCCAAGAACATCTTGAACACCTTTGTAGTGCCATCCTTTCGATTCATTGTCGCAGATAGCCCTAGCATATACTTGGTAACTAACTTGAACAACGTATTTGAAAATACTTCACTTGAAATATGGTGAACCTCGTCTATAATCGTTAGTCCAAATGAATCAAACAATGACGCAGGATATTCCTTCATCGATAAACTTTGCAGCATTCCAATAACAATATCCTTGTTATCAATATCAATAACCTGACCTTGAATACGACCTATGCGAGCCCCGGGCAAAAATTGACCGATTCTCTCGATCCACTGATTCATAAGAAATTCCTTGTGAACAATAATGATTGTCTTCTTCTTCAAGCTTGCAATGATATTCAATGCCAACACAGTCTTGCCAAAGGCACACGGAAGCTCGAGGAGACCACCTCCCGCATTTAACTCTCGCACATGAGCTAAATATGTGTCAACTACTTCAACCTGCTTATCTCGCAGCGTACCACTGAATTCGAGAGAAATATTATCACCTTCCATTGTTTTATAACTCTTCGGCAATCCAAACTTTTCGACCCCATAATAATGCGGAACATAAAGCTTACTTAGCGATTCTCTATACGAAGGAAATGTCAAAACAACTGAAGGAGGTGCCCCCTGTGTGTAAGGTCGAATTGTAAGATCGGCCTTGATTTCTTTGATTTTTTCAGGTGTCAGTTCATTTTTTGGAATTGTATATCCTTTCTGACCCAAATATGTATTCATACTATAGAGTATAGAGAGAAACGTTTAAGTATATTTATCCACTTTTTCCACTTTTAGAAAAAGTGGATAAAGTGGATTTTACGAATCCATATGTGATGTAAGAAACACATCAGTTTTACCACAATTAAATACAGGATGACGTTCGTTAAAGGAAATTTCTAGAGACGTCTGATATTTAAACCCAACAATCTTACGCACAACCTTTATGATTTTTCTACCAAAAATAGGGTTTGAATTATAAAAAGTCAAATATTTTTGTGCTAATCGAAAAAAGGATTTCTCTCTCTTTGAGGTTACAAGTGAATACATGCTACACAAATACAAATATAAATATGGGCGAAATATTTCAACAAGAGTCTTTTTAGGAAACTCACCATTAATTCTAAACCGAACAGAACAAAACTCGTTCATATATTTTATCATTTCCTTTACCTCTTTGTATAAAATATCAGTTGTTCCGTTATTTACATAATCAGATATAGAATATTCTCGCAATATATATTCGTTTTTATACAACATCATATTCAAATTGAAATTACATCGAAAGTAATTCTCCATCAACTCATCGATATAACATGTCCTGAATTTTACAAAGTAATATATATTGTATAATGTAGATTTTTCAAATGCCTTGTTACTATATGGGTTCTTTACCATTACAGGATTCGAAATGAAATAGTAATTATTCAGAAGACTCGTATTTATGATCCGAATAAGATCGGTTATTACAAACAAGTAAAGCTTATTATCTTGTAAAATAACAATTGTATTCTTATGATTTCTGTCAATTGTGTTCAAACACATATCCTCATCAACAACAACCTTTGCATACTTGAACTTTGCAATCCGTGCAAGCCTACTAAATGCAAAATAAACATTCTGTATTTTGCAAAAGATACGTTTACAATCTTCGATATCTTGCTCATTGAAAAAAATATTACTAATACTTTTATCAAAAACATCAAATTTCATTTGTATGGAATATTTATGATAACTCAATGTTTGGAATACAATTCTACTCAACGTAGGTGTTTCTGGTTGATTGACTATTTTATTTATTATTTCATAAAACATAATAGTCTATAATTAAATTGTTTATTATGTTTTCATTCCAAAAAACGAACGTCGGATATTCGAATAAAGACTTCCAGTATCTCCATAACATACTAAAGCAAATAAAAGGATATTTGATGTATCATAGTCATCTATATAGTCTTTAAAATCAAATAATGAAAATTCTGGTGCATAATGTTCACTTAAATTCAAAGAATAATAATGAAACATCAAAACAAACAAAATATCGTTTGTAGACAAATCATCAAATAATACATTTATGTCATCTGCATATGTTTGTATCATATCAACCTCTGACTGACTAGAAATTCTATTTGTATCATACCGCATTTCACGAATCGTGGTCAAGAATATATTATTCACATAAGTGAATGACATCTTCATTCTTACACTCATTCATAGTATATATTTATATTTTATTACTATTTAGAACAAACAAATGTTACTATCAAATTAATCTATTGATAATTTAAAAAGTTATAAATAAGACAACCATAAAAAATATAGCTATTATATAATGAAGAAAGTACTAGTATTAGTAGATCATACAGATGATGATATTTATATATATGAAGGTGAATCTGGTGAAGACGATGAAACCCCAACACTATTAGGAGAAGCAATAATGTATACGTATAAAAAAAGTGATTTAATAGAATATATAGTAGAAAATTTTAAAGAACATGGGTACACCAGGAAATTATTTGAAGATTCTTTTGTTATTCCATCAGAAGATAAGTTTGTTTTCGATCAAATTAAAAATAATTTACAAGAAAAAACAAGATACGAGGGTACTTTTAAAGATAACCAAAGAGAAGGATACGGGACATTATTTACATATGACAACGGAGTGTTAATAAAAGAATTTACAGGTTTATGGGTTAAAAACGTAAGTTTGAAAGGTGGTGTTACATTTCGTACATCAAATGCATCTTCGTCAGAATGGATTTATAGAAATTCCACATTTGACCACGATGATCCAGATAAGATAATGAGTGCTGATGTATACCACACTACAAATGCTGATATTATCTGGTCTGGTAAAATTGAATATATCATTGATCAAAATGGTAAACGTGTATATCAAGCCGAACTAGAGTTTACAGGAGGATATCCATCAGATGTTTTTCATGAACAAGAGGTTACAAAAGTGGTACAAGAGTCAGGGCAACGCCTTAAATATATATATAAAGGACCTATAATAATGGATAATAATGGTGAATTAAAATCAATAGACGAAAGTAGATGGAAACCAGGAATAGAGGAGGCATCTGCACAACTTGTTTCAGCTCCTCCAACACCATATAATTATGATTCAGAACAAGAATTTCCAGGTGGTAAAAAAACACATAAACGTAAATATCAAAAACGCAAACAAACACGCAAGATTTCTCGTCGACCTCGTAAACGTTCAAAAAACAAAAAAACACGTAAATAATATATAATTTTATTTTCTAGATAAGCTAGCAAATAAAAATAAATAATAACAATTCTTAACCATGTATAAACAGCCGCCCTTTAAAATCCCGGATTATAATCATTATCCTTCCCCATATCAGTCGTCTTGATACTAACAACATTATTCTGAATCGCAATCTTACTGCAATGATCTGGCATATCACCTGACGACGATTCATCGAAGAACTTAGCAATCTCCTCCGCGACGACTACTGGCGGTTTGTAATTACTAGTAGAGGCAAGATTCTGCATCTCCTCGACATCCAAGAATACCTGGAACGAGTTGGTACCAAACAAACCCTCCTGACCACACATAACATTGGCTGAAATTCCACGCATAGTATCAAGATCCGCATGTCTCGCCGCCTTCAAGAACATCTCGGGAGTCTCCTCAAAGGATGCCTTTGCAATGGGTCCAATGTTGTCATTGTTTATTCCATGCCTGAAAATCGAAATCATCTTGCTAGTGAATGTCATCCTATCAACCAAAACACTATAATTGTGATAATTGATGTAAGTACCATCGAATGCAATCACATCCACAAGCTCGTTAAGAATGGTCTGCCTAGCAGCTTCAATACCAAGAACATTATACACCTCCTGAATATCGTTACTGAATGTCTTGTTCCCATCAATGTAATCCAGACCAAGAATATCAAGCAAATTGGTTCCTACTGTATCAAGAACCCATACATCCCGCTTCAAATAAGCACCATTCTCCTCGACGACATTGTCCTTGATCTTACGCAGAATAACCTTATCGATTCCCTTGACACCTCGCAGAATGACATTGTTCATCAACTGATCCTGAAATGTCTTCAGAACATAAATCTGATCCGACTGATCTAATGACGCTGGCTTCAAATTCTTCTTGTTCATCGTCTTAATCACCTCATTCAAACGGATTCGGAAGATAAGTTTATCTGAATTGTAATCAGAATACACACAACTCACCTGATTCGCGAAGCAATGATTCATCGTAAAATTGATATCATCCATAGTAATATTCTTCTCCAACATCATCTCCTGATCAAGCTCCAAACGAACAACCCATTTTGACTTCTCCATATTATCATCATTTCCAAGATCCTGTTCAGAACACTCAGCAATCATCGACTCAAACGCACGATACTGCTCGATAGTATTCTTATCCTCTTCAATAAGCGAGTTCAAATCATCCGGATCGAAACAAATATCTAACGATTTAATAACCTCCTGGAGCTTTGTGTGCTCCAACATATACATGATTGACTGAGCTCGGTCCTTGTCGACAGAATCCGCGGCATTCAAGTATACTGTCAGCGAAGGATTCTTCGGCTCAGGAGACAACGACAAGATCTCCTCGATTCTCGGCACTCCACGAGTTACGTTAGACTTGGAAGCAACTCCAGCAAAGTGGAATGTATTCAATGTCATCTGAGTAGATACCTCTCCAATACTCTGTGCAGCAATCATGCCAACCATCTCACCTGGTGCAACAATCGATCTCTTGT
>Ga0214921_10011230_pt1 | contig 10916 bp, 10 predicted proteins | sample LL1505_MetaG_FD_177992 | JGI IMG/M metagenome (GOLD analysis project Ga0214921, IMG submission 177992) | Freshwater microbial communities from Lake Lanier, Atlanta, Georgia, United States - LL-1505 | ecosystem: Environmental > Aquatic > Freshwater > Lake | place: USA: Georgia | collected...
TGAAAGGTATATTCTTGTAATGGAAATGCTTGAGTGATTAAATAATGAAGATAATCGGACTAAACATGCTTCGGTTTGACCATTACGCTTCCATACCTCACGACCGAATGTCTTTCTCCACGTATGGGTTGAAATTCTCTTACCTTTAACACCTGCGCCAACTGCATGAATTTTAATTTGCTTATTTATCGTTCGAATATGCAACGGGATAATTTCTTGTTGAACGTTTGGACTACCCAACTTCACATATACTTTGTGAAGAATTTCTGTAAGTTCTTCATGTAAAGGAATTTCTCTAACCTTGCTGGTCTTCTTTTCTTTGATAAGTAATGTTTGTTTACCCAACACCATTTCCCAAGTAATTCTTGAAAGGTCTGAATAACGAAGTGCCGTTGACACACCCAATCTTACAAGGATGTAATAAGTCCATTTTTGATTTTGAAACAAGTATTTTAAGAGTTTGTTCAACTCCTGTTCCTCTAAATGTTCGGCTGATTTAAGTTTTGTTGTCATAGTTCCTTTTTTGGCGCTATGCTAACGCTTTTGGCACTCCCGGCAATGATAAACTTGAAATATTTTTGTAACTAATTGAAAATCAGTGTCTATAATACATTGGTTCCCTTTTTATCAAAAACGGCACTTTCTGAAAACCCGGCAAGAAGTTAACCCAACTCCTCTTCGTAATCATCAGGGTCATATTCAGAAGTATCATTAACCATGTATTCAATATTGATATTGTACATGATCTGATATTGAATTAGACCGGCAATGAAACAGCTGACATCTTCTTTAGTTCCTCCAAATCCTACTTTTGATGTATCAACACCACTTCTTGTCATCATTGAATTGATTACACCTAAAACAAACCCATAACTTTCGCTATTAACTACATTTGATTGGGTTTGTGAACCGCGCGTAAATGTAAACACCGATATATCTTTATTTGAATTGTTTTCCATTGGATTTCTTGTTGATTAAATAGGTCTTTGTTATTTGTTCTTGCTCCATTAAGGAAACAACGCTACTAGCAAGTGTTTGTAATTGATTTTCGGTTAAAATCATGACCATTCTACCTGTTTGTTTGTGAATAATGTCGTTAAATTTCATTGAAGTTTTCATATACTATAAATATCCAACTGCATCAATAAACCCTCCCATTTTGACTATAATTGCAAAATAGAAGGGTTAGTTCACGAAAGGGTTAATTCCTATTAACTTACAACATGGGAACAACTGCTAGTGAAATTGTGGCCGGTACATCTACTATCCAAGAAAAACAGGGAATTGACCTTATTATTAGGATAGTCTTCTGCTCCGACAAATTGTTCCGCATTTCAGCTATTTCTACGCCGTTAATCGAGTTGGATTAAATGATGAAAACTCCTCAATGATTGAAGAAATTTCAAATTCCAAATCAATATCCTTTGTCTTCCTATGGTTTCTAATTGTCTTGACATCCATTCCAGTAATTTTTTTAATTGCAATATTGGTGATCTTACTTCCTTTTGAAATCAAATGTTGCATCGCATCAATTATCTTTTGTTTATTTTGATGTCGTTTATAAAGGCCAGTCAACTTTTTAGCCAAGATCATTTTGTCTTTAGACGTTATATACCAACAATTCTTGTTGAAATGGATACGACGCTTCCTATAATTTACATAAACAATACTTGAACCATGAATTTGGTTTACCACATTATTGAAGTGGCGGATCAACTCATGTTTGTCAAATTTGGGTCGCACAAATACATTGTTGACAAACCATATATACGAATAGATTATATCAATATCCAATTCAGGATTAAGGTAGAACAAGTGATGTATCATTTTATATAATGTTGAATGTCGTCTACCCTGTGTAATCATTTTAGGAATATACAAAGCTACATACTGCACCTCCTTAACATCTACTATATGGTTGCCAACATCTACTTGAGTATTTGTATTGATAAGGTTAAGAACGTAATCAATATTTGATATGTTATACTTTTCTTTTGTTATTGTATTTGTACTTGAAAAGTGGGAATTGATGTTATTATTATTATTTAATAATCTACACGTAGTAGGGTCAATTCCCTGTTCTTCCATTACCTCAAAGTCTACTGCTAAAGTTGCATCAGGATTAAAATACACATCAGGATCTGAAGACAGGAACATTGTTCTAGCGATACCATTAGCTTTAACATCTATGTTTTCGCCGGCAAGTTCATTCATTCGAATTGAATTCCATATTGGATTGAAATTCTCCCTCGTTAATTCATTTTCAATCTGAATGAAAATTGATATACCAACACCTGATGGAGAAATACATACCATTGAAACAAAGTCCTTATACTGATTGATAATTCGTTGTTTCTCGTCATAAACATTCTGCACGTCATCAATATCGAAGTACATAAGTTGCGTGAATGATTTGAGGTTCTTATCAAATTCATCACCGGCCAACCTACGAGCCGTAGCTTCTACGTGAGGAGTGATAATTGGCAACTTTAGTTTCAATTCACGATAATGGTTATCGTTATTTACCTTTAGTTGTCTTATGGTCTCGATTAGACCATCGTTTGGTGAGGTTTTGATAAATTCATAAACCTGCTGATAATTTAGATACCCATTTGGAATGTTTTTCCTGATACCATCGTAAAATGTGATTTTCATTGTAAAATGAAACCCCCGATTTCTGCGAGGCGACGCATAATATCAGAGGTCATTAAAATTTCTTATGTGTCCATTAAAAGACCTCGCCTGGCCTTGACACATTATTAAGTATAAATATTATTTTTTACAAAATCAAGCCCCGTTTATAAAAATGTACAGAATTTTTTTTCTGCATTTGACCGATTGTTCCTAACTACCCATTTTTGCCAAAAAATTTTTGTTGCAGCATTCTCCCCGTTAAAATACTGATAATAAACCTCTTATGGTGCCAGGGATACCCCTAAGCAGGCAAGACGGGGGGTATCGATAATACACCCGTATGAATAATACTTCGTGCCGATTTTTCATAAAGTTTAAAAAATATTTTGTGGATTAAGTAATTGTGATTATATTTGTGGTACAATTTTAAAGTACACAATAATGGAAATTAACTTTTTTAACAAGAACTGGACGTATGGCTTCGACCTTGAGCAATGGTTGAAGGTGCATAAACCACGAAAGAGTTATGATGTAGACTTTTGGGAAGACATCGTAACGGAACATGAAGAAGTTGTTGATGAATTTAGAAATTTACTTAATTCAAAAGAACAAATTACAGATGCCCAAGGAAATGTCTTAACACCTTTGAATTTATATAACCTCATAAATGAATATCAGGTTCGTATTGACAAATTAGCGTTAATATTCAATTTAAGATTGCACAAGACGTTAAATGAAAACAAAAAAACCGGAGTAAAGTATATCGTTATGAGAGTTTTTTGGATTGACGCCAAAGGTAAAAATGTTAGATGGTTCTCAAGAAACCTTGGCGCGGAGAGTAAGGTATTAGTCAATAATAAAATTCCAATTAATCAATTAGAAGCAATGGAAAAGGAGATGATAATGCTAATGTGGGATCAATATCAAATTGAATATTTAGGTGCAGAAGAAACAGGGGTTGATGAAGACGGCAATAACGTAATAGTGGAATATTAGAACCTGATAAATTAATAAAACTAAAATGGACTTAACACTCCATTTTTTTTAACTAAAAAAGTTGGGTTATTTTATTTTATCCAATATCAAAATACATAATTTTTTACATAAATAAAACATTAGTGATGAAAAAAACAATTAGAGTTCCATTGGGTGATTTACAAATTCACCCCCTTGTACTGCAGATGAAGCAATACAAACCAAACCATTTTATGACATTCTCATTGAAGAACTTCGGCCAAAAGACTGCTGTGGTTATAGTCATGAGAAAAGACCGACACTACATTATTGATGGTGGACATCGATATTACTCGGCTATTGAAGCAGGCAATATCAAAACACTTGAGTGTATTGTACTTGACATTCCAGATTCCGAAATTATTGACACCCGTATTACATACAATCAAAAAACAAAGGTTCATCTCTCGGAAAAATGTGCAAACATTGAACATATGTTAGGGTTAATGGGAAATGACCAAGGCAAAAGAAATGACCTACTTGGAATGCAGAATATTAACGGCGATGATGAGTATGGAACTGCAGGTAAAAACAAATTTGAAATTGCTTGTATGCAATCAGATTTAGATTTCTCAGGAAGAACCTTACGAAAGTTGATGTCGGTATATGAGTACGAAAAAACGGATGATAGCCTTGGTTTAATTGAAGGTATAGACAATGGTACTTACAAGACTGATGGCGCTTACAACTTAATGTTAAGTAGCAAAAAGAAAGACGAAAAGAAAAATACTAAAGAGAAAATCAAAATTGAAGCGCTAAACACCGATGTTTGGTTTAAGGTTTTCGAACAAAGTAGCGTGGATCTATCCAACTTAAAAAAGTATCGTCCACAATTTGCAATGTTTTCCCCGACATATTGGACTATGAAGGAATATCGAAATCAAGGTGTGATGAAGTATGGTCAGGAACCAACCCTTAAAGAATATCTTGAAAACTGCAGAAAATTCATGGATGCTCTGATTGAAATTATGGACGAAAATGGGGTTATCGTAGTTGTTATTGGTGAAACATACGCTGGTGGTTATAAAAGTATTACAACACAATACGAAATGATGTTATTAGATGCTGGTCTTGAAATTTTAGGTGTCTGTGAGTGGGTTAAGTCAAACCCCACCCCAATTATAGTTGAGGATTTTTTCAGACCCGCGAATGAGAAAATATTTGTTTGTAAAATGAAGGGAGCAAAAGTGAATTTCAACCCTAAAATGAAGAAGACCAAGGAAGGTAAAAAAATGGTTAAGAATAGTCATAAAGCTAATGATGGATCAAAAAGATATTTTGTTCAAGATGAAGAAACTATCATTACGAACATCATTACAACACCTGTATTTAATAGTTCCGAATATAAAAAGTACGACCCGAATTTCACCCATGATGCTCCTTGTCCAATGGCTGTATATGACATTTTCACAGAAAGTTTTACGCGACCAGGTATGATATGCGTTGACATCCATTGTGGTGCGGGTCAGGGACTTGAGGTTTTTGCCCGTCACGGATGCCACGCAATCGGTGTCGACATTGACCCTGTGTCAGTTGAATTCTGTAATAAAAGAATGAACATGGTATTAGGAGAAAGAACTAAATCTGAAATACTACAAGCAGCATAAATTATGACCCCTTCCCAATTAAAAACCCAGTTAAGTATAGATGGATATAGTTTATCAGACCAACAGAACCTTGAAATATGGGCTCTGTTGGACAAGCTCGCCCGTATTGAATATGACCTTTATTTGGAGGAGAAAAAGTCCGTCTGCGAGGGCAACATGGCAACAAATGTCGACATTAGCCAAGAATACAAACAAGTAGCATAAGTATGAAAAACGTTATAGTTTATAGCAGGGTGTCGACCGATGAGCAGGCGCAAATGGGTCATTCATTAGATTACCAAGAAGAAACCATTCAAAGACATTGTACATTCAAAAACTACAACGTTATCAAATGTTTTCAAGAAGATCATTCTGCTAAAAACTTTGAACGGCCAGAATGGAAGAAGATTTTATCTTTTATTAAGGCTAGTCAAAAGACTTCGATGGTAGTAGATGCAATCGTAATATTAAGACCCGATCGCTATTCGAGAAATCTAATTTTATCATTTACCGAAACTACCAAACTAGCAGGTTTAGGTTGTGAGGTTGAATTTGTAGAAGGACAGGTAGATGAAACAAGTCCTGATGCACTCTTACTTCAGGCCATTGGATATGCGCTCCCGCAGGTTGAGAATTCTAAAATTAGTCGCCGTTCTTGTGAAGGTTCTCACAAGGCACGAAAGTCTGGTTGTTTTACTGGGATTGCACCAAAGGGCTATAAAAACCATAGAAATGAGGATGATAAATCAACACTTGAATTCAACTCCGATGCACCATTAATTAGAGAGGCATTTGAGAAGATGGCTAGTGGAACTTATAGCGCTGACGAAATTAGACGATGGTTAAACTCAAGAGGAATGAAAATGTCAAAAAACACATTCCTTGATGTAGTCCGTAATATTACTTACACAGGAAAAATTAGAGTTAAAGAGTTTAGAGGAGATCCTGAAGAGATTGTTCATGGTCTTCATCCACAACTTATATCTGATGAGTTATTTGCAACGGCCAACGATGTATTAAAGGGTCGTAAACGTAATATGAAGTTCAAAGATGATAAATCAGACTTGTACCCATTGAAAGGTCATTTAGTTTGTCCTTTACATGGAAGAACGTTATCGGCATATGTTGCAAAAGGTGGTAGTGGTTTATTTTACCATTACTACGTTTGTACCAAGAACAGATGTCCACGATACCCGATTGACCACGCACACTGTGAGATTGAAAGATTACTCGGTGAGGTTCAATTCTCGGCTAGAGTATTGAAGTCATATAACTCTATTTTAGAACGAATTTTTGAGGCAGAAGACACAAATAGAGCAAAATCGATACGTAACATCAAAGACGAAATTCAACGTCTTAAACAAAGAAGAAACCACATTCAAGATGAGTATATGGATGGCAAGATTACCTCACTTGATTACCAAGAATTGAAGATGGGTCTTGACATAAAAGTGTTTGAAAAAGAACGTACCCTAAAGGATATGAATGAGGAACACTCCCCGTATAAAGAGTATTTAAACAAACATGTACCTGCGTTGGAAGATTTAACCATGTTATATCAGAAAGTAGATGGTAAGACGAAGAAACAGATATTAAGTTGCATCTTTTCAGAAAAAGTCCATTTTGAAAATGGGAAAGCTGCAACTCCAAAGTACACACCCCCGATTGAGGTTTTAATCAACGCCAGAGGGGTTTTGGAAGGTTCTAAAAACAACAAAGAGGTCTATAAAGACCTCTTGTGCACTCTGGCTCCCTCTGATGGGCTTGAACCATCGACCCCATGATTAACAGTCATGTGCTCTAACCAACTGAGCTAAGAAGGAGTTTGTCCTTATTGGGAATGCAAAAATAGGGGGCTAATTCGTTAAATGCAAGATAGCCCCCCGTTTTTTTCAATTTATTTCTTGTCTGCGCTACGATCCGCCGACTTTATTTCCTTTTTTTTCACTTTGTCACCTTCCTTCAACTTCTTCGCAACCGTTGCATACGGACCAGAAATGATTTCTTGGCCTTCATTCAAACCAGAAACAATTTCAATATTATCAAAATCCGAAATTCCCGTCTTCACTTGTATTTGCTTGGCCTTGCCTTTATCCATCACAAAAACAACCTCTTTCGTATTTTCCTTCCTGCGCTTGGCCGTATTCGCATCCTCCTGCGTAACCACAGTGGCACCACCTTTTGCCATGGCATCATCTTTAACCTCCTCTATTTTAGCCCCAATCTCACGCGTTGTAACCGCTGATAAAGGAACCGTTAATATTTGATCTTTTCGATTCGTCAAAATTTCAACAGACGCCGTCATGCCCGGTTTCAACGGATATGATAATTTCCCCTTAATTAAATCGCTGTACGAACTACGTAAAATACGAATCTTCACCTCAAACTCCGTCACCGCATCCGTAGACATAGATGCAGCACCCGACGAATTTGCTGAACTCGCGATCTCATATACCAATCCCTTAAACTTGCGCTCCGAAGACGAAAATGCGTCCACATCGATCATCACCGTATCCCCCAAACTCACCCGCGTAATATCATTCTCATTCACATTAACCCGAACTTCCATATTATTCAAGTTCGCAATCCGCAACATCTCGGTTCCCGCCATTTGTGACGTTCCCACCACGCGCTCTCCTAATTCCACGTTCAACTTAGAAATGATGCCACTCTGAGGAGCATAAATCGTGGTCTTTGTTAAATTAGTCCGCGCCTCTTTTAGCGCCGCCTCCGAACTCTTCACATTAAAATTGGCTGCTTTCACATTCGCCTTTGCCGCTTCTAAGTCTTGCTTGGCTACTAAATATGCCGACTGGAACTGATCGAAATCCGCATCCGAAATCACCTTATCATTATGCAATTTTACATTTCGGTCAAAATCAATTTTTGACTTACTTAATCTAGCTTCACTTTGAGCTAATACCGCTTTGCTTTGTTCCGTACTCGCCTTCATCGCATTGACCTGCGCCTCCGCTCGAGCCAATAAACTCACATAGTTATCCGGACGTATCTTTAATATTTCTTGGCCCACCACCACAGAATCGCCTTCAGCAACTTTCAATGACACAATCTCCCCTGAAACATCCGGTGAAACTTTAACTTCCACCTCCGGCTGAATCTTACCCGAAGCCGATACTTTTTCAATGATCGTTGCTTTAGCCGCCTTCGTCAACTCCACTTCCGTGGGCTCCACCTTTCCTATCCACTCCATCTTTTTGGCCAACCATAAGCCTCCCAAAATCAATACGACCGCCGCTGCGATGATCATCCACGTTTTTTTATTATTCTTTGTTGCCATAATTTTTTGATTCATAGATAGTCGCTTCGCGCCTACCCACCATTTTATATTTTAAATCTATTATTTATTACCTGTTACTTTTTACCTATTAATATTACCTAATACCTTTTACTTATTACCTGATACCTAATTATTTGTTACCTAATACTTAATACCTTTTACTTATTACCTGTTACCTATTACTTTATACTTATTACCTAACCCCCATGTACCTTTTGGTTAAAAAGTCAAACTCTTCCCTTGGTAATAATCCAAAATCTTTGTCCTAAAGACAAAGTCATATTTGGCCTGCACTAAACTCAATTTAGCCTTATCCAAATTTGTTTTTTGTAAATTATAACTGACAAAATCAATCGTTCCTGCATTAAAGCGACTTTCAGAAGCCCTAAAAGATTCTTCTAGTGCAAATACTTGCACCGTACCGGCTTCATATTTCTTCGCCGAATTTAACATATTGACATAGGCCTGCTCTATATTTTGACGCAACGTTAAACGCGCGCGCTCCGCTTCTATTTCTAAATTTATCCGCTGTAAATTAGCCTGTGATACACGCGTTTTATTGAAATTCTTGGCAAAAATAGGAATGTTTAAATTCAATGAGATTACCTTGTTTTGCGTATTATTCAACTGATCAAAATAGCCTACAGTCGTGCCCTCCCCATATTTCATTTGAGTCGTAGTAATTGGATAATTTTGTCCCCCTACATTCACATTCCCTAGATTAACCGTCTGGGGGCCTAAAACCTCTATCGATTTTAACGCATTGGATTGATTCGCAGACCAACTCCCATTCAAGGAAATACTCGGCAAGCGGAATGCTTTTGCTACTTCAATACTTTTGGCAGCACCCTGAACCCGGAAATCCGCCGCCCGAATTAACGGTTGGGCTGATAAAGCTTTGGTATATATCTCTGCAATACTAACATCATAAGCCTTAGCACTAGGTACCGGAACCTGAATGCGCTCCAGCTCAAATAGCTGAATACTTGAATCATTTAACAACTGCAATAGCGTTAATTTATTGATGTCCAAATTACTTTGAAACGTGACAAGATTGGATTCCTCGTTGGCCAGCTGTGCCTTCAAATCCAATAAGCTCGAATTGGCTAAAGATCCCGCGCGTACTAATTTCTCTGTTCGCTCAATCTGCAATTTCGTAATCTCGGTTTGTGTTTTGGCGATACTCAATTGGTCTTCCGCATTTAAAATAGACAAATACGATAGTGCCACCTGCAACGAAATATTTTCGCGAATAGACACCAAATCCTCCCGCGTCGCCTTTAAATTAAAATCACTTTGCGAAATACTGTTTTTTAATTGGCCCCCATTAAACAACAACACGCTAGCATTCAAGCCCACATTGTAATAATTAATGTTTCGAGAATCATAGCCATTTGTATATGGATTAATGGAACGACCAAAACTCGCCGCCTGGTTCATGTTTCCATTCAAAGAAGGCAACTGATTATATTTCGCTTGTTGGTACGTCAGCTCAGCATTTTGCAAATTAATCTCATAGGACCTCACATTCAGATTATGCTGCAAAGCCGTCTCCACCGCCTGGGTTAACGTCAGCTTAGTTAATTTAGCATTTCCCTGAATCGCCGTTTGACCTTCACCCACAAAGGAAACAATGCCAAAAAGGAAAGACAAAAGGGCAATCTTATTTATATTCATTTCTTTCAATATATTTCTGCAATGTTACGAATTTTGGCTTGCCTAAAAACTGATTTTTGGATAAACGGCAAGCAATGAGGATAAAAAGCCCGATTTATTGAACTACTTGGTATCGCCTTTTGGCTTCTGCTCGCGAAAACGCATTAAAATGCCACCATTCATATTCGATCGGCATAAATCCTGCAGCCTTCATCGCATTTCTAAGGATCAGCCGATTTTCATACGCTTTCTTCGACAATTTGTTGTTTGCCAAAAGCTCCTGCTCTTTAGACGGATAAGCCAATTCGCCAAAAAAATCAAACGTAGTTCCCATATCCAAGGCCTTTCCTTTTTCATCTGCCACGGTTAAATCAATCGCGCTGCCATAATTATGAATGGAATGTTCCCGTGGATCAGCCACATAATTTTTTCGAATATTGGGCGGATACTGAGTCAAGGTATTCCACAAAATCCATTGGATCGATAAGGGTCTGGCCGCATCATAAATCAATAAATGATAGCCTGGCTTGTTGTCCTCCAACGAATTTTGCGCTTTTTTCAGCATATCCACGACTTCTTTTTGTAAATATCCATGCTGCAAACAGCCATACACATCGCGTTTCATAAAATTATCTTGTGTCGCATATTTTAATTCAACCTTTACGCCGGGAACCGCTTTCGTAACTTCCACTAATCCTTGCTTTCGCATCGCCACCTCATAGGAACAG
>Ga0214921_10011231_pt1 | contig 10914 bp, 6 predicted proteins | sample LL1505_MetaG_FD_177992 | JGI IMG/M metagenome (GOLD analysis project Ga0214921, IMG submission 177992) | Freshwater microbial communities from Lake Lanier, Atlanta, Georgia, United States - LL-1505 | ecosystem: Environmental > Aquatic > Freshwater > Lake | place: USA: Georgia | collected 2015-05-28
TGCTCAGATTCCAGGAAATCTTCACACTGTCGGACGGATCGGGAGCGGGAGAGTGAGATATCCCCACCAACCGAAGAAGAGGATCATCCGCCTTTTCCGCTTCTACCGATTGTGCAACGCACTGCTTTAGTTTCCACTCCATGTTCGACTGTCCGCTCGCCAACCAGACCTCCCCGATCAGAATGTCGGAAACTTCGATCGATTTCGTTCCGGAAGTGACTTTAAGGATCTGCCCTTTTTCGTTCGCAGGCGATGGTTCCAATCGAACCATCCACTTCCCATCGGTTCCCGCCTTGGCCTTGAACTCTTTTCCCTGCCATTGCACAAGCACTTCGGATTCGGGATCAGCTTTCCCGAGAACCGGAAACGGAACATCCCTTTGAAAGACCGCGTGATCCGAGATTAGAGGATGAAGGGAAAGTTCCGCCCGTCCGACAAGGGGGACAAAGCAGCAAACCAGCCCAACCCAAAGTTGCAACTTTCGCATGGAAATTTTAATGACCGCGGGTCGAAATACCGAGAAGCGATTCTTTCCCACTCAATTTTGGCCAAAAGAGGCCGTAGGCAGCTATGACGACAAAGCATCCAAGTGGGACTACGAAACCAACCGACATATTCCACTGATCCCCCACCCAACCCATGAGCTTGGGCAGGAGGGCCCCGCCCATGATCGCCATGACGATGAAAGAGGAGGCCAGTTTAGACTTCTCTCCCAACCCGTGAATGCCGAGGGCAAAAATGGTCGGGAACATCACCGACATGAAGAAGAAACTTAAAAAGAGAGCCACAACCGAAATCCACCCCAACTTCCCGACAATCACCGCCATGAGAAGGGCGCTCACGATCGCATAAGCCCCCAAAACCCGATGGGCCGCAAATTTTCCAAGAATTCCGGCCCCCGTTGCCCGACCCAAAAGAAATAGCGTGAATCCAAAATAGGCCAAAAGCTTGGTGGCTCCCTGCTCTCCAACAAACCAGTTCCCGTCCCGATTTTGAACCCCCGACTCCCCTCCCAACCAGAAACAGTTGCGAAACCCTTCCCCGACGGCCGGAATCTCAGAGACGATATAGTTGATGAAAAAGCTAAAAATACCGGCCTGGGCCGCCACATAGAAAAACTGGGCGACCACGGCCATCACGAAGTGAGGATGGGACCAGATCGATTTCGAGGTTCCGGGAGTCGAGTCGGTAAGATGATAATCATCCGGAGTCTGAATTTCCGGAAGCCGAACAAATAAAAATACAATGGCCAGCAAGAGCACCCCGCCGGCTATCCCTGCATACGGAATCCACAACTCCTGGTGCGCTGCCTCCGCACCCTGAGAAGAATAAAAGAACATCCCACCCAAAATCGGCCCTAAAATCCAACCCACCCCGTTAAAACTCTGGGCAATGTTGATACGGACAGCCGCAAACTGGGGTGCGCCCAGCACCGTGGTATAGGGATTGGCGATCGTCTCTAAAAAGGTCAGCCCCATCGAGATCACACAAACTCCAAGGAGGAAGGCCCAGAAGGTAGAAATCTGGGTTGCAGGAATAAACCAAAGACACCCCAATGCCACCATCGCCAACCCGGAAAGAATACCTCCCTTATATCCCAACTTTCGAGCCAACCACCCAGCAGGTAGAGCCATTAGAAAATATCCCAGATAGTGGGAGAACTGAACCCAAGCGGACTGAGCTTTCGTTAGGTGCAGGAAATCCTGAAAATGCTTATCCATCACATCAATCATTCCGTTGCAAAGCGCCCACAGGAAAAAGAGGGAGCTCACTAAGCCGAAAATTCCCAAATGATTCCTTCCGTCAGTGCCTTTGAAAAGGCCGCCTTGATTCGATCCGCTGGAATTCGAGTTTTTAGCGTTCATATCGCGCTAGCCTAAGGCAAGCCCCTCCATCTACAATTCCTTTATGCGCATTTCTAATCATAAAACCAAAGTAGGCATCCGCCCCACCATCGATGGTCGCCTGGGAGGAGTCCGTGAATCCCTCGAAAACCAGACCCTCTTTCTCGCCAAGGCCGCTGCCAAACTCATCTCCTCTTCCATTCGCCACCGGGATGGATCCCCCATCGAATGCATCATTCCCGATAGATGCATTGGGGGTGCAGCCGAATCTTCTGAGATCGACTCCCTCTTCGCCCGTGAAAATGTCGGCTTCACTCTAACCGTCACCCCCTGCTGGTGTTACGGCTCCGAAACGATGGACATGGACCCGCTTCGCCCGAAGGCCGTCTGGGGATTTAACGGAACGGAACGCCCGGGCGCCGTCTATCTCGCTGCCGTTCTCGCCGGCCACGCACAAAAGGGCCTACCCGCCTTCGGCATCTACGGCCGCGATGTCCAGGAAGCCGGTGATCTAAAAATCCCTTCTGACGTATCAGAAAAAATCCTCCGCTTCTGCCAAGCCGGTCTCGCCGTCGCCACCATGCGCAATCGCGCCTATCTCGCCATGGGAGGAACCTCCATGGGCATCGCCGGATCGATCGTCGATCCCAACTTCTTCGAATCCTACCTCGGCATGCGCGTCGAAAGCATCGACATGACCGAGTTCGTCCGCCGGATGGACCGTGGCATCTTCGACGCCTCGGAAAAAAAGAAAGCCCTCGCTTGGACAAAAAAGAACTGTCGCGAAGGCAAAGATTGGAACTCCCCGAAAACCAAACGTCCTCGCGCCCAACTCGACAAAGAGTGGGAGAAGTCGGTCGAAATGGCCCTGATCGCCCGGGACTTGATGGTCGGCAACCCGGCTCTTGCCAAAGCCGGCTTCGGCGAAGAAGCCCTCGGCCACGACGCCATCGTCGCCGGCTTCCAAGGCCAGCGCCAATGGACCGATCACTATCCCAACGGCGACTACCTCGAGGCCATCCTGAACAGCTCGTTTGACTGGAATGGTCGTCGCGCACCTTATCTCGTCGCCACGGAAAACGATGCCCTCAACGGAGTCGGTATGCTCTTCGGCAACCTTCTCACCAACACCGCCCAGATTTTTGCTGACGTTCGCACCTACTGGAGTCCAGACGCGGTCAAACGTGTTAGCGGAGCCAAACTTTCAGGTGCAGCTTCGGGAGGATTCCTCCATCTGATCAACTCTGGTCCCGCCGCCCTCGACGGAGCCGGACAACAAAAGATTTCCGGCAAATCTGCGATGAAGCCGTTTTGGGACATCAGCGATGCGGAGGAAAAGGCCTGCCTCGAAGCCACCAGCTGGCATCCCTCGATCACCGAGTATTTCCCTGGAGGAGGTTGGTCGACCCGCTTCCTCACGCCTGGTTCCATGCCCTGCACCATTCATCGTCTCAACCTCGTCCGCGGGCTCGGCCCCGTTCTGCAAATTGCCGAGGGTCAAACCATGGAACTCCCGTCCAAAGTGAATCAGATTTTGGAAGAAAGGACCAATCCCACCTGGCCGACCACCTGGTTTGTTCCGCGCACGGGTGGAACAGGGGTCTTCCGCGATGTCTATTCGGTGATGAACGCGTGGGGCGCCAATCACTGCGTCCTGACCTACGGCCACGTCGGAGCCGACCTGATCTCCCTCGCATCCCTCCTCCGGATTCCCGTTTACATGCACAACGTGGATTCGGAAAAAGTTTTCCGTCCCTCAGCATGGAACGCCTTCGGAACGGCCGACCTCGAATCGGCCGACTTTCGCGCTTGCGCCAACTACGGTCCCCTCTATCGCTAAGCCACATGACGATTTCCCCTTTCGCAATCTGGGTTCACGATTTATGAACCCCTCCTACCCGTCAATTGAGCTTCTTGCCGAACGCGCCCGGCAGCGCATGCCCGGTTTCGCCTACGACTACCTCGCCGGGGGCTGTATGGCCGAAGTCAACCTACACAAAAACACGAGCGATATCCGTGCCGTGGAGCTCCGCCCCGCCTACTTGCGTGACTACAGAGGTGCTTCCCTAAAAACCACCCTTTTCGGCCGCGAATACGCCTCTCCGTTTGGCATCGCCCCCGTAGGCCTCCAGAGCCTGATGTGGCCGAAGTCGTGCGAGATCCTGGCCCGAACCGCACGAAAGCAAAACATTCCCTTCGTCCTCAGCACGGTCACCACTGCCAGCATTGAAACAATCTCCGAAATCACCGAGGGCGACTTCTGGTTCCAGCTCTACCATCCTGCGGAAGATTCGCTTCGCGACAAACTCCTGCGCCGTTGCGCCGACGCAGGCTGCAAGACCCTCGTGCTTCTTGCCGACACCCCCACGTTCGGCTACCGCCCCAAGGAAATCCGTAACGGCCTCTCCGTTCCGCCGAAGATGAGTCTCCGAAATGTTTTCCAAATGTGCACCCGCCCGACGTGGTCGTTTTCACAACTTTTCGCAGGCATTCCCCAATTTGCCACTCTCAAGCCCTACATTCCACCTGGACTCTCCATGAAGCACCTCGGACTCTTCATGAATAAGACCTTCAGCGGTCGGCTCACCGCCTCCCGCATCCGCGCCATTCGCGATCAGTGGAAAGGCAACCTGGTGATCAAAGGGATCGTCAATCCCGAGGACGCTGAACTCGCCCTTTCCCTAGGCGCGGATGGACTCATCGTCTCCAACCACGGCGGCCGCCAGCTCGACCAAGGCCAGTCGACCGTCAAATCTACAGCCGCGCTCGCAAAACAGTTCAAAGGCCGCACCAAAATCATGATGGACGGAGGCATCCGGTCCGGCTCCGACATCGCCGTCGCCATGGCCAGCGGAGCTGAATTTACCTTCATCGGCCGCGCGTCGATGTATGGCGTGTGTGCTATGGGCGCTAAAGGTGGCGATCAGGTCGTCGAAATCCTCCAGAAACAGCTCCAACAGGTGATGGAGCAGCTCGGCTGCGAGGTTTTGGAAGACCTTCCGCGCCACCTCGTCTGATATACTAGCGAAAAGCCGATGAGCCTTTCTCTCGAAATCGTTCCTTACGGTGGTTGGTCCAAAGCCATTCGGATGCGGCGGAACGAATGGGAGCTGGTCGCGCCGCTGGAAGTTGGCCCCCGCATCCTTCGGTTTGGACCGGTCGATGGCCCAAATATTCTTTTTGAAAACAAAGAGCAGATGGGCAAGACGGGCTCTAAAGAATGGATGATCTACGGAGGACACCGCCTCTGGACCGCACCCGAAAATGATCAGTGCTACGCTGTCGACAACGATCGGGTTTCCTTTGAACTCCTTCCAGAAAAAGGATGTCGGCTCACGGGAGAAAAAAACGAGAAGTTCGGCTGGCAGAAAAGCATGGAAATCCTCTGGAACCCAAACGGCCTTATCGAGATCGAACACCGCCTCATGAACTCCACAGGGAAAGCGCTCCCCGTTAGTCCGTGGTGCCTGACCGTTCTCAATCAAGACGGGGCTGCTCTGATTCCTCAACCCGCATACGTGCCCCATCCGATCGATCTCCCCAAGGGCACCAAGTTTTCCATGGATGATTACCTGCCCAACCGGAATCTAACGCTCTGGAAATACACCGATTTGGCAGATCCCCGGATTCAACTCGGCCGCAGCATGTGGTCCCTTTATCAAAAGAAAAATACCAAAGCTTTCAAGATCGGCTTACGCCATACCGAAGGTTGGATCGGTTATCAGCTTGGAGATCTCTTTTTCGCCAAATGGATTTCCCACGAGATAGATGCGACCTACCCCGATCGGGGCTGCAACACGGAAGTCTTCACCAACAGCGACATCCTCGAAATCGAAAGTCTTGCCCCGGAACTCCCCGTTCCCGCGAACTCCCACTCCGTCCATACGGAATGGTGGCATCTTGCCAAAGTGAAGTTTTTACCCAACGACGTCGCCGCGATTCTCGCTCATTTGAAATCGATCCCGCAACCCCGGGCATAACGCCGAATCCAAGCCGGAGTTGAATCAGATCCCGTCTTGACAGCTCAAACTGACGCCCTGCCCAAGAAGCTTTCCCATTTCCTTTTTTCATCATGAACACCAACCTAGGCACCGCCCACGGTCGGGTGGAAGTCCTCGGAAATCATACCGACTACAATCAAGGCCTCGTTCTGGCCATGGGCGTTGAATACGCCACCGAAGTGAATGGATCCAATCGCACGGACGACCGTCTGTTTTTCAAGGCCAAGGATTTGAAAGAGACGTGGGAAGGAAGCCTAGAAGATCTCTCCCCTTCGCCGGATAAAATGTGGGCCAACTATATCCTCGGTGTTCTCCAAGGATTGAAGGACCGGGGAATTCTCCTGAAGGGAATCAATCTAGAGATCTCATCCAATCTCCCCATGGGAGCTGGTTTAAGCAGCAGCGCTGCTCTAACCGTCGCCACCCAACGCTGCTTGCAGAAGGTCTGGAACTTTTCTCTTCCCTCAATCGAGATGGCCAGAATCTCTCAGGAGTCCGAACACCGATACGCCAGAGTGAAGTGTGGCCTCCTCGATCCCATGGCGATCCTCCACGCCAAAAAAGATCATCTTCTGCTTCTAGATTTTCAATCCATGGAGGTGAAATCCATCCCTTTCCCATCCACCGCAACGTTCATCATCGCTGCATGCGGGGAGAAGCATGCCCTGGTCGACGGCGAATACAACGAACGCCGCGCCTCGTGTGAAGAGGCTGCCCGACTGCTGGGAGTTTCGTCGCTTCGCGAAGTCGGGCCCGATCGCTTGCTGGCCTCGAAAGCCAAACTTCTCGATCGGATTTATCGCAGGGCCCTTCACGTGGTCGGAGAAACCGACAGGGTGGGCAAAGCCTCTTCCCTACTCAAGAAAGGGGACATGGCAGGCTTCGGCAAACTTCTGGATGAATCGCAAGAGAGCTCCCGAACAAACTTTGAAAACAGCATCCCTACTCTCGACCAGCTCTGTGAATCATCGAAAAAGAGTCCGGGCCATCTGGGAGCCCGTCTCAGTGGAGGCGGTTTTGGCGGTTCCACTCTCCACCTGATTCAGTCCCATCTAGAAAAAGAGTTCCTTTCGACCTTTCAAAAGGAGGCAACCAGCCGTCTCGGCCATCCGATCGAGTTTTTCGTCACTCGCCCAAGCGGGGCAGCCTAATTCAACAGCTCTTGCAGTTCCGCCCAGTCTAATCCTCTCACAAAATCTTCCTCGCTCACCAATGTCCCTCGGAACAACTCTTTCTTCCTCTCCTGTAGCCGGACAATTTTTTCCTCAACCGTGTCCCGAGCAATTAGTTTGTACGAGCTAACGATCTTGTTCTGTCCAATGCGGTGTGCCCGAGCCGTCGCCTGATCCTCAACAGCAGGATTCCACCAAGGATCAAAGTGGATCACCGTATCCGCCCCAGTTAGATTCAAGCCGGTGCCGCCCGCCTTCAAACTAATCAAGAAAACAGGGATATCCTGGTTTCGCTGAAACCGGTTCACCTCCCCCGCACGATCCAGGGTTCCGCCGTCCAAATAACAGTGAGGGGTCTTTCGTTTCCGCAACTCCTCCTGCACGATCTTTAACATCGACACAAATTGACTGAAAACCAGAATTCGATGCCCACCTGAAATCGCCTCTTCTAACCGATCTAAAAAGTACTCCATTTTACCTGAAGGCTCGCTCCATACTTTTGCACCGGATCCAGGATGAGGCAACAAACCCAAATGACAGCACGCCTGTCGCAATCGCATCAGCACGGTAAGGACAGCAATTCGATCCTTCCCACCCGAAGCCTTGCCCGAAAGTTCGCTAACCTGCTTTCGACCCTCTTCCAAAATCTGCTGATACACACCTTTCTGCTCATCCGTGAGTTCACAGTACGCAATCTGCTCAATCTTGGCGGGCAGGTCCTTGGCCACTTCTGCTTTGGTTCTACGCAGAAGAAATGGCCTGACTCGATGACGCAACCTCTGCTGCGCTTTTTCGTCGCCCAACTTGGCCACAGGAATCTCATAACGATCTCGAAAGTCCGTTGCTGTTCCCAAATATCCAGGCATCAAGAAATCGTAGATCGACCACAGATCTAGAAGGGAATTCTCTAAGGGTGTTCCGGTTAGAACCATTCGATGCTCACTCACTAGTTTTTTTACCGACACCGCCGTCTGACTGGTTCGGTTCTTAATATTTTGTGCTTCATCCAGAACCACTGCGTCGAACTCCTGTTTCTCATACTCCGTAATATCTCTTCGCAGAAGCGCGTAACTTGTGATGACAAGGTCATGGTCTGGAATTTTATTAAGTAGGGTTTTCCTTCCAGCTCCATGCAAGGCCAACACCTTCAGGCTTGGCGCAAACTTCTTTGCCTCGTCCATCCAGTTCATGACCAGACTCGTCGGACAAATCACCAAGCCAGGCAACTTCGCCTTATTTTGTGCCCTCCGAAGCTCTAAGAAGGCCAATGTCTGCAAAGTTTTTCCTAATCCCATCTCATCCGCTAAGACCCCGCCAAAATGATTCTTTGCCAAATAAAGCAACCAGCCAATTCCCTCTCTCTGATATGGCCGCACAATATTCTCGAGCCGGTCGGGAAGTTTGGCCTCCTCATACGCAATCACCTCAGCTGGGGGCTTCCAGTTGGATTTACCACTCACGACCCAACCCGTGCCCCGAATCGCCTCCCCAAAATATCCACGGAACCTCTTCTCCAACTTGTATCGAGTGCCGTCGTTTCGAACCTGACAATCCTTCAAAACCTCCTGAAACTCGGCCACATCATCCGTAGGCACAAGAGCGATTCGTCCTCCCGCAAGACGATGGTGGCTCTGCCCCGTTTGAAGAAGTCTTTGCACCTCAGCTGGAGAAAGCGCACTGCTTCCTGCCCCAGATCGAAAATCCACCTCCACCGTCAACCAGGATCCACCCGTATCTTTCAATGTCACCTCGGGCGCCACATAATCACATCGGCTCAGCAACGACTCCATCCTCGGCGTGACCTTCACCTCCCACTTCTGTCTCCAGCGGGGCAAAATATTAGCCAAGAACGCCCCCACTTTTCCCTCTCCCGCCAAAGTGTACCGCTCTGCCGCACGTTGCCCGGGAAGAAATCCTGCTGCTAACAGCTCTCGTTGCGCCGTTCGCTCCATCGCCCGACCCCGAACCCGATATCTCTTCGAATCCGCACCATCCGGCATCCAGGCATCCATTCCCTCATTCTGTCCAGGCATCCCCGTTAAAATGTGGGATTCCTTTCCATACACCGCCTCCAGTTGACAACTGATTCCAGAAAGAAGTCCATCCAACTCCACCCGAATTTTGGGAGCTACCGTATCAAATTGCAGTCCCCGCAGCCTCTCCCCAGCTTCCACTCGCACATGACGCTCCAATAGGGGCATCTCCCTTTGCAAAAAAGTGGCCATTCCTTCACGTGAAACCGACCTCCCGCCCTTCCTTAAACCCTCGTACGCAGCAGGCAGGCTATCCAGCAACTCCAGATGATCTCCTGCAAAGCGCCATCGCCCATGGCTTCCTTCAAAAACCTCACTTCCTGCAGGCCCGGAGGGTGCTTCCTGTAACTCCATATGCAAAACACCCTCCTGATCCAGTTCCGCCTTCAACCGTGTTCCCTCCAACGCACGCGATACAATCAAATGCTTCTTTCGCCCCACAAAAACTCTTGGATGCCCTAAAAGAATCGGAAAAAATATATCTCGGTCCGATGCACTTAACACAGCCTCCCCATGCACCGCCGCTCCTTCCATTTTTTCCAACATCGATAGAAGCGCTGCATCCGACTCATCCACAATATACGGCTCCACCTTTTCGACCGCCACCGCATCCAAACTTTTTGTCGGCCCACCATCCACCGAGGCCTCGACCGTAAGCGAGATCTTTCCTGCTCTCCATGCCTTGCCCAGTTCCAAAGGAAGGTGCACCTCTAAGGAAAGAGGCTTGGATCCCTTGCCCGCCAACTGCCCTAATACACGCGGGAATCGCGGCGCAACGGCTCGTGCCGCCGCCGCAACAGGCCCAGCAACAGCTCCATTAGGACGATGCACTGGCCCACCTGCCGCCTTACCATTTTTCTCCAAATATTTTAAACTTAAGGCGATAACATGAGGACATACCGTCCCGTACTCCCGCGCCTGACGGCAACTGCACAAATTCTCTACATCCGAAAGTCTCTTGCCCAATTTCAGTCGTGCATTCACGGTCCCTGTCCCCGCCTGCACCACACCCCCAAGCATCGGATCCACCCAATCCACGGACATGACCTTGCCCGCTTCCCACAGCGAACGCCCCTCCTGCATCGCCCTCCATCCCCCGATTTCGAGCAACATCTCCTTTGTGAGTACCGACGGCACCGAACTATTTTCCGACATACTCTTAAATCATAAGAAAAACCGACAAGCGCACGCAATCTCACCCTCCCACCCCTGTGCCTTCCTTGGGAACAACTTTTCACCTGTATCCAGCTTCCCAAGCCCTTTTTTAGCTGTAAGATAAACACAATCTCGCATGACTCGTCCAAAACTCCTCTTTTCTTGCATCCTCCTTCTGGGTCTCATCTGGTTAGGCATCTGGATCTCCAGCGGATGGGGAACTATCACTTTGGATTACGAAAACAAACCTCTCAGCGCAGTTCTTCGTTCCTTTACCCGACAGTCCAACCTCCAAGTCGTCACTGATCTCGACCTTTCCAAACCCATCTCGATCCATGTGCACCGTGTCCCAGTTACGGAAGCCTTGGATGCCCTTCAAGCCTCTGCCGAATCCCGCGGCCGCCTTGCCGTCCTGCTCGCCCCCGATGCACCCTCCCTAAAGAATCTCATCGCGTCCCTTCCAACCCCACCGGAAAACTCCGGAATCCTATCGATCGAATACCGAACCCCTTGGCTTTTTCGTGGCGGAATGGATGGTCTTCCCGTCGAACGCGACCCACGAAATCAGTTATGGAAACCATTCCCCAAAGTTTCACTACAACTTATCCCCTCTCTTGAACAAGCCGCTCAAACGACCGAAGTTCGCATTCTTCTTCCGCAGTCCTGGAATCCACCTCTGAAAAAAGCCCCCCAATCAGGCCCTATTTCC
>Ga0214921_10011234_pt1 | contig 10913 bp, 8 predicted proteins | sample LL1505_MetaG_FD_177992 | JGI IMG/M metagenome (GOLD analysis project Ga0214921, IMG submission 177992) | Freshwater microbial communities from Lake Lanier, Atlanta, Georgia, United States - LL-1505 | ecosystem: Environmental > Aquatic > Freshwater > Lake | place: USA: Georgia | collected 2015-05-28
AGTACCTAACTCTTGGACCCATCCTACTGGAATAAGATTATTTGTATAAAGAGCGGGTATATCATAAGTAATATATGTATCATATAAAAGATCTGCATTGCGTCCAATTTTACAAGTTGCTTTTGTCATTTGTGTAGGGGTAAATGTTGGTATTTGATCATATGGAATGGTAATATATTCTGTGCCAAATTGTGTATATCGTTTATAAACTGTTTTAAAAAATGTCATTGTTGGGTTGCCGGTAAGATAAAGATCTTGGGCACCCTGAAAAATAAGTTGCATTATACCTCCTGGCATTTTTAAGAGACTTCTAATAATTATTAATATTAATTATTTTAAGTAAAAATATTTTATTTAAATTATTTTAAATTATTTCAACTTATTTTAAATTATTTTTCTATATTATTATTATAATTAAAAATGAATCAACCACCTGCAGTAGAAAGAAGAAAACAAGTATTAACAAAAAGAGTAGTTACACAAAGACCAGTTGTCAATAATAGCTCAAAAAAAGCAACTATTAATACTATTATTTCTAGTGCAAATATTAATAATAAAAAAGTAACGGTTGAAGGAGATTTTTTTACTAATATTGATCAAATTATTCTTGATATTAAAAATTTAACTACTAATATAAAAATAGATTCATATTTTGAAAGTAATATTAATTATAATAGTAATAATTCTATAAAATCATTATTTAATAAATTTATTGCAGATATTAAAAATATAGAAGTTAAAAAAGAAGAATTAGAAGTATATAACAGTCAGATAACTACAAAAATTGAAGATATTAATAATAAAAGTTCTGATCTTGACTCTATAGTTACTCGTCTATCAGTATTGGGTAATAAAAATACTAATGCAAATGTTAGAAGTGCACTTAAAAAAGTAAAACCTACTATAGATAATAATAAAAATTTACGAATAGAATTAAATAAATATAAAACTAAAGTTACTAATGAAGTAGAAGATTCAGGCGCAATGATAGAAAATTTAAAATATGAGTTTAAAGAAGTATTATATAATAAAATTATTAATCATTATAATAAGCTTATTCCTAGAGATATTATAAATTTAAATATTAACAGAAATACTATAATTCCTAATTTAATTAAATTAAAAGAGATTATTACAAATGGTAAAAAATATTTAGACAGTATAAATGAAAAAATTAGTATGTCATTAGGAAATGGAAACAATTATAATCTTGATAAAAATACTTTAAATACAATAACTGAAAAAATAAAACTTATTAGTAATCTTTTGAATAAGCTTGAAACAGATATGAAAGATGCAATTAAAAATTTAAAAGATAAAACAACTGCAGATATAACGGGTATTAAGAATAGGATTAAAGAAAAGACAGAAAAATTAATTCAAGCTATAAGAGATTGTATATTAAAAATAAAAAATAATAAAAATAATGGATTAGAAAAAATTAAAAGTGAGTTAAAAGTTTTAGAAGGTAAATTTACTAATGATTTATTTACTAATTTTAAAAATATTTTTAAAGAAGATAATAATGTAGTTGCATTAGAAAAAAAATTAAATAGTATACTTTCTGGTATGCAACGTTTATTTGAAAATGCAGGTAATAATGGAAAAAATAATGTAAATTTATCTGCAACTGTATCTCCAGTTGTTCAAGGAATACTAGGAAGAGACACAATTAGTAATAATAAAAAAAATAATACTACAATTTTTTTAGGAAAAAAATATAGAAATTTTAAAAATAATAATGAATTAAAAGTTGGACAGACTTATTTATGGAATGGTAGTCAAAAAGGTAAATATAGAACAGGTACTATTGATAGTATTAATAAAAATGGTAAGCCTACTTTTAAAAATTTAACTATGTATCAAAATATAAAAGGAAGTCGTAAAGAAATACAAAAAAACCCTCCTACACAAGTTTTCGCGCTTCAAGGCTTAAAAAATAAACAATTAAAAGTACCAATTTAAAAATTAAATTATTGTAATGAAGATTATCCTAATAAACACTATTTTATAAATAAATTTATTTATAAAATATTTTAAGAATAATATTTTTTTCTATTCTGAAATTTTATTCATTCTACTTGAACAAGTTTTTTCTTTAATTGGTGACCAAACATTTTTCTTAGAAAATTCTTCACACCATCTTGTAAATAACTTTTTATTAGTTTCAGATGGTTTATTTTTACCATGAAAGACTTTTAGTTTTGTTAATGATTCTTTTTTACAATTAGAATTATCTAAATTTTCAGCATTAAAAAAATCTGTATTATCTATAACTTTTGATTTAAAAGTATTATTTTCTAAATATATTGAATAATTATTAATTGTTGTATAAATATTTACTACTCCATTATTTATAAAAAAATTATTAATATTATATAAATTTTCATTAATAATTTCATTACTAAATTTTACTACTAAAATTGATTTTAAATATTTTAAAAATTTTATTATATTATTAATTTGAATTGGTATTTCATCAGGTTCATTATCATATCCTGGATATCCTTTACCAGTCTCTTTAATAAAAGGAGATATAACTAAAGTAAAAATTTTTTCAGTATTATGTAGTAAATGTGGTAAATATAAACAAATTGCAGTCATCCATGTTCTAATTAATACAGAAACATATATTAAATTTGGAGCTGATATTAATCCTTCTTTCTTTTCATTATCTACTAATTCATTTCCATGAATTAATGATGTTAATATTCCATATATTGTCAATTTAGCATCTTTCTCATATTGTTGAGCAGTAGTTCCTTTTAAAACATTTGCATATGTATAACCATGCCGTGATATACTTATATTAAAACTTTTATTTTTATTATAGATTGTTGAACGATTTGTATTTTTATTATTATCTCTATTATTCTGTAAAAATAATGTCCATAAATTTTCATCATCAACTAATTTTGATAAATTATTTGTATAATTTTCTTTAATTTCTCTTTTACAAAAAGAATCCATACAACTAGATTTTTTATTAATTATTGCAATATCCATATGCTTTAAAAATTTTTTCATAAGCTGACTATGACAAACTATTCTAATATCATTATTAAGTAAATTTTTTTTGCATAAAAAAGTTAATAAATTAAGTAAATTTGATTTTATATAAGATTTTTTTTTATTAAATTTATAATCTTTACTTAATTCAATACTATTTTTCTTTAAATTAATATTACTTTTAGATTGACTAACTTTTACAATTTTATTTATTTTGTTAATATAATTTTTTTTTGCTAATTTTTCATTATTTTTAAGTACTGTATTGTTATTATTATTGTTATTATTATTTGGCATATTTTATATAAATTATAATAATATTTTTTTATAAAAATAGTAATAAAATATTATATATTATTATATATTATTATTATGAATAATCAGTTAAATTATATGAAAAAAAGTGAATTATTAAATATTATTAGTAAAATGAAGAAGCAAGAATTAATACAAATAATTAATAATAAAATTGGAGGTGTTAACGAACCTGTTATTAAAGAAACAAAAAATGCAATAAGAAAAGAGTTAGTTTTTAATAAAAGTAAAGTAAAAGAAAAGAATAGTTTAAATGTTATGGCAAATGACCCAAAATATAATAGTATATATGAAAAAAATAATTCAGAATAATTCAAGATAAATTTATAAAAGAATAATGATATTTATTACAATTATTTTAATATTTTATTAAAATAATTAATTCAAAAAAAGATCTATCATTATTTTATATGAAAATAGATAATAATTTTAAAAAAAAAATTAATAAATGTGTTGTAAGAATTATTTCAGAGGTTATTGATATAAATTGGAATATTCCATATCTTTTAAAAGAACCATCTACTGTTCAAGGAACAGGATTTTTTATTAATTCTAAAAGTGATATACTAACATGTGCTCATGTTGTTGATAGTGCAAAAAATTTATATATCGAAATACCATTTTTTGGAAGCGATAAATATAAATGTGAAGTTATTACTATTGTTCCACAATTTGATATTGCATTAATTAGATGTTTAGATTATAAAAATAAAGATTTTCTAGAATTAGGTAACTCTGATAATTTAGACGTAAATACAGAAGTTCATGTTGTAGGATATCCTACAAGTTTAAAATTATCTTCAAGTAATTCTAATAATTTAAAATTTACTTCTGGAATTATAAGTGGTCAACAAGCAGGATTAATTCAAACCGATTCAGCTATTAATCCTGGTAATTCAGGAGGTCCATTATTTTGTAACAATAAAGTGATAGGTATAAATAGTAGTAAATTAATAGGAGAATCATTAGAAAATATTGGCCATGTAGTTCCAATTAATAATTATAAAGTTATAAAAGATTCAATAGATAATAATAATATTATTTATAGACCTAATTTATTATTTACATATAATAATTCTGATAAAATTATTATTAAGAAACTTACTAATGGAAAAGTAGATAATGGCGTTATTGTATCAAAAATATTTGATTATTCACCTTTTAAAAATACTGACATAAAAAAAGATACTATAATTACAGAGATTAATGATATAAAAATTGACAATTATGGACTAACATCAGATTATAAATGGATTGGAACAAATATAAATATAGATATTTTATTAAATAAATTTATAAATAACGAAAATATTAAAATTAAATATTATAATAATGAAAAAGCTGGAGTTGCAAATATTGTATTAAAATCATTTATTCCCTATATTAGAAAATTATATCCATCATTTGAATTTGTAGATTATTTTATTTTTTCAGGTATGATATTTATGAATTTTTGTAAAAATCATTTAGAGCATATTGATAAAAACGATATTAATGTAATGTGTAATATAAATAATATTGAAGAGCAATTAAAAGAAAAATTATATGTATCTTATATTTTTCCAAATACAAAAGCAAGTATATTAAAAAATATTAATAAACATAATTTTATAGCAAAAGTTAATAATATTAATGTTAAAAATATAAATCAATTAAAAAATGCTTTGAAAAAACCAATTATAATAAATAAAATTGAATATATTAAATTTGAAGAAAAGAATGGTAAATCGATTATATTAAGTTTAGAAGATATTATTAAAGAAGATGTTCAATTTTCTAAAGATTACAAATATGAACTGAATGATTTACATAAAAAATATATGAAAAAACTGCATATAAATATTAATTATAAATAAAAAATATTACATGTTTTTAAGATTACAAAGAATTTAATAGGTTTAATTTGTATTATTTTAGGTACTTTATTATATTCAATATTACCTATTATTTTTTAAAAAAATTGAAATAATTATATTAACAATTGGTATTGTATATACAATTTATTCATATTATTTACAAAGTAAAGGATGAACAAATACTGATCCTAATCAACAAAAAAATCATAGATTTTTCTTTTATAAATAGAAGAAAAGACTTGTTATTTTTTAATTAATTTTTCTTTTAGTTATTAATAATATTTTTTTTTCTAAAAAATATTAAATGAGAGTTATATTACTTCGACATGAACAACGAGGAATAGATGTAGGATTTTATAGTAATTTAACAGAAAAAGGAATCATTAATGCATGTAATTCATTACCAGATAAATTACATGCATTAAAGATTGATATAATATTTAGTTCACCTTTTATAAGAACATTACAAACAATATATCCTTATGCAAATTTATATAATAAAAAAATAAATATTGAATATGGTTTATATGAATATTTACATAATCCATACTTTTTATTAGGAAAATGGCATTATACTATTAATGATATAAATGATAAAGATCTAAAGAGTATTATAAATTATAAGTATAAATCAATTATTAAAAAAAATGATTTTTTAGTATTGGAAGATGAAGAAGATTTAGAAAAGAGAGTAAAGATTTTTTTTGAATATTTAAAAAAAAACTTTTATAATCAAACAGTATTAATTGTTACACATAAAGGAGTTATAAATAAGATTAAAGATCTCTATTTAAGAAGGACAGCTATAGACGAAAATTTTACTATGGGTAGTATTGAGGAATTTGAAATAATTTAGGCTTATTACTTTTTTATAAATATATTACACCATTATATATAATTTAATCATATATTACAAGTTAAAAGATAATTTATAATTTTATTTAAACACCTGCAAACAAACTATCTCCTGCATAATATCCCATTACATCATCTCCTAATAATGAAGAATTATTTTCATTTTTTGGTTTAGGTTGAGGAGGAGGATTATTTACTTGTGGTGATGGTTTAGGGTTTTGATGAATTTGAGAAGATTGTTGAATTGGTTTATCATCTTTTTTGCAATTTTTATTAAGATAATTTTTTACAATATCACTATTTAATATTTTATCTTTTGCAATATATTTATCAGCCAATTCTGCTTTACTAATATAATTTGATAAATCAGGATGTTCAATAATATTATATTCATAAATTTCTTTACATTTTTGTTGAGGAGGACATACTGGGCATAACGGGCATTCTGGACATAATGGACAAGTTGGACAAGGAGGTATTTGACTTTTTAAAATATACTTTGAATAATCTACTTTTTCACATGGTTTTACTTCACTCTTTAATATATAATCATTTAAATCAGGATTAGCATTCATCATATTTTTTGTTATAAACTCACTCATATCAGGACATGGTGGAACACTGCTTTTTAAAACATATTTATCTATATCTTTATTTTTTGTAATGTCGCATAAATTACATGATTCATTATTAGATTTTTTTGGTTCTTCTTTACATTCTGGAACAGGAGGTGGAGGTGTTGGACATATCATTGGACATTCTTTTGGACATTCATCATTACATTTGTGTTCGCATTTTTTTTGTTTTGGTTTATCTTCCGGATGATAAACTGTATTATCTGGTAAACCCCATTTATATAATTGAGATGCACCTTCTGATTGATCATTATTTGAAGACGTTTCCGGAGTAAAATTTTCAGTTAAATAATTTAATTTTAAAATTTTCTCTTTTTCATCTAAATTAATTGGAGTAAATTCGCTTATGTATAATCCTATGATTATAAGAAAAATAAAAATTAATACAATCCAAATTATAAGATCACTCATATATATTATACATGTAAAAATTATTTGAAAAAATAATTTTTTTATTTAACAAATATATGATTTATTTGGAAAAAACTTTACTTCTATAAGAGTAATTGTACATATCATATCAATAATATATTTATTTCTATAAATTTGAATAATAAATTTATCATTATTTTTATATAAATCTATATAATCGCTTAAATATCCTCTAATTATTATTTTATTATTTTTCTTAATTTCAATAACTAAGTTGTAAATTGTGTTTAGTGTATTTATTTCAGATATAATTTCATAAGATATTTTCAAATTTAAATATTTTTTCATTAATGCATTTTCCATCTTTGTTGGAAAAAATGTATAGTTATTTCTTCCATTTACAATAGAAAATGTTTCAATAATATCTTGATTATTATTGATTATCTCAAGATGAATATCATTACATTTTTTTAAATAATATAATTTTTCAATATCATTAATGTTAATTTTTATTATTTTACTTATACAATTTAGATTATCAATTACTATAATAAATGAATATAAAAAGTCTAAAGATTTTGGTTTATTATCACTTTTATTAATTCTATTTTTATTTTTTTTACTATTAATAAATAATAGTAAAAAAATAATTAATAAAAATACTAATCCAATTAAGTAAAGCATTTCCTCTTTATATAAAATATAATTTTTATATTTTAAATTAAATAAAATAAGGTATTAAAATGTATCATTTTTTTTACATATTTAGATTACATCCCCAACATGGAATATTATCTTTCTTAATATATTTATTAAAATCAGGATGATCTTCAATATTAAATGAACTAGGAGAACAATAATCATTTGGATCTTCAAAATATTTTCTCATTAATATACATTCTGGAGTATTTTTGTAAGATGGATTCCAACATTTACATTTATCATCGATGTGGTTATTAATTTGACAATAATTTGATACTGCTTTTTTACAATTTTTATTTAATTTTAAATCATTATAATTTTTAACATTCCAATTTATACCAGCACATGCTGTTGTAAAACATGGATTCAATTCATTCACAATAAAAGGACATGATTCATGATAATTTTTACCTTCTCCTGGCAATAATTCACTTGGAGTTGGACATTTAGGAAAATTTGTATTGTATGTATAACGTGCTTTTTCTAAATTATTTCCATATGATTTTTCACCACTATAATTCAATAACTTTGAATAGTATCCATTAGGCGGTACATATATAATATAATTACCATTTCTTTTAAATACTTTTGGACAAATATTATCATTATTATTTTTATTACAATATATTGTATTTTCATTACTACTATTATTACAGTAATTTTGACAAGATGGTAATACATTTTTACAATTTTTTAAACATTCTTTATATTTTCCTTCATCACTATCACCATTTTTTAAAAAAGGTTCACATAATTTTCCACACTCTGAAATACAACTATTTGAATTATTTTTTACCATAGTACTCTGATTATCAAAATTATCAATAAATGTATTATCTACTAATCCATTTTTATTATCTTTTTTATTGTATGCTTTAAATAATCCACTGTTTAAGTCATGGACGTTAAAATCTGAACTATTATTCATAATATAATTATTTATGTCAGGACTATTAAAATTTTTATTTTTATTCTCAATAAAATACATTCTAATTTTATCAAGTTCATCTTTTTCTAATCTTCTATTATAAATTAAAATACTATAGAAATTATAATCTAAATTTTTATTTTTATTTACAATTATATTACTTGAATTAAAGTATAATTTATTTATTTTTTCTGATATTACAATAATTCCATCATAATATACATTAATTATATCTTCATCATATGTGACTGCAATTAAACTCTTATTATATAATATAATTTCATGTTTTGATTTATATGATTTTCCATTATTTAGTAAATATATATAATCATCAATAAATTTAATTTCAAATGAGTAACGATCATTTCCTGGAATACTAAATAAAATTTGTTCTTTTGTAATATTTATTTCTTCTGAATCAGTAAAATTATTATTTACATATTCATCTGAAGCACTATTTTCATAATTTTTATTTATACATAGTATAATACTAAAATTATTATTTGATATTTTATTAGATGGAAATCCTGTTAATTTTGAATTTAGAGAGTTTAATGATCCAATTGTTAAATCATTATTTGGAATTGTTGACCAGAAAAGGTCGTTTCCATTTCCACTTAAATCATGCCATGTTGGTGTATTACTTTCATAATGATAACCGTCAACATAGCTTATCAATTTATTATTATATATAAAATTCTCTGCATCAATTAATACTCTATATAGTGATATATTTGTAAAATAATAATAATTATAATCTAATTTTTCAGAATAATTTAAATAAATTACTATTTTATCTTTTGTATTAGGTCCTGATATAAAATCATATTTAATTAAATACCATGCATTATTATCATCACTTGACATAATCACTTTTTGGATGATATTATAATTTAATCGTGGTATATAATTTGTAAAATCTTCATTTTGTATTTTAACTTGTATTAATTTTTCAAAATCAATCTCTTCAATAATAATATTTTGATTATCATTATTACTTACTGATAACCAAAAGTATAAATTATATTTACTATTTTTATCATTATCAGTTATAATTTGATAATATGTTAAAGTATCTGTTTTTTTTTGTTCAAGAACATATGATGAAGACCCTGGATTTTTTTTCATAATAATTTTATTATAACCACTTTGACTATTATGATTTAAAATATTAGTTCCATTTTCAAAATTTCCATTAACTATTAAATTATTATACTCTTTATTTTTAATAATTATTTCTGGCAATTCTTTATTTGAAAAATTTTCTTGATAAATTTGTAATACTTTGGGTTCTTTAAATTCTTTATAATCTTTTTTATCATTTAATAAATAATTTAATAAATATAATGAAAAAATTATTAAAAAGATTATAAAAAATATAATTAAATATTTATTAATTTTCATATCTAATTATATATAATATATATTTTTAAAAAAAAAGAAGATTTTTATAATAAATTATATAATACAGAAAAAGGTATAATTGTAGGATCAGTTAAATTACTATTTACTCTTGTTACATATGTCATTGTAAATGTACTATTATTTATTCGTTCAACTGATAATGGATTATTAAAGCTTATACTTTGATTAAACATTCCTTCTGCACCATTTTGAATATTTAAAATATTTTTTGGTATTGTAACAATATTGTTTCCTGTATATGAAGATAGAGTTGATGGAGTAATACTATTAACTTCAGTACTAGAAAAATGATAAGTTGAGTTAAAATTTGTTAATTTATAAAAATATAAAATTGTTGCTTTTGGTTTAAAAAATGTATTAAGATTATTTTCATTTTTATCATTACTAAATGATGCAATAACAATATTATTAGGTATATTATTATTATTTAAAACATTCAAAAGTATTGGATTACTATTTTTTGTAATTATTTCTTTACCATCTCTTTCTGGACTATAAAATACTCTTCTAATTGAAAATTTAATATTACCACCATAACTATTATTTATTTTTTGTTTAATTGCATCATTTGATATTCCAAAAGTTAATGTAATTATATTAGGTGAAAATTTATAAGCACCTATTATTATATTGTATGAATTAAAATCCCATAATTGTGGTGGACTACTAATAAAAAAATCTCTAGATTTAATTATTCGATAAATTTTTTCAGAAACTTTATTGTTATAAACTTTAAATGATAGAAATTTACTTGATAGATTAAAACCATCATCTAAAATTGAAATAATACAACTTGGGCTATCTATATTTTTTAAT
>Ga0214921_10011239_pt1 | contig 10910 bp, 11 predicted proteins | sample LL1505_MetaG_FD_177992 | JGI IMG/M metagenome (GOLD analysis project Ga0214921, IMG submission 177992) | Freshwater microbial communities from Lake Lanier, Atlanta, Georgia, United States - LL-1505 | ecosystem: Environmental > Aquatic > Freshwater > Lake | place: USA: Georgia | collected...
GCTTGGACAAAAAGAAGACAAGGAGAATCTTGCTTCATTCATTCAAAATATTGACTCCATAAAGGAAGTGCCGCCAGAAATTTGGCTGAAATATCGAGAACTTACGGCTAAAAGAGAGTGTGATAAGTGGCAAGTCTGCAACAATCAGATGCCAAGGGAATTTATCGCTAAGTTATTTGATGAGCTAGGAGAGCTCCCAAAAGATTGCCAGATACTTGATCTTGGGGCTGGCGATGGCGCAATAGGGCGCGCTATTGAGAATAAATTGCATAAAAACTACCTCCTTACCGGGACTCAAGATCTTGAGGATTTGCAAATAAAAATAAGACACCCCAAAGAAGAAGGAAAGCAAATTTATGATGACCTGATTAGTGATTCGGTCACTGCCTTTTTAAAAAACAATAAAGCGAGCTATCATATTATTATAAGCTTTGATTCTTTGGGCTTTACATCAAATTTGCAGCCCTATTTTAATCAGATATACAAGCTCACAAAGCAAGATGGTTTCTTCGCTTTGCTTCTTCGCGGTAGCAATAAAACTACATGGGATCAAAAAATAGGAGCATTTATTTATTCATCTCAAGATGTGGTAGATCAGTTAAAACTTGCAGATTTTAATATAGTGAATATAAGTGAATGGACTGTCGGTAGATCTAATGATTATAAGATGTTTATTTGTAGAAAGTGAATTTTATGAAACTAGCCTTTGTTAATTCGAAAATACTAATACTAGCCATGCTCTTCTTGCATCCAATCAATGCTGTAGCAAGTAATATATACAATCCAGAAATCTATAAGTACAACTATTCCCTAGATGACGAATTCGACGATGAGTGCTCCGATCTAGATGATCCATTTGAAAAAATTAACCGCAAAATCTTTGTTTTTAATTCAGTATTGGATCATTTTCTCCTAAAGCCAGTAGCAAGGGGCTACAAAGCTTTATTGAATGATTATACTAGAGACAAAATTGGTAATTTTGTAGACAATACGAATGTTCCACTTACGATGATAAATAATGCAATTCAGCTTGATACAGGGGCTACTTTAGTGAGCTTTTGGCAATTTGTAATCAACAGTACTCTGGGAGTAGGTGGTTTATATGATGTTGCAGGAGCAGAGGGCGTCAAAGCCTCGCCACAGACATTTGGCAGCACCTTGGCGCGCTATGGTGTTGGTCCTGGCCCTTATATTATTATGCCATTCTTTGGCGGTAGTTCGATGCGTGACGTACTAGATGCGTCGGTCCTAAATACAGCCATGAATCCCTTAAAATATGAATTACATAGCGATTTCAAATTTGGCTTGTTTGCAGTGACTTTAGTGCAAAAGCGCTCAGATTTACTAGCTTTTACGGACTATATAGAAAAAACCTCTTCTGATCCATATACTGCAGTACGTAGCAGCCTACATCAATATAGGGAGAAGGATTTGAGATATCCAGCTAGCTATCGCTGCAAAAGGATATACATGAACAAATAAACGTGAGGAATCTTATGAATAAAATAAAAAACCTTGGCTTAATAATACTCCTGGTCATCACTTGCAATACTCCAATTGCTAATGCTTCTGATAAAGAGCTTGGCGACTACGTAAATGGTTTGTTGCAAAACTTCTTTACCATAGCAAAAGACGCTAACTTGAACGAAGACAAGAAAGTGGAAATGGTGCGCTCTTTATTGAGTCAGAACTTAGATTTTGATTGGATGGCAAAATTTACTTTAGGCAGATACCGCAAAGGCCTTTCTGCAAGCGAAATAGACAGCTTCTCCGAGGTCTATAAAAAGTACTTGCTAACTACCTATGGTAATGCTGTGAGGCAATATAAAGGCCAAGATGTTCGCATCAAAGCCGTGCAAGCTATTAATGACGCTGAATTTGTTGTAAAAACTTTGATTATTAAAGCCAGTCAAGAGCCATTAGATGTCGACTATTTAGTTAGACAAGGCGCTCAAGGATATAGAGTTTTTGATGTTGTAACTGAAGGCGTTAGCCTTATTAACTCACAGCAATCAGAATTTGCTAGCGTAATAAGTAATAATAGCCTAGGCAGCCTAAAAAGCGATCTTGCTTCTAAGAGTCAGTAGCTAGATCATTCTCGCAAACACGAGACAAAATCTCATATCATTAGATAAAATTACCAAAAGATCACTGGTCAAATTAATTCTTTCAGGGCTATATGGACAGTATGCTAATTCAAGGTGGACGACGCCTTCAAGGTCGTATCAATATTAGCGGTGCAAAAAATGCATCTTTGCCGATTCTAGCCTGCTCACTACTTACTGAAGATAATCTGATATTATCTAACGTTCCTTCAGTGACTGACATAACAACGATGCGTCATTTGCTCGAAAACCACGGTGTCACTTGGCAAGAAGATGTGGCTGGGGTTAGCTTAAATGCTGGTCATATAAATAATTTCACCGCGCCTTATGATATAGTACGAAAAATGCGCGCATCATTCTGGGTGCTCGCGCCTCTGTTAGCTCGTTTTGGCGAAGCAAAAGTATCGCTACCAGGAGGGTGCGCCCTAGGAGCCAGGCAGGTAGATCTACACGTAGCCGGTCTTGCTGCTATGGGCGCAGATATTGCTATTGAAGATGGCTATGTTATTGCAAAAACAATGGGTCGGCTAAAAGGCGTTCACTTTAATTTCGATAAGATATCAGTTGGTGCTACTATTAGCCTGATTATGGCCGCCTGTTTGGCAGATGGCGAGACTCAGCTTATGAATGCAGCAGCAGAGCCTGAGATTGTTGACATGTGTCATTGTTTGGTCAAAATGGGTGCAGAAATTGAATGGATTGGAACTCATCACCTAAAGATCATAGGCAAAAAGAAGCTCCATGGCGCGAAGCACCATGTAATCTCCGATCGTATTGAGGCTGGAACTTATATGATAGGGGCGGTCATCACAAAGGGTGATCTTGAGCTGTATGGCATAGATTATAATATCGTTGAAAATCTTGGATTAAAATTGCTAGATGCTGGCGCTCATATTGAACATAGCGCAGGTCGCGTCCGCATCTCAATGAATCAAGAACTGCGCTCAGTTAATATTGACACCCGGGTTTATCCAGGTTACTCAACAGACCTGCAGGCTCAGTTTATGGCTCTTATGACCCTAGGGAATGGCACTAGCGTCATAACTGAAAATATCTTTGAAAATAGATTTATGCATGTCCCAGAATTATGTCGTATGGGCGCTGATATATCGATTAATGGCCATACAGCTACCGTGAGAGGCGTTCGTGAATTAAAAGGAGCTGAGGTAATGGCAAGCGACTTACGCGCTTCCGTATCCTTGGTTCTAGCTGCCATGGCCGCTACCGGTGAAACCAAAATACGTAGAATTTATCATTTAGACCGTGGCTATTCGCATATCGAAGAAAAGCTAGGAAATTGTGGCGCGATTATAGAAAGAATTTCTGGGGATGGCGTGTAGGTTATCGATTTTTATAAAATATTAGCCCTGTAATACTCGCAATAATTAGAAATCGGGCATATCTCGCATCGAGGCTTTCTAGCTAAGCAAATATATCTTCCGTGCAAAACTAGCCAGTGATGTGCGTCATATAGCCACTTCTTTGGAATATTATCCATTAAATCTTTCTCAATTTGCTCTGGGTTTTTGCCTTTTGATAGACCAACTCTTTGCGCGACTCTTCCTACATGAGTATCTACAGGCATAGCAGCTTTCCCAAAGGCTGAGCATAAAACAACGTTTGCTGTTTTGCGACCTACTCCTGGTAATTTTATAAGTTCTTCTATGGTATCTGGCACCTGACTATCATAATTTTTTACGAGTAACTCAGATAGGGCCATAATATTCTTAGCCTTGGTATTAAATAGTCCGATTGTTTTGATGTAATTTTTAAGCCCAGCCTCGCCCAACTCAAGCATTTTCTGGGGCGTATCGTAGTTTTCAAAAAGTCTTTTGGTAGCTTTATTGACGCCAATATCAGTGCTTTGGGCGGAGAGCAGAACTGCTACTAAGAGAGTGAAATGATTAGAATAGCTGAGTTCGGTGACGGGCTTGGGGTTGAGTTTTGAAAAGATCTCGAAGATCTGATTTATGTCTTTGGGTTGCATAGTGGTTATATTAAACTCGGTTTCTTCAACTAAAGCTCGCAATCACCCAAGAATCTACCATGCATTCTCTATCACCTGCGGCCACCTATATGGTCTTATAAGGACAAGATCAAATCTCATATCAAAATCTCGATATTTTGGATTACCTTGTAGGAATATTAAACCAGCGCGTCTTATTCTTTCTTGTTGATGAATAGTGCATAAAACATCATCTGTATAATCACCGCGCGCCTTGACTTCGATGAATACTAAGGTTTTACCTCTAGTGCATATAAGATCAATCTCACCAGCGTAGTTACGTTTTCTATGGGCGATGACGCTATAGAATTTTACGCAGTACAAAAACATTACAAGATATTCAGCAAATAAGCCAAATCTGTATCTACTTTTATGCATTTTTTACTACATGCCTCATTTTGTAGAATGCCAATAAAAAGGCGAGGGATGTGGCGGTGATATAAAAAGCAGGAGCATGATAAACCTGCATAGCCTCTACAAGCCACCTTGAAATTAGTGGCGATGTACCACCAAAAACCGCTATGCCCAAATTATAACTAAAGGCCACTCCTGTGAATCTTTGCTCTGGTGTAAATAAAGATATAACAAAAATATAGGCTGTGCCAGATATTGCTCCGCCCATCATTGCAAGAGATGTCATTGCAAAAAACTGTTGCCACACTACTTCGGATGACATTAACATGAATGTAGGAATGGCGAGTATAGGTACTGCTATACAAGAAAGAGCCATTAATTTCGTTCTACCAAAGATGTCAGTAAGCCCCCCAAACAATGCCATAGATAGCATCAAGATGAAGTTTGCATAAAAGGAATAGGCTAGAGAAGTTGAATGATCGTATGCCATAATGTCGTCGTAAAATACAAGTACATATGACTTGGTAAGATAAACAACACTAGATGCAACTCCGCCTACGCAAAATGTCAGAAACATAGCTCCGCCCGCTGTGGCAATGACATTCCTAAATGGAGCTTTGAGTATCTTCCTTTGCCGTAAAAGTTCTTGAAAAATCGGAGTTTCTGAAACTCGCAGACGTAGGTACATGCCGACAATACCCATAGCGCCGCCCAATAAGAAGGCTATTCTCCAAGCAAAATTAACATTATCAAAATATGCATTAATGACTAGTCCAACGCTAATAGCAATAAGCGTCCCAGCAATATTAGATCCATGAACTACTCCAGTAGTAAGTCCTGGACGCAAGTTGCCATAATGCTCAAGCACAAAAATTGCTGATCCAGCGCCTTCGCCACTTATACAAAGGCCTTGCATCAGTCTCATGAGCACTAGCAAAACTGGTGCTAGGTAACCTATGTCGTTAAAGCTAGGTATCAAACCTATAGCGAATGTTGGGATTGTGACGCCAAGCATGGAAAATATAAGAGAAATACGTCGTCCGTATTTATCGCCTATATAGCCAAAAAGTATTCCGCCTAATGGTCTTGTGATGAAGCCAGTAGCGAAGGCCGCGAGGCTATACATGATTTGGAGAAATTCAGACTCACCAGGAAAGAAAGTCCTGCCTATAACTATAGAAAAGACTGTATAGACCGTGAAGTCATAGTACTCCATGAGATTGCCAGCTATGGCCGAGAAAAAAACCGTCTTACGCTTATTCATGCAGACTCAAACTTTGAATATGAGTGCATTATAGTAAAATGTGCTACGATTGTGAAATGAATTTATGAGTATTTTTTTTATGACTATCTAACGTCTAATAAATCTAACCTCAGAACCATATAGGATTAAGATTTTTCCTTTTTACAGGAGATATTTCTTGCAAAAAGAACGTAAAGTTTGTATAAATATTAACCCTCAATTGAGATAACTAACATATAAACATAAAGGACTAAAATGAGCAATACAGAATATACCTTTTCTATTATCAAACCTGATGCAACTGAAAAAAACATAACTGGCAAAATCAACTCTTATCTAGAAGGAGCTGGCCTTAAGATTGTTGCTCAAAAAATGACACGTCTTAGCCGTGAGCAAGTCGAAGAATTTTATGCAATTCACAGAGCAAGGCCATTTTTCAATGATCTAGTGAGCTTTATGCTCTCTGGTCCAGTTGTTCTTCAAGTGCTTAAAGGTGAAGATGCAGTTGCTGTGAATCGTAGAGTTATGGGTGCTACAAACCCTGCCGATGCCGATAAGGGCACAATCCGTGGTGATTTTTCTCAAAGCATCGATGCAAATAGCGTTCATGGCTCAGATAGCTTAGAAAATGCAAAAACAGAAATCGCACTATTCTTCCGTCCAGAAGAAATCGTGGAGTAATTTGGGGATTTGCTATATAATCTAAGCAAAAGACATGAGATATCAATGACCGCGCGATACCTAGACCCAACGAACGATGTAGCTTTCAAGAGAGTATTTAGCGATAAGACTCGCATGCAATCTTTTTTGAATAGCATATTACATCTAGAAGAGGGTTCTAGGATTGTGGAACTTGAGTTTATATCTCCTGAAGAACTCCCTGATTTTGGAATAGGTAAAAAAGCTGTCTTTGACTTGAAAGTTAAGGATGAGGCGGGTAATTACTATGTCGTAGAGATGCAAAATCGCAAAGAGGATTCTTTTCTCAAAAGAATGCAATTCTATGCAAGTTCAGCATATACCAACCAAGCAAGGCGGGGCATTACCCACGATGGGCTAATGCCAGTGATATTGATAGCCATAGTCAATAATCAGATCTTCCCAGACGACGTAGAATGCGTAAGCTATCATCAGATGCTTGACGTTAAAACAAAACAGAGATTCTTGTTTGACGTATCTTATATATTTGTTGAACTGTCGAAGTTTCACAAGAAAGAAGAAGAACTAAAGTCTTTGGAAGATGCTTGGCTATATTTCCTTAGCTGCCCACATGAAGCAAAGGCTCCTCCCGCTACTATAAAAGATGAAACAATATTGGGCGCATTCGAGAATGTCGAGCAATTTAACTGGACCGAAGCTCAGTACGATGCCTATATAAGAGCAAAGCTAGCTGAAGATGCTGATGTTATTACTCGCAAAGCTGAGTTTGGAAGGGGAGAGATGAAAGGAAAGATCGAAGGAAAGATCGAAGGTAAGATTGAGGTAGCCAAGGCTATGCTTAGCGATGGTGAATCGATCGAAAAAATTATGAAGTTTACAGATCTGCCAGAGTCTGAAATTAAAGCCCTGAGTAAATTATGATGACCTTTGATGTTGTAGTAATAGGAGCTGGACATGCGGGCGTTGAAGCTGCGGCAGCTAGCGCAAGACTTGGCGTCAAAACGGCTCTAGTTACCCTCAAAATTGATAATCTTGGTATAATGTCCTGCAACCCTGCTATCGGCGGGGTTGCTAAAGGTACTTTGGTCAAGGAGGTTGATGCGCTAGATGGCGTAATGGGACGCGCTATTGATAGAGCTGGTGTTCACTACAAAATACTCAATGAGAGCAAGGGTCCTGCAGTATGGGGACCACGGGCACAAGCTGACCGCAAGCTCTATAGAGCTGCAATGCATGATATCATCACAAACTACCTGAATCTGGAAGTGGTTATTGGGGCTGTGGATGATGTAGTGCAGTCATTAAACTGGGTTGATGGGTCAGATTCTAGGAACCTTCCTCGCAATGACAATTGTTTTATAGTGATCCTAGCAGACGGTCGCAAAATCCAGTGCAAGAAAGTTGTCCTAACGACCGGCACATTCCTCTCGGGTCTTATCCACATAGGCCAAGAAAAAACACCCGCAGGACGTATAGATGAACCACCATCATATGGCTTATCTGCTACTCTTAAGAGACTTAATCTAAATGTTGGCAGGCTTAAAACTGGTACGCCACCACGAATCGATGGTCGCACAATCGACTATTCAAAATTAGAAAGACAGGATGGCGATGCTGTGCCACGCCCTTTTTCTGAGCTTACAGAAAAGGTTTTAGTTCGGCAGATCCCTTGCTACATAACAAAAACCACTGCTGAAGGCCATAAGGTCATACAAGATAATATACACAAATCAGCTATGTATTCTGGCCAGATTGAAGGCGTTGGACCAAGATATTGCCCATCGATTGAGGATAAAATCGTGCGCTTCGCGAGCAAAGCTAGCCACCAGATTTTCCTAGAGCCAGAAGGTTTGGATGACCATACAATTTACCCTAACGGCATATCAACCTCACTTCCAGCCGATGTCCAAATTGAGTTCCTCAAAACCATACCAGGGCTTGAAAATGCAACCATGCTTCTTCCAGGCTATGCTATTGAATATGATTATGTTGATCCACGCGAGCTTACCAATGTCTTGGAAGTAAAAAAAATGCCAGGGCTATATTTGGCTGGGCAAATTAATGGCACGACTGGATACGAAGAGGCCGCAGGGCAAGGAATTGTTGCTGGACTTAATGCAGCTTTAGCTGCTCAAGACAGGGATCCATTTATACTCGATCGCTCAAATAGTTATATAGGCGTGATGATTGATGATTTAATCACTCATGGCACAACTGAGCCTTACCGTATGTTCACTTCGCGTTCAGAGTATCGCCTTACTATAAGGGCTGATAATGCGGATATTAGGCTGACAAAGCAAGGCCTAGATATAGGATGTGTTAACAAGGAGCGAGCAGAGGTCTTTGCCAAAAAAATAGATGCTATAGCTAGGGCCTTAGAATTGACTCATAGCTTAAAACTTTCCTCAAGCGAACTTGCAAAGGCTGGATTTAATGTATCTCAAGATGGGCAATATCGTAGTGCTTTTACTCTCTTGGGTCTTCCTAATTACGATGCAGCAAAAGTTGCAGAAGTCTTCCCTGAAATACTGCAAATTGATCCTAAGATTTTGCACCATATCTATATTGAGTCAAAATACTCATCCTATTTAGGACGCCAGAAGGCGGATATCGAGATGTTTAAACAAGAAGAGGACGAGTTGATCCCAGAAGATATAGACTACGATGCTGTTGCTAGTTTGTCATCGGAAGTGCGCCAAAAACTAAAAGCTCACAGACCTTCTAGTATCGGCGCTGCCAAGCGCATACCGGGTATTACTCCATCTGCTCTTATGGCCGTCATGATTTACATTAAGAGCAAACTTTCAGATTAGTATTGATCTTCTTATGCCGCTCAGTTTATTATAAAATCATTAATTCATAAATAATTTGAAAGCACATGGGCAAATGGCAGCAATTTAAGGAGTGGTTTTGGAGTTCGCCAGAAGAAGGTCTAAAGGGCAGCGTGCCGACGAAATACGATAGAGGGCGTCGTAGAAGCTTCGGAGAATCTTTTGCAAATTCTTGCCTAGGGCTGGGAAAAGTAGCCGCTGGAGCGGTGGTGGCTGCGGCTGGATGTCTATTTGGGACCGTGGTTGCTCTCACTGGTATCGGGGCTCCCCTTGGGGCAATAATAGCAGGCTATGCAGTAGCATATGGTGGTAAGCAGATTGGTACAGGGCTGAAGCATGCCTTTTATGATCCATGTAAAGATATTCATAGGTGGAGAATGGATCGCAAATCGGCGGGCACTAAGCAAGTCGCGGCGATAGTTGAATTACTGGCATTACGCAAAAGGTCGGAGTCGCAGGTAAGTTCTGCGATGCAATCACAACCACCTCTATCGCCACAACCAACCCCTTCAGTCACCCCAACCACACCGCAGTCACGGCGTTTGACAGTCTAACTCTTTCCCCATCTATTGTGAAACCAGAACCATTGACTCGGGTTCTGCCTTATCCACTCCTCCAGAATCTCATTGAGATTAGTCATGATAGTTAGTTCATCGCTACCATCAATTTTGAGTGCTGGAGATAAGATGATCTTAAAATAACTTCCTCCAGTCCTAATAATCTGCATTGGTATTATAGGATAATCAAATTGTAGCGCGAATTTTGCAATTGCGGGTGCAGTTTTTGCATTGACTCCAAAAAACGGAACATCGATTCCATCATTCATCTTTTGGTCAACTAGCATGGCAATTGAATGACCAGCTTTGATTGATCTAATGAGGTCACGTGCGCCTGTTGGGCCCTTGGCTATGAGATTAATGTTGGGTCTTGATCTCCATTTACAAATGAGCTTATCAACAAAAGGATTATTGGCCTTGCGATATACTATCCCGAATTTTGGATAGAGAATTTCAGCAATTCTCAGTATAAAATCCCAGTTTGCAAAATGTCCTGTAAAGAGTAGAAATGGCTTACTTTGATCTTGCAGCACTTTTATATTCTCAAGTCCTTCAATCTGAACTCTTTTATTTATCTCCTTCATCGTGAGCGAGTCGATATGTGGGAATTCACCAATAAATCTCCCAAAATTATCCCAAAGACCTTCGATGATTTTATCCTCAGTTGCTATGTCAAGATCTTTATAAACGCGCCTTAGGTTACCTCTTGCGGTTTTGGTTACTGATGTTAGTGGCCCAATTTTTTTGGCCAAAGCAGCGCAGATGCTAGCTGATCTGTCGATCGAAACCAAGCTCAGTAAACTCGTTAGTAACACGAAGCATATGTACTCTAAGTAGTGATTAATTGCGTGGAAGAATTTTTTCATAGATTTTGTCTATTAGCTCTTTCTCTTTGTCTATCTCGAGCGTTACATCAAACGACGTTATATTGTCGTCTCTGATTTTTACCCAGTCTTTGCGAGTGGTAAGTAGTTTAGCGCCCAGTTTATCTGATTCCGTCTTGAGAAAGGCAATATCACCTTTGGAATATTTATTGTGATCTGGAAATGCTTTGGTTGCTACTATATCCAAACCTTGATTTTTTGCACTATTAAAAAATCTCTCTGGATTACCTATTCCAGCAAAGGCGTAGTATTTTTTACTCAAGTCGAAGTT
>Ga0214921_10011240_pt1 | contig 10907 bp, 6 predicted proteins | sample LL1505_MetaG_FD_177992 | JGI IMG/M metagenome (GOLD analysis project Ga0214921, IMG submission 177992) | Freshwater microbial communities from Lake Lanier, Atlanta, Georgia, United States - LL-1505 | ecosystem: Environmental > Aquatic > Freshwater > Lake | place: USA: Georgia | collected 2015-05-28
GGTTACTTGATTGCAGACCGCGTTCTGCGCCCCGCATTGGTCACTGTGACAGCCCCCAAGTAATACAGGCTTGAACACAAGCTACGCACTTGAAATCCACCAAGTTATCCACAACTGTTGAACATCGCTTTTAGGAAATGAATCAGTCGCCTTAGGGGGCTGAATCGCACAGGAGAAAAAAATGGGAAGAATAATTGGCATTGACCTCGGCACCACCAATTCATGCGTGGCCATCATGGAAGGCAACACCACCAAGGTGATCGAGAACGCCGAAGGCGCTCGCACCACGCCATCCATCATTGCGTACCAAGAAGACGGCGAAATTTTGGTCGGCGCGTCAGCCAAACGCCAAGCGGTCACCAACCCGCGCAACACACTCTACGCCGTCAAGCGCCTGATTGGCCGCAAATTTGACGAAAAAGAAGTGCAAAAAGACATCGACCTCATGCCCTACACCATCGCCAAAGCCGACAACGGCGACGCGTGGGTTGAAGTGCGCGGCCAAAAAATGGCGCCGCCCCAAATCAGCGCTGAGGTATTGCGCAAGATGAAGAAAACCGCCGAAGACTACCTCGGTGAAGAAGTCACCGAAGCCGTCATCACGGTGCCTGCTTATTTCAACGACAGCCAGCGCCAAGCCACCAAAGATGCAGGGCGCATTGCCGGTTTGGATGTCAAGCGCATCATCAACGAACCTACTGCTGCAGCATTGGCCTTTGGTTTGGACAAAACCGAAAAAGGCGACCGCAAAATCGCGGTCTATGACTTGGGTGGTGGCACGTTTGACGTGTCCATCATCGAGATCGCCGATGTCGATGGCGAAAAACAATTCGAAGTGCTGTCCACCAATGGCGACACCTTCTTGGGTGGCGAAGACTTCGACCAGCGCATCATCGACTTCATCATCACCGAGTTCAAAAAAGAATCTGGTGTGGACCTGTCCAAAGACGTGTTGGCCTTGCAGCGCCTGAAAGAAGCCGCTGAAAAAGCCAAGATCGAACTCTCCTCTTCCACCGGCACCGACATCAACCTGCCCTATGTGACAGCCGATGCCTCTGGCCCCAAACACCTGAACATCAAGCTCAACCGCGCTAAGCTGGAAAGCTTGGTTGATGAGTTGATCGAGCGCACCATCGCCCCTTGCCGCACCGCCATCAAAGATGCTGGCGTGTCGGTGGGTGAGATTGACGATGTGATCTTGGTGGGTGGCATGACCCGCATGCCCAAGGTGCAAGACAAGGTCAAAGAATTCTTCGGCAAAGAACCCCGCCGCGACGTGAATCCCGACGAAGCCGTGGCCGTGGGCGCTGCTATCCAAGGCCAGGTTCTTTCGGGCGACCGCAAAGACGTGCTGCTGTTGGACGTCACCCCCTTGTCTTTGGGTATCGAAACCTTGGGCGGTGTGATGACCAAGATGATTGCCAAGAACACCACCATCCCCACCAAATTTGCGCAAACCTTCTCTACTGCCGACGACAACCAACCCGCAGTGACCATCAAGGTTTACCAAGGTGAGCGTGAAATGGCGTCAGGCAACAAGTCCTTGGGTGAATTCAATTTAGAGGGCATTCCCCCTGCCGCCCGTGGCACGCCACAAATCGAGGTGTCGTTTGACATTGACGCCAACGGCATTCTGCACGTGGGCGCCAAAGACAAGGCCACTGGCAAAGAAAACAAAATCACCATCAAGGCTAATTCGGGTTTATCAGAAGCAGAGATTCAGCAAATGGTGAAAGACGCCGAACTCAACGCTGAAGAAGACAAGAAAAAGTTGGAAATGGTACAAGCGCGTAACAACGCAGAAGCCTCTGTCCACAGTGTCAAGAAGAGCTTGGTTGACCATGCCGACAAAGTGGAAGCTGGCGACAAAGAAAAAATTGAAGCGGCTGTGAAAGAAGTCGAAGAGGCTTTGAAAGGCGACGACAAAGACCACATCATTGCCAAAACCGAAGCCTTGATGACAGTGGCTCAAAAGCTTGGCGAAATGGTTTATGCCGATATGCAAGCGCAACAGCAAGCTGCTGCTGCAGGCGGTGGCGCTGCTGCTGATGCAGGCAAAAAGCCCGACGACGACAATGTGGTCGATGCCGAAGTCAAAGAAGTGAAAAAAGGCTGACCCTACTCACCCCTTTGCGCCGCGCATTGCCTGACAAGGCTGCGCGGCGTTGGTACATTCAAACCCCCTAGATACAACCATGGCCACCAAACGCGATTTTTACGAGATATTGGGTGTACCCAAAAACGCCACTGACGACGAAATCAAAAAGTCGTACCGCAAGCTGGCGATGAAATACCACCCTGACCGCAACCAAGGCGATGCAACAGCTGAGGTGAAGTTCAAAGAAGCCAAAGAAGCGTACGAGATGCTTTCTGACGCTGAGAAGCGTGCGGCCTACGACCAATTTGGCCATGCTGGCGTAGACCCCAATATGCGCGGCGGCCCAGGCGGCGCAGGTGGTTTTGGCGGATTCGGTGAGTCGTTTGGAGATATCTTTGGCGATATCTTTGGTCAAACACGCAGGCAGCAAGGTGCTGGTGGCAAGCAAGTGTTTCGCGGCAATGACCTAAGTTACGCCATGGATATCACGCTTGAAGAAGCCGCCATGGGCAAAGAGTCACAAATTCGCATTCCCAGCTATGAGGAATGCACCACCTGTAGCGGCACCGGTGCCAAGCCAGGCACTTCCGTCAAAACCTGTGGCACCTGCCAAGGCCAAGGCGTGGTGCAAATGCGCCAAGGCTTTTTCAGCGTTCAACAGACCTGCCCGCACTGCCGAGGCAGCGGCAAAACCATCACCGACCCCTGTACGCCTTGTCACGGCCAAGGCAAAGTCAAAAAACAAAAAACCTTGGAAATCAAAATCCCAGCGGGTATTGATGACGGTATGCGCATCCGCAGCAGCGGTAACGGTGAACCCGGCACCAACGGCGGCCCACCCGGTGACTTGTTCATCGAAATCCGTTTGCAAAAGCATGACGTCTTCCAGCGCGATGGCGACGATTTGCATTGCGCAGTACCCATCAGTTTCACCACCGCTGCCTTGGGTGGAGAAATCGCTGTCCCTACCCTGAACGGGGAAGCCGCCATCGATTTACCTGAAGGCACCCAAACGGGCAAGCAGTTCAGACTTCGTGGCAAAGGCATCAAGGGTGTGCGCTCCAGTTTTCCAGGTGACTTGTACTGCCACATCACGGTGGAGACACCCGTGAAGCTGTCAGAGCACCAGCGCAAACTTCTCAAAGACCTTGACGACTCTTTGAAAAAAGGTGGTGACAAGCACAAGCCTTCTGAAGCTGGTTGGGCGGATAAGTTGAAGAACCTGTTCAGCTAAGGTTTGCAGTCCTGAAAACTGGATTCGCCACGCTGCCAGCACTGCCCGGCATCGTGGCGAGAGGGGTGTGGCGTAGCGTTCTTGTCAATCCGTGCCACATGAATACGTGCTTGACGTACCCCCTTTTTATCAACAGCCAATTGCAGCGCCCAGCCTGTGGTGTTTTCCAAACTGCTGTAGCCATCAAACACAAAGTTGCCTAAGCTGTAGACGATGGGTCGGCCTTGGTAGAACTCGGTGTTTTGGGTCACATGCGGGTGGCTGCCCACCACCGCATCCGCACCTGCCTCAATCATCAATCTGGCCAAGCGTTGTTGGCGGGTAGTCGCATAGGGCTCATCTTCCACACCCCAATGCATGAAGGGGATCACCACATCCGCTTGGTGAATTAGACGTGCAGCTTTGATATCTGCAACCACTTGCTCATCGTCGCTCCATGCAGAACCAGGCCTGTCCACATCAGCTTCAAAGCTTCGAGGAAAAAATTCGTTGTAACCCAGTACAGCAATGGTCAAACCTTGGCGATGAAATAACAATGGAGCATGGGCTTGCTGTAAATCCCGACCACCACCAAAAAAAGGAATCTTGGCTTGTGTCAAATAATCCAGCATCTGAATGAATGCAGCTGGGCCGAAGTCGCCTGTATGGTTGTTGGCTAAAGAAACGGCATCGAAGTGTTTTTTGAGTAACTTGAGCACCCGGGGATGGGCTCTGAAGGTAAAGGGTTTGTCTTCGGCTTTGCCAATGGTCGAAATCACGCATTCCAAGTTGCCAATACGAATATCGCTTTGGTTAAGAATGGGGGCAAAAGGCTCAAAAGGGTTGTGCCCCTGTGCGATACGTTTTCCAGGCAATTCAGCCAACATCAGGTCGCCCACAAACACCATAGACACATCTGTGGTTTGCGACCAGGCATTTGTGCAGCATAGCCAAGCAACCACGGTTATTGACATCCATCTCGAGATGAAGCGTCGGTTCATGGTGCGTCCAACACAGTGCAGTCATAGCTGAGTTCACGGCCTAAATCGGGGGAGTAAAGCTGTTGCCTGCCCGTCAAACTTTGGCTTTCAGCAAACGGTGGCAGATAAGTAGCTTGCTGAAGAATGAGGGCTTGCCCAAAAGAGAGGTAAGAGACTGTGATTTTGATGTACTCAATTTGATCGCTAACTTGGCTAACAATGGCCTTGAACCTAAAGCGTTCTAGATCGATGGGCTTGGCAGTCAAAGGGGCGGCAGTGGGCACAAAAACAAATGCATGATCCTCTCCGCCTGCAAAGAGTTGGCAGTGCAAGCGCAGTTGCTGTTTAGATGCAAGACTTGCTGTCGCCGACAAAAACAAACCTGCCGCAATGCAAGACCGCATCCATAGAAATAGGTGGCTTGACATGAAGGGCAGCTTTTAGCCTAGGCTGGTGTTGACACTTCTTTCATACGCATTTGCACATGCGCCATCGACTCTTGAATTTGATCAATGAGGATAAGGCAGACATCACCAGGTTGAAGTTTTTCCAACGCACGGTCAATGGCTTTGAACTCACCATACACGTCTTCAATATTTGTGACACGGGTTGCGCCTTGTAAACCTTCGCGCAACAAAGCAATGACTTCTCCGTCAGAACGTCCACGTTGACAAGCGTCTTCGAAAAGAATGGCATCGTCAAAAGCATGACCAATATTGCGGGTCAGCGCTCGCAAATCTTCGTCTCGCCTATCACCAGTGCCGCATATCACCACACTGCGGCGATTGGCAGGAAAGATATTGACAGCTTCCACGATAGCCTTGACCGCATCTGCGTTATGACCAAAATCGACAATCACTTTGGCTTGTTTGTAATCAAACACATTGAATCGTCCAGGCACGCTTTGGGCATCACTGACAAAGTGGCTTAAGGCTTCGCACATGCCTTCCCAGCTCAGTTTCAAGGCCCAGCCTGCAGCAATGGCAGCCATGACATTGGCGACTTGAAACCGCAAAGCGCCGTTGTGGGTAATGGGGACTTGCGCTAAGGGAATATGCATTTGGAATTTACCCTCTGCAGCGACGATGTGGTCGCCTTCCACAAAAAGTACGCGCTTGCCTTGAGCGCGGTGCGTCGCCAGTACAGGTGCTTTGGCATCATAGGCAAAAAAGGTGACAGCGCTGGGGCATTGGGCTGCCATGGCCACGACCAAAGGGTCCTCAGCATTGAGAACAGCCATCCCAGAGGGGTCCACATTACGCACGATAACGCGCTTAAGAACAGCCAAATCTTCAACGGTTGAGATGTAATTCAAACCCAAATGGTCGCCACTGCCAATATTGGTGACCACAGCTACTTGGCAGCGATCAAACGCCAAGCCTTCTCGCAACATACCGCCACGGGCAGTTTCAAGCACCGCTGCATCGACATTGGGGTGCATCAAGACACGCATAGCACTTTGAGGACCGGCGCAGTCGCCTGAATCAAATTGGTAGCCATTGGCATACACACCATCGGTGTTGGCAATGCCCATGCGAAGACCACTGGAGGCAAGCAAGTGGGAAATTAATCGCACAGTGGTAGTTTTGCCATTGGTGCCGGTCACGGCAACCACAGGAATGCGACCGTTTTCGCCATCAGGGAACATCTGTTCAATAACCGCCTTGCCTACATCGCGCCCTTTGCCAAAGGAGGGGCTCAGGTGCATGCGCAGGCCAGGGGCGGCATTGACTTCGATGATTCCACCGTTTTGCTCTTCCAAGGGCCGCAAAATGGTCTCGCAAACAATGTCGACGCCACAAATGTCTAAGCCCACCATTTGCGCTGCCAAAACAGCGCTAGCCGCCACTTCAGGGTGCACATCATCGGTCACATCGGTAGCAGAACCACCGGTGGACAAATTGGCGTTGTTGCGCATGATGACGCGCATACCTTTGGGCGGGACACTGCTTTCATCCAGGTTTTGTTCTTGCAAGCAAGCTATTGCTACTTCATCGATACGAATACGCGTTAAGGGGTAAGAATGCCCTTCGCCGCGCAAGGGGTCTGCGTTAACGATATCGACCAATTGGCGAACAGTGTGTTTGCCGTCTCCAACAACAAGTGCTGGCTCACGCCGAGCGGCCGCCACCAGTTTGTCACCAATCACCAGCAAACGGTAATCGCTGCCGGGCAAATACCGCTCGACCATGATGTCTTCACGGTAGCGTAAAGCAATTTTGTAGGCTGTCGCCAATTCTTCGCGGGTTTTGACATTGACAGCTACACCCTTGCCTTGGTTACCGTCTTGCGGCTTGACCACCACGGGTAGACCAATTTCTTGGGCCACTGCCCAAGCGTCGTCCACATCTTTGACAGGGCGGCCTTCGGGTACGGGCAAGCCCGCCATTCGGAAAAGTTTTTTCGTTAACTCTTTGTCTTGCGCGATGGATTCGGCTATGGCGCTGCTTGCGTCGGTTTCTGCAGCTTGTATGCGCCGCTGTTTGCTGCCCCACCCGAGCTGTACCAAGCTGCCTTCGGTCAAACGGATGTAAGGGATATTTCTGTTCAGTCCCGCATTGACAATCGATGCGGTAGATGGACCTAGCCGCAAGTCTTCATCAACCTCGCGCAGCTGAGCAATGACTTTGGCGAGAGGAAAATCGGTGTTGTTCAGTGCAGCTTGTAATAATTCTTGGGCGTGGCCAATGGCCAAGCGGCCTACCTGCTCTACCGTGTACTGCACCACAACTTGATACAAGCCTTCATTTGGCGTGGCTGTGGTGCGACTGAAGGTGACAGGGCAACCCGCTTCAATTTGCAATGAAAGCGTGGCTTCTTCTAAAGCATGGGCAAAGGTGTAGACAGATTCAGATGTGCTGTTGTAGATGCTGTAGATAGAAGGAAATAAATGCCTTAGTCGCTTGGAAAAATCAGGCGCGCTGATTCGCAAATCAATGCTCTGTTGGGTATCGCATTGCACCAAAGCTTCTATAGAGGTGTGTTTAGACCAGAGGTTGGGGCCACGCAGGGCCCGCGTTCGTGTGACTTCTATCACTGGCTACTCCCCTTGGTTGACACGGGTTGGTTAGCATTTTTTTGCGAAAAACTTTTCAAGCCAGCCCTGATGAGATCGGTGGGTATGTCTAAAGTGTGGGCAACCGCGACAGCTGCGCACAAGGTAGACAAACTGATTCCACCTTGTTCCATGAGCAGTTGTATGGGCTCGGCATCGGTTCGCAACATGCTGACCTCTTTCCCGCCATGGGCAAAGAAAATTTGCTGGTCACGGTAAAACACCACACGCTGCGATTTTTCACGCGCAGATGCAATGACGGGATTGTTGTCTTCATGGCTATAGAAAAAAACATCTCCGTCGCTGAGCTCTTCAAAAGACACGGCTACTTCATCACAGGCATTAAGTACCGCCACACCTTCAGGCAAAACGACATCGACTTGGTTGCGCATGACATTTCGCATTTGCTCGGGGGTTCGAATATCGTGGACTTCAAGTCCAATGGGTTCAGGCACACCTGTGACGACGCCCACCAAACATCGGTCGTAGGCCAAGCCTTCATCCATCAATTGCATTCCAGCGCTTTCAAAAACAGCAGCATCCAATACACGGTTGATCAACAAGCGCTGGCCAAGCTCAAAAGAACGGGCATCTTTGCTGACAACACGTCGCTGATCAAGGTACAAACCATCCGCACAAGCCAAGCCTGTGTGCTTGCCACTGAGTTCAAACAACCAAGCAATGATTTTGGAGAGCTCAGTAGATTGGTGACTGCCCATCACGCCCACAATGGGGATGCGTCCTGAGTCAGAGGGTGCAAACAACTGGTCCACGATGGCTTGCCCCACGGGCCTGGGCTTTCCAACCACAGGCTTCAAATGCATCAGCAGACCTGGCCCTGCATTGACTTCGACCACAGCGCCATGAACTTCTTGCAAAGGGCGAGACACGTCGGGGGTAACCAAATCGATGCCAGCAATATCTAAGCCCACCACTTTGGCTGCAAGAATGGCCATGTCGGCCACTTGGGGATGAACATCATCGGTGACATCGTTGGCCATATTACCGGTACGCTGAACAATGATGACCGCGCCCTTGTCAGGCACGCTGTGTACTTCGAAGCCTTGTTTTTGGATTTCCAAAACAATATTGCCTTGTTCTGACAAAATGATTTTCTCTAAAGGAAATTCTTCTTCCAAACCACGGCGAGGATCTGTGTTGACTTGGCTTTCGATCAGTTGTTCAACTGTAGAAACACCGTCACCTACGATTTGTACGGTTTCACCACGCGAAGCCGCCACAACCTTGTCACCCACCACCAGCAAGCGGTGCTCTTCACCCACAATGAATTGTTCAACGATGACTTCATTGTTTTCTTCTTCACGCAAAGCAATATCAAAAGCTGCATGAACTTCAGCTTGGGTTTTCAAATCGAGGGACACACCACGACCATGGTTGGCGTCAATTGGTTTAAGTACCACCGGCAAGCCGATGTCTTGCGCCACAGACCAAGCCTCCTCTGCTGTGGTCACAGTTCGGCCTTTGGGCACAGGTACGCCGCACTGTGTGAGTAAACGCTTGGTGAGGTCTTTGTCACTGGAAATATGTTCTGCAATGGCACTTGTTTTGTCTGTCTCAGCGGTCCAAATACGCCGCTGACGCGAGCCATAGCCCAGTTGCACCAAATTACCAGAGGTGAGGCGAATAGAGGGAATGCGTCGCTCAGTGGCTGCATCCACAATGCAAGCCGTGCTGGGTCCCAAACACAAGCGGTCTACCATGTCTTTGAGTTTTTTCACCGTGGCCTTGGCGTCAAAAGGTTTGTTGTTAATGGCTGCCATGACCAAATTGCGGGCGTCCACCAGACTTTCTAAACCGATTTCTTCTTGCCGCGCCCTGAAAACCACTTTGTAAACGCCGCTGGTGCTGGTTTCTCTGGCCTTACCAAAACTCACTTGCATACCCGCCAAAGTTTGCAATTCGATGGCCACATGTTCGATGATGTGAGCTGGCCATGTGCCATCCCGCAGACGCCAAACGAAACCACCCACCTCGCCCACACTGCAATGGTGCTGCTGCAGACTGGGTAACCATTCAATCAATCGATCGACAAAACCAGGGATGGTGTTAGAGGGAAATTTTTCTAACTCACCAATATCCAACCAAGCTTCAACGGCTGAGCGGTAAGTCCAAAAATTGGGACCTCGCAAAAAACGCTGTTGAAGAATTTGAATATCGTCAAATGTCATAATCGAGGCCTTGTAATTATTTAGCGTTTATTTATAGAAAATCGGATGACCGACTACAGATTTCAGCGGGGAGTGCATGGCTTGTCAGAGGATTGGCGGGCTAGAGTGCAAGAAAAGATACCCGCACTCACCAACGTGCTGGGGTGGTTAGAGGTTGACCTCGATGCCCGATTATATTTCGCAAAGTCCTTGATTCTGCTTTGTGCCGACAGGCTTTTTGCCCTTGAACACGACGAGCAATTTCAATGGCGGGTGCGTGAATGGCCGCTGACGCCAGACTTGCAACTGTCTCTGAAGGACTATGCAGGCGTGGGCACTTTAGAGCTACACAGCCTCACCCACAGCATGGGGACGTGGCGTTTCACGCTGGGGCGCAACGAGCAAGCACAGGTTTTCACCGAAGCATTCACTGCCCGATTGAACCAACCATCCTCTGTCGAACACGAAACCATCACGCACCAACCAGCAGATGCTTTGCCGGAAGACGAGCATGCGCCCTTACAAGGTAACTGGGGCTTGCTGCGCTTATGGCGCTTTGCCGAACCCTACAAAGGTCAGTTGTTCTTGGGGTTTGTATTGACCTTGGCATCTACCGCAGCGACCCTAGTACCCCCCTACTTGACCATGCCCTTGATGGACGATGTGCTGATTCCTTTTCAAAATGGGCAGCAAATCGATATTGAATTGGTCACGCTGTACTTGTCTGGTTTGCTGGGCGCGTCGCTTGTTGCATGGGGACTTGGTTGGTGCAAAACCTATGTGCTGGCACTGGCGTCTGAGCGCATTGGTGCAGATCTGCGGTCCACCGCCTATGAACACCTGTTGCGACTGTCTTTGGAGTATTTCGGCGGGAGAAGAACCGGTGACTTGATGACCCGCATAGGCAGCGAGACCGACCGTTTATGCATCTTTTTGTCTGTGCATTTTTTAGATTTCGCCACCGACGTGCTGATGATTTTGATGACTGCCGTCATTTTGTTCAGCATTGATCCTTGGTTGGCCTGCGCCACCTTGCTGCCTCTGCCGTTTATTGGATGGTTAATTCAAAATGTGCGTGACAGACTGCGCAATGGTTTTGAAAAAATTGACCGCGTTTGGTCGGAGCTGACAAACGTCTTGGCTGACACCATCCCAGGTATTCGCGTGGTCAAAGCATTTGCCCAAGAGAAGCGTGAAGCTTCACGTTTTCGCTTGGCCAACAAACACAATTTGGCCGTCAATGACAAAGTGAATTTTTTGTGGTCACTGTTCTCACCGACCGTCACTTTGGTAACGGAGGTAGGGCTTTTGGTGGTGTGGGCATTTGGCATTTGGCAAGTAGCCAACCATCATGTAACGGTCGGTGTGTTGACTGCTTTTTTAGCCTATAGCA
>Ga0214921_10011241_pt1 | contig 10907 bp, 6 predicted proteins | sample LL1505_MetaG_FD_177992 | JGI IMG/M metagenome (GOLD analysis project Ga0214921, IMG submission 177992) | Freshwater microbial communities from Lake Lanier, Atlanta, Georgia, United States - LL-1505 | ecosystem: Environmental > Aquatic > Freshwater > Lake | place: USA: Georgia | collected 2015-05-28
CAGCACCGCGGGATCACAGACCTGGAACATCGACACCAACTCCCAGTCCGTCACCTTCGCGACCGCGCTCCAGGGCGCGACGAGCGGCCTGAGCAAGTTCGGCACCGGCACCCTGACGCTTTCCGGAGCCAACACGTACGCCGGCAATACGATCGTCAACGCCGGCACGCTCAACATCACCGGCAGCATCACCGGCAACACGACGACCACTCGGCTCGACTACGGAACGACGGCGGGCACGACGATCGTCAACCACAGCGGCAACCTCACGGCGTGGGTCACCCGGGGCGCGGACGTCGCGGGGGCGGTTTCCGTGTTCAACCAGACGGCCGGCACGGTGACGATCGTGCCGACCAACGGTCAGGATCAGCAGTATCTCGCCAACAATGGCGGCTACGGCATGCTGAACATCACCGGTGGCACGTTCCGAACGGGTCGTTTCGACGGCGTCGGCGCCACCTCGACCAACACATCGACGGCCGTGATCTACGTCGGGGGGGCGGGCACACTCAATCAGAACGTGGGCGACTGGTTCCTGCCGATTCGCAATAACGGCATGATGTCCATGACCATCGCGGCCGGCGGGAGTTTTGCCCGGTCCTCGGCGGTCACGGCAGAGTTCTCGCTGATCGGGCTGAACCAAACGGTGACCACCGGCACCACTTCGTATGGCGTGCTCAACGTCGCCGGCGGCACCGTGGACACCGGTCCGACCAAGGGAATCAGCATCAGTTCGGGCACATTCAGCCCGGGCGGCACGAACCTCGGTTTCGTGAATGCTGCCGCCGGCACGCTGCAACTGGGTGCGAATACCGCCGTCGGTGCCGCCGCGGGCGCGAACACGGCCTTCTTCAACTTCGCGGGCGCCACCATCAAGGCCAACGCCACGCTGACCGGTGTCATCCCGGCCAGCACCGCCAACTACACGTTCCGTTCGACGGTCTTCGGGCCGATCACCAACAACAACAGCGGGAACACGGCCTTCAACGCCCAGGTCGGCACGAGTTCGAACTTCGTCGGCGGCCTCGTCGTCGACACGAACTCGTTCAGTGTGACCTTCAGCAACCCGCTGCTGGGCGCGGATGGAACGGTTGGTGTGACGCAGCCTGACATCACGATTCCCACTACCGGCAACTCCGGCTACGCCGGCGCACCGATGGTGCGGTTTGCGGCCCCCGCCGCCGCCGGCGGCGTGCCGGCGTCCGGCTACGCCCTGATCAGCGGTGGCCAGGTCACGGGTATCGTGGTCACCAATCCCGGCACCTACGCGGCCAGCGAGACACCGCAGATCACCCTGACCGGCGGCGGTGGTTCCATCGCCGCATTCAACACCACGGCCCTCGCGACGGCCAACACCTCAGCCGGGCTTACGAAGACCGGGTCGGGCACGCTCACCCTCGGCAGTGCGACGAGCACGTTCTCGGGCCCGGTGGTGGTCAATGCCGGAACCGTCCAGGCCAGCGGCACGGGCACGCTGGCGAATATCGGCTCCCCCAGTGCCTTCGGCATCGGCAACAACGCCAGCGACGCCACCAACGCCGCGTCGGTGGTCTTGAACGGCGGCACGTGGAGCATCATCAACACCGGCGGCCCGGTCACGACGAATCGGCTGTTCACCCTGACCCAGAACGGCGGGGCGCTCTTAAATGACAACGCGACGGCTGCCAACGTCATCACCTTCGGCAATCCGGCCCCCATCGCCTTCACCGGGAGCGGCCCGCGAACGCTGACCCTGGGCGGGAGTCACGCCGGCGGAACCAATGCCAACACCTTCGCGTCGCAGATCACCGACGCGGGGTCGGGCGTGGTCTCCGTGACCAAGTCGGGCGCGACCAACTGGCAACTGACGAACGCCGCCAACAGCTACACCGGTGGCACGACCATCCAGCAGGGCATCCTCGGATTCACGAGCGGTGCGCTGGCCCCGACCGGCTCCATCGCCTTCACCGGCAACTCGACGCTGCAGTGGGCCACGGGCAACACCGATGACGTCTCCGGTCGCTTGCTGATGACCAACGGCGTCGCCGCCACCCTCGACACCTCAGGCAACGCCGTCACGCTGGCCTCGGCCATCGGCAACGCTTCCTCCGGATCGCTCGCGAAGGCGGGCACCGGCACGCTGACCCTGACGGCCGCCAACACCTACACCGGCACCAGCACGATCGCCGCCGGCACGCTGAACCTCGGAGCCCCGGAGACCCCGGGCACGGCGGGGCCGTTGGGCAATCAAGCCGCCGCCGCGGCGGGGTCGATCCTGATGACCGGCGGCACGCTGCAGTATTCCGCGGTCAACCAGTTCGACTACTCCGGCCGCTTCAGCACCGCGGGATCACAGACCTGGAACATCGACACCAACTCCCAGTCCGTCACCTTCGCGACCGCGCTCCAGGGCGCGACGAGCGGCCTGAGCAAGTTCGGCACCGGCACCCTGACGCTTTCCGGACCCAACACGTACACGGGTGCCACCGTCATCAATGGAGGGACGATGGCCATCAGCGGCAGCGGCACGTTGGGCAGTGCATCGGCCCTGACCATGGCCGGCGGCGTTCTCGACCTGGGATCGACCAGCCGGACGGTCGGCGCCGTTTCCGTGACCGCCGCCGCGGCCGGCGGTGACACGATCCGCAATGGCAGCCTCACCGGGACGGCGTATGCAGCCAGCAACGCCACGGGCAACGCGATCATTTCTGCGAACCTGCTCGGCACGGGCACCATGGCGAAGTCGGGAAGCGGAACCCTGACGCTTTCCGGGGCCAACACCTACACCGGCAACACGAGCGTCACGGCCGGCACGCTCGCGATCGCGGGAGCCACGAACACCGGTGCGGCCACCATCACGTTGAGCAGCGGCAGCACGCTGGTGGTCAACACCGGCGGGTCGCTGACCACCACCGGCATTCTGGCCCTCGGGGCCGTCTCAATCGGCAATGCGTTCACGGTTCAGAGCGGCGCCACGGTCAGCGCCGGGCTGATCAACAATCCCTGGGGCACGAGCTACACGATCGACGGCAGCCTCACCTCCACGGGGACCTGGACCGTGTCCACGAACCGGACCACGGACACGTTCACCGGCTCGGGCATCATCACGGCCCCTGCCCTGACGCTTGGGAATGCGTCCACCGGCGTGAACTACACCGGTTCAGGCACGATCAATCTTTCCGGGGCTCTGACGATCGCGAGCGACAATGCCGCCGGTGCCGCCTCCTACACCCAGACCTCAGGCACGCTGAACGTCGGCAGCATCCTTCTGGGCGACACCGTCACCAACACGTCGGGCTCCCGCACCTTCACCCTCGCCGGCGGCCGCGTGAACGTCGGCTCCGGCGGCGTCGCGAGCACCGGCACCACCACCGCGACCCGGGCCGTGAACCTCGGCGCCGGCACGCTGGGCACCAGCGTAGACTGGTCCAGCAGCCTGGCGGTGTCGCTCACGTCCGCGAGCCCCGGGTTGACGATCGACACCCGCGATTCCGTGGACAACACGACCGGCCGCACCGTCACGCTCTCCGGGATTCTCTCCGGCGCCGGCGGCCTGACGAAGGCGAGCGCGGGCACGCTGATCCTCTTCGCTGCCAACACCTTCAGCGGCGGCTCCACGGTCAGCGGCGGAACCCTCGCCCTCAACAACAACCTGGCACTCCAGAACAGCATCCTCTCCGCCACGGGCGCCGGCACGATCACCCTCGGCAGTGGCGTCACCACCCCAACGATCGGCGGCCTGAGTGGCGCGAGCGGCGACCTCGCCACGCTGATTTCCTCGGGCTACGGGGGCGTCACGTCGCTGACCTTGAATCCCGGCTCGGGTGCCACGGCCACGTACGGCGGAGTCATCGCCAACGGCGCAGCGGCCATGACGCTCACCAAGACGGGTACGGGAACCCAGATTCTTACTGGCGCGAACACCTACACCGGCACCACCACGATCAACCAGGGCACCTTGAAGCTCACCGGAACCGCCGTCTTGGGCGGACTCAGCGGCAGCACCTCCGACGCGAACAACATCGTGTTCGGGCAAAACCTCAATAGTGGCGTCCTCGAGTTCGAGACCGCCGCCAACCTCGGGCCCGCCGACCAGATCCGCTTCCGCAACACCGCCGGCGGCACCGACGGCCTCGGTGGAGCGCTGGTGTATGTCGGCGGCTCCAACGAGACGCTGAGCAAAACCATCCAGTGCGACACGAGCATCGGCATCCGCATCGAGTCGAACTCCACCGGCGGCAGCCTGACCGTCAACGGGCCTTTCAGCCAGACCAACCGCACGATCTACCTGGGCGGCTCGGGAACCGGAAACAACACCCTCGCCAGCGTGTTCGCCGGAACCGGCGGTCTGACCAAGCGCGGCGTCGGCACCTGGGTAGTCACCGTCGCAAACACCTATTCGGGCTCCACGACGATCGATCAGGGGACCCTGGCCTTCGCGGCGAACCAGACCATGACGGGCGGCCTCGTCTTCGGGGCGGCGAACGGGGCGACGAACAACGGCGGCTTGGACCTCAGCGTCGGCAGTGCGACCTTCGCCAGCCTGCTCGTGCGGACCAACTCCGCGACGGCCAACACGGTCACCGTCGGCTCCGGCAAGACGCTCACCGTCACGGGCGCCTTCACGCTCGGCTACGACGCCGGCGGCGGCACCGGGGCGACGCGGTCGAATCTGACCGTCTCCGGCGCAGGCGGCATGTCGCTCACCGGCACCACGGTCACGATCGGTACCAACCAGGCAGCCACGAACGCCGCCTACTGGAACGATGCCACGCTCGACGTCACGGGCTTGTCGAACTTCACCACGAACGTCACCACCTTCAACGTCGGCGTCGGCACCACGACCCAAGGGCCCGGCACGCTTCTGCTCTCCAATACCGCCAACACCCTCGTCGCCACGACCCTGACGGCAGGCGACACGGTCGGCAACAACGGCCGCGGCACCGGCAGGATTCAGCTCGGTGCCGGAACGAACATCATCCAGGTCGACAGCCTCAACATCGGGCGAGGCAAGAACAGCGGTCCCGGCGTGGTGGAGTTTCTCGCCAAGACCGCCGGAAGCCCCGGCACGGTCACGATCACCAACCGGGCCGGAACCGGGGCGGCAAACATCACGGTGGGCGACAACAACGGCACTACGACGGGCGGTGGCGCGATTGGCACGCTCGACCTCCGCGGTCATGTCGCCAACGTCACGGCGGGAACGCTCATCGCCGGCCGCAACAACATGGGCAGCAATACCGGCAGCGTGACGAGCGATGTCTTCTTCGACGCCGGCACGTTCACCGTCGACACGATCACGATGGCCCAAAAGAGCGGGTCCGGAACCGGTGGGGTGACGGCGACGCTCAACGTCGGGGGTGGCAATTTCACGGTGAACGCCAGCGGCTCGTTCACCCTCGGTTCCCAGGCGACCGCAGGCACGGCGACCGCCTCGCTCAACCTCACCGGCGGCACGTTCACTTCGAACGTCGATATCCTCGACGGCGGCGGGGCCGCCACCTCAGTCATCAATCTTAGCGGCGGCACCCTCGACATGACCGGCCGGACCATCGGCAACGTGACCAACGTCATCAACACGCTCACCTTCGCCAGCGGCACGTTGCGGAACGTGGGCCAGATCAACGGCGGCGCCGCCCTCAGCAAGACGAGCCTCGGGACGCTCGCCATGACGGGCACGAGTTCCTACACGGGCCAGACGATCGTGCAGGCCGGCACCCTGAGCTTCGACTCCATCGCCAACGTCGGCGGCGGCTCCTCTGCGCTGGGTGCGCCCGCCACCTCGGGCGCCGGCACGATCGCCATTGGAGCCGCCGCCACGGGCGCGACCCTGCAGTACCTCGGCGGCACCGCCGCGAGCACCGACCGGGTCGTCGACCTCGCCGGCACCACCGGCGGCGCGACGCTCGACTCGTCCGGCGCGGCCCCGATCGCCTTCCTCTCGAACCTCACCGCCACCGGGGCGGGCAGCAAGACCCTGACGCTCGCCGGCACCAACATCGGCGCGAACACCCTGGCCGGCGTCATTCCCGACAACAGTCCGACCGGCGTCACGTCGCTCGCCAAGACCGGAGCCGGCCGGTGGGTGCTGTCGGGTGTCAACACCTATACCGGCGGCACCACGGTCAGCGGAGGCACGTTGGCACTGTCCGGCGTGGGCACGCTGGGCGGCGGGCCGGTCCTGGTCGCGGGCGGGACGCTCGACCTGGGCGGCTTGTCGACCTCGAACGTGATCAACTTCCAATCGGGTGGCTTGACCAATGCGAATCTGGCGACGACGACCAACGTGCTTGTCGGCGCCTCGCTGAATACCAACGGCCTGACCCTCGGCGGCTCCGTCAACGTCACGGGGAGCCTGGAGGGCTCGGGCACGGTCGGCCTGATCTCCGGTGCGGGTGTGATCGCCCCCGGCAACAGCCCCGGAATCCTCACGGCCTCGAAGCTCGACTTCAGCGGCGGCATCAGTCAGAAGTTCGAGTTCACCACCGCCAACGCATATCCCACCTGGGGCGACGCCACGGCGAGCGCGAACGACGTCCTCCGGCTGACCAACGCCGACCCGTTCAATGGCACGGTGGCGTCAACCAACAATTCGTTCGACATCTACCTCAACGTCCCCAGCCTTACGGGTAGCGATCGCTTCTATGGCGGCATCTTCACCGACAACACCGTCGATCCTTACACCGGACTGAGCAACGCCACCTACAACTACTTTGTGAAGGGCGACGGCGGCGGACCGGTTTCCTACAAGGGGGCCATGTACTACACGTTGGCCCAGTACAACGCCACCAATTCCACGAGCTTTACGGTGACCATGGGCACGGAGCGCGTGCCCTCCGCCAGCTTCGCCGGCCTTACGGTGGAGAACGGCTACGTGCAGATGCTCGCGGTTCCAGAACCGAGCAGCTTCGCGCTGCTGCTCGTGGGAGTGCTTGCCCTCGGCGGTCGCTGCTGGACCCAAAGGACGAGGCGGCGCTAGGCCGCCTGCCGGGACGTCAATCCGCGGCTGACGGGCCCCGCGCGTGTTGCCAGAATCGCGGGCTTTGCCGTCCGCCCGACCGCGGTGTATCGTGGCGGGGTTGGTTGAAGTCGGCGGGACCCCGAAAGCCTGCCCGGGTCAGCCTCCAAGGCCGGATACCCACGTTGCCCAAGCCCGCCTCGACCACTCCCGCCGGATCCCCCGCTCACCCCGGCCATGTCTCCTTCGACTCGCTGGGCCTCTCGGCCGACGTGCTCCGGGCGGTGGCGAAGCTCGGGTTCGAGGAAACCTCGCCGATCCAGGCGGCCGCGATTCCGCTGATCATGCAGGGGCATGACCTCGTCGGCCAATCCGAGACCGGTTCGGGGAAGACCGCGGCGTTCTGCATCCCGGCGATCGAGCGGGTCGACCCGGCCCAACGCGGCACGCAGGCGCTGATCCTCGTCCCCACCCGCGAACTCGCCACGCAGGTGGCCGACGAGTTTCACAAGTTCGCCGCCTTCAAGCGCGGCGTGCGGTCGGTTCCGATCTATGGCGGGGCCTCCTACGAGCGGCAGTTCGCGGAACTCGCCCGCGGGGCGCAGATCGTGGTCGGCACGCCCGGCCGACTCTGCGACCTCCTGGCCCGGGCCGCGCTCGACCTCTCGACGGTGCGGATGCTCGTGCTCGACGAGGCGGATCGGATGCTCGACATGGGCTTCCGGGAAGACATCGAGAAGATCCTGGCGGCGGCCCCCGCCGAGCGGCAGACCGTGTTCTTCTCGGCGACCATCTCCCCGGACATCCAGGGACTCGTCCGCGGCCACTCCCGCGATCCGAAGATCGTCCGGATCGAGCAGCGGGTCGCGGCCGGGGCGCCGCTGGTCGACCAGGTCTACTTCGAGGTGCGGCACCACGCCAAGTTCGAGGCGCTCGCTCGGCTGATCGACTTCTACGACGTCAAAAGCGGCGTGATCTTCTGCAACACCCAGCAGATGGTCGAACAGCTCGCCGATGCGCTGGTGGCCCGTGGCTGCTCGGCCGAGCGATTGCACGGCGGCATGGCCCAGGCCCAGCGGACACGGGTGATGGCGAGCTTCAAGAAGGCGGCCTTCTCGTTCCTGGTGGCCACCGACGTGGCGGCCCGCGGGATCGACGTCAATGACCTCGAGCTGGTGGTCAACTACGACCTGCCCTACGACCCCGAGGACTACGTGCACCGCATCGGCCGCACGGGCCGCGCGGGCCGCGCGGGCAGGGCCGTGACGCTCGTTTCGGGCGCCGGCATGTACAAGCTCCAGTCAATCGAGCGATTCACCCGCGCGCGGATCCGGCGCGAGGTGATCCCGACGGTGGAGGCCGTGGAGAGCCGCAGGTCGGGCGCGCTCCACGAAAAGCTGCGGCTCGCACTCGAGGCGGGCGACACGCCCCGGAGCCACCCGCTGGTGGAGCGGCTCCTGGAGCAGGGCTACACGCCCACGGAGGTGGCCGCCGCGATCCTCCATCACTTCGCACCGCCGGCGCCGGTGCCGACCGCGGCAGATGCCGACCTCTCTCCCACGCCCCGCCGCGACCGACCGCATACCGGCGGCCGCGGCGGAAAGCGCGCTCGCCCTCATGAGGCTCGCCCTCACGACGCTCGCCCTCACGAGGCCCGTGGCGGCAAGCCGCGGGGAAAACCGCGAAAGTTCGGCCCGCGGAAGGGCAAGCGGTAGCCCACCGCCCGACCGAGCGCGGCGGTCGACGTCGACCGCCGCGCGATCCTGCATGCCGAACGGGTAGGCTGGACGCCTGCGTGCCATCAGACCAAACGTGGTGGGCACCGCCGCCCTGCTCCCTGCCATCGAGTCGAATGAAAAAGAAGCGGAAACTGAAGCGGCGGCAGCGGCGGTCGCCCCACCAGGAAGCCTGCTACGTCTGCGATTCCTGCGGCGAAGAGATCGTCGTTCCCATCGACATCTCCGCCGGTGCCCACCAAGACTACGTGGAAGATTGCCCCGTCTGCTGCCACCCCATGCGCCTGCACGTCGAGATCGACCCCGACGGCGAGGCTCATGTCGAGGGGGAGCACGAGTAGGCTTTCGCCCGCGTCCGTTCCCGGAGACTCCCGCCCATGGCCCAGATTTTTTTTCAGGTCACCAACACCGTCGCTCTCGTGGCCTGGATCGCGCTGGTGGTGTTTGCGGGCAGGAAGCTGGTCTCGGGCCTGCTCTGTGCCGCGGTCGTGCCCGGCCTGCTCGCCGTGGCGTATGCCTGCGTGATCGGCTGGAAACTCGCGGCCAATGGCTTTCCAGCCCAGGACGTCATGACTCTGGCCGGGCTGCGGGAGATCTTCGGCGACGACTGGGTGTTCGCCGCCGCCTGGACCCACTACCTGGCGTTCGACATGGTCGTGGGGGCCTGGATCGCCCGCGACAGCGTGCGGCTCGGGATCCCGTGGTCGCTCCGGACCGTGGCCCTCGTGCTCACGTTTCTGGCGGGCCCGGTGGGCTTCCTCGTGCATCTCGTGGGCCGGGTGCTGCTGCGGCGAGAAGCAACCGTCGAGTAGCCCGGGCCACGGCAGAACGCCGCCGCTCCTCCCGGCCGCCGCGCGGGGCCGCGATCGCTCACAGCCCCTCGGCTCGCCACCGCGCCTCGACCATGTCGGCCATCTCCCGGGCCTGATCCTCGAGTTCCTCGAGCAGCTCGATGTCGTCGGCGTCGGTCGCCCGGCGCGCGAGAAACAGCAGGTAGTTGGCCTCGTTCCGCCACGCCTTGAGCCAGTCCGGGCGGAATGACACCGGCCGGTAGATCAGGCTCTCGAGCCGAAGAAACTCGTCACCGGAAAGCGACACGCCGATTCTCTCCCGCTTCGGGGTTGGGGTGGATCCAGAAAGCCTGCCCAACACCATCCCGTGTGGGCGTGCACGGCCTAGTGATCGTCTTCGCCATCTACAATGTCAACCGCGGCTGCAGCGGGGCCTCCGGCCGCAGTCGCTGGTTGGAGGAGGCCCCGAACGTCGAAGCAATCACCCAGGTTCGCCAATGACTCCCCAGCGAGACGACGACCGCGATCAGGACTGGGATGACGACGACGAGGCTGATTTCGACGACGACTCGGACGACGAGCCCACCGTTCCATGCCCTTCCTGTCGCCAGGAAATCCTCGAAGACTCGCCCTATTGCCCCCACTGCCGGCGCTATGTCTCCGCCGAAGACCATGCCGGGCCCAGACGGCCCCTGTGGGTGATCGTCACCGCCCTGATCTGTATCGGGGTGGCGATCTGGTGGGTGTTCACCGCTTCATGAGCAGCTTCTTTGAGCGACGCGTGACTCCGAGCGAGAATCCCGCCGGGTGAGCCTGAACCGTCATGATCATTGCCTATGCCCCCCCTGCCCCGTCGCCGCTCGTCCTCCCGCTGGCTCGTCTACCTTCTGCGCTGCGCTGACGGGTCGCTCTACACCGGCATCACCAACGACCTCGCCAAGCGGCTCCTGGCCCACGCTGCCGGCAGGGCGTCGAAATACACCCGCAGCCGGCTCCCGGTGGCACTGGCCGCCAGCGAGCCCCAGAAGTCGAAGTCGGCGGCCCTGAAGCGGGAGATGGCGATCAAGCGGCTGCCACGGGCCGAGAAAGAGCTTCTCGTGGCGGGCCCAAAGCCGGCCCCTCAACCTGATTCCGGATCCGCCGACTACACCATCGAGAACGGCCTCTTGGTCTTCACGGCGACCTACCATCTCAAACGCGGCTTTTGTTGCGGCTCGGGTTGCCGCCACTGCCCGTATGATCCCAAGCACGTGGCCGGGAATAGAAGCCTGACCTCGAACCCGTCCGGAGCCAACCAATGCGATTGATTTTAACGGCCATCCTGCTGGTGCCGTCGGCTCAGGTCGCGACGGAGGAAGCCCTGTCGATTTTCCCGGGGCCGAGGCGGCCCCCGTGCCCGACGGCGAGGCCTACGGCGGTGGCTGCCAGGTCTCAGCCTCGTAG
>Ga0214921_10011242_pt1 | contig 10905 bp, 19 predicted proteins | sample LL1505_MetaG_FD_177992 | JGI IMG/M metagenome (GOLD analysis project Ga0214921, IMG submission 177992) | Freshwater microbial communities from Lake Lanier, Atlanta, Georgia, United States - LL-1505 | ecosystem: Environmental > Aquatic > Freshwater > Lake | place: USA: Georgia | collected...
GCTGCCTCACGTAGGTAGTAGTCTTGACCACTCCTTACCAAGACGAGGCTCAAAAGGCCCGGGAAGAGGCCATTATGCTCGAATTCTTGGAAGCTAGAGGGGTCTTCTCAAATGATTGACGGACTCCTATACCACCTGCTGATGCTTACAGCATGGGTCGTAGGCCTATCAATAGTCACCCTAGCCCTGATGGTAACCTGCGCAGTACTAGCCACCACCTACGACCTTATCCTGAAAGGGCTATACTACCGACGCCTACAGAAGAGGCGCCATGCAAAGAATCACTAGTACTTAGTCGGTAAGTCCTTGGCGGGTAGTGGGTAACAGCTGTAAGTGGATTATTTTTTCCCAAATTTGTCTAATCCACTGGGTATATACCTTATTATTATATATTTACAGCTAAGTAGGATTAAAGTGGATTATTTTTATATCGTTGGTTTGCAGATTTATTTTTGCCAAGGCCATTTCGTTTTCCTATAGCAGCGACTTGTTTTTTGATTCCCCTAATCCACTTTCCGTTAAGCCCTGTCTTGTAAGGACTTGCAAAAATAGGGTGTTTTTCTTAGCTGTAAAGTGTTGTGGCTACAACAAGACTACAAACCCATCTCAATTGCAGCTTCGCTCAAGCGTAGGCACAGCTCGCCGTCCCTATCGAAGTACCACTCGATGAAACCTTCGGCGGTTAGGTATTCAATACTAGGCTCGAGATCCGGGAGATCCACATCCCCAAGGCCAAAATCATCAGTCTTTTCGGCCATACTTTGTGGTCTTCCATTTTCCAAATTTGCTTTTCTGCCCCGGCACCGGGGACTTAATTCTTTTTCCAGTAGAACGGATGAAACATTGATTGCATTGCTCCATCCCGTTGTAAATTGCCGCCAAGCAGTGGACACAAACTGGCTTTTGTTTTTTCGCGGCCATAAATCGACTGTAATGTGAAAGGAGAAACGTCAACCCCTACGATTTTGTTTTCTTCTCCATATCACGTTTCTGGTGCTCCTTGGCTCTCCTCAAGAGCTCCTTGGTGATGGCCAGAGCCATGGCTACGCGGGTCTTTGCCATTGCGGGCTTATCTTCCTTTAAACTTTTCTCTGCCCGCTCCAGGATTTCTTCCAACCAGGTTAGTCGCTTTACGCTCATAATGTGATTCTCCAAATAGTCACGCCATCGTGTGTTTTCCGTTCCACCTTGTCGCCCGTGGCCGCAAGGCTCGCCAGCATCCGACCTAGCGATCTGGAATTACTGACAAACATTTTTACCGAGCTCTGGAGAGATGCGTCGTTCTGAAGAGCTAGGAGCAACTCAGTCGACGTGCCTTTCCAGTCAATTGCCTTCGGATTGTCCGCACGATAATTGCGGAGGAACAACTCCAAGAACTCGCTGAAGCCGTTAACGCTCGAGGACGCGCGGGATTCAGCCAGCAACATCGGGTGGTGGTAGGATTTTACTCCGTACCGCTTCGATCCCAAAAACTCCTCCGGCACTACCCAGTCCCGCAACCAAGCCGCGAAGTGTGAGAGTTCATTCTCCAGCGTGGCTTCCAGCTCAAGATACCCAATGTTCTCAAACAGCTTGTGCCCCTGGAACTTGAACAGGCTGATCTTATCGAGGATCGATCCGTCGGTGTGGGGAACAGCCTGGATGGATTCTGGATCGTCGTTGAGCGTGTCAATGATTCGCCCATTCCAGTTGACGGTTTCGGCATCGTGGAATTTGCGATGGTACGTGTGCTTGGTGTTGGCCACGCCCCGTTTGATCATCCGGCTGAACCGCTTGTGAGCTTCCGCAGAGTCGGCACTCGAAGAATCGTCAACGTTCCATAGAGCGACCTCGAACAGCTCCGCGTTAAAGGACGATCCTTGGACGAGATAGTCGGAGGCGTCGCATCCGCCACCCATCAACCTGCTCACGATCTCCGTTCCAAAGAACGTTTTGCCTTGGCCTACTGGTCCCGCGATAAACACGGCTTGGCCTGGGAGAAGTTTCCCATCGAGAGCTGATGTGTAGAACCGCTTGAGCCACGCCATTAAAAATGGGAGTGACTCAATTGGATCGATGGCTTGGTCAAGGAACTTAGCCAGCCAAGGAAAGTTCTCACCCCAAGCGCCAGACTTCTCCTCTGGCTGCATCACACGGGTCTTGGAGATGTTCAAGATCCTTTTGCCATTCCGCATAATGGCTTCCCGAGGGTCGTACAAGCAGGGGATAGCCCCATGGACTCGTCGCCCTTCCCGGATGCGTCGCATAGCCTCGTCGGCCTCCGACAACGCACCCCTCTCGTCAGGAGACGCACTTAGCCCAAAAGTGCCAACGATATCGTGGCGGGTGTTTCCACTCTCTTGGGACTGCCAGAAACGTTCTAGGTCTCGTTTCCAATAATATTTTCCGTCGAACCAATAGCTCTGCATTGGCCCGCCAAAACGATCTTCTTGGAACTCACGAACCCAGCCAGCACCGAATAGGTCTGCCCACGTCATAAAGCCTTTTGGGCTTCTGGTGGAGTAAGAAATCATTCCAGTTTTGGTGACCTGGGCTCCAACTCGATCGACTCCGTCCTCCATCCAGAACAACGGTCCCCGCATTCCTTCCTCGAACGGACCAGTCCAACGACCAGGATAGACCTCCTGGGTTTTCTGGTAGATCCGATCAAGCGGGATTGCGACCTCACCTTCGCCCCGGTACTTCTTGGATTTCTCTACGGCGTCGGCAAGGATGCTGTGTATGGCTTCCGAGCGGATTGGTTGATCGGCAAACTTAATAGCTCCGGGCATCCAGGCGTAGTATTGATCCGGCTTAAAGATCGCTTCGTCCATCCTAGGGAAAAGGTTCTTGGCCTTAGTCTCCTTAACCAGGAGGCCCAGAAACTCTTTCAACACCCCCGGGAGAACGTGAACTGGCTCTTCAAACATCCAGACCACTCTGGCTCCGCTGGAGAAAGTCTTGTGAGCAAACATTGGCTTGAAGCCCGGTTTCGATCCGCGAGCCAGACCCTCCAACAAAATCTCGTCGGTGAGGGGAGTGTCGTAGTCCGCAATTAGCCCGTGCATCTTGTGCGGCTCGTTGTTCTTGTTTACTCGAGCGTGAGGATTAACTCCCTCAAACCCAGAGACAAAAATAGAGTCAGTCGTGTCGTCACTAGCCCACGCACGAAACGCTTCTTTGTTCGCAAAGTTTGGTAGTTCGATTTTGCCGTCCCAAGGTTTGATGGGCGCGGCTGTCCTTGCTCGTAGATTTGGGATCTTAAATAAGGTGGTGTTCATTTCTTGTAGCACTCGGCTTCGTGTGATTCGGCAGCGATTGGGCACCCCTGAAGCCATTCGGGCGTAACCGCCATAAGTTGGTCGACGTCCGCGCATGTAACGTCTTTGTCGACTTCAAGAATCACTTCGTCGTGGATATGCGCGACGACAGGCAGACCAGCTTTTTCAAGCCGTAGGATAGCCTCACCGAAAACGTCCCTAGCTGTCGCTTGAACAAGGTTCTCGGTTAGCTTTCCGCCCCAAAAGGCAAACTTCGGTCCTCCTAGCGTCACGCTCGCGCGCCAGTCGGGTTTTCCCATCGTGCCTCTCTGAGTTGTGATTCCGAAATACTTCTGTTGCCGGCCGGAGGGCAGCTCGACCATATAGTCCTCGTTGTGACTGCCCTTGAACCCACGCTCCAACTGGTTCCAGAGAGCGACGACTTTGGTGTTCTTTCGGCGGTACGAATCGACGATCTCTTTCGATCTTGTCTCGTTAATGTCAAGACCAGCCATCAACTTGGAAACCAAAACAAACTTCTTGGCTCCGCAGCCATAACCAAGACCTAGAACCTGAGCCTTGGAGAGGGCATAGATAGCTGGATCGGTCTTTTTAAGGGTTCCTTTCGCACCTTTCCACATTCCGCTCGAGACCGCAAAAGCCTCATAGATCCCGTAACCTTTACGAACTGCGTCTATGAGAACTTCGTCTCCACACAACCAGGCCAAAACTCTGGGTTCGATCTGAGCCAGATCCGAAATGATGAACTTCTTCCCAGCTCGCGGGACGATACACGCACGGAGATCGACCCCAAACATATCCCCCTTGGGCAAATTCTGAACATTGAACTTTGAATCCCCCGACCACCGACCCGTCTGAGCTCCAAAGTACTTTAGCCCATAGGGGACAGTCCCATCCGGCCTCCGCCTCTTCCAGAGGATTTCAAGTTTTGCAAAGAGCATGTTGGCTTTTCGCCAGTCACGCATTGCCGCGACCCATGGGTACGCCTCTCCGTATTCTTCTTCCCATCGCTGGCAAGCTGGGTCGTCTTCGGAGGTAGACGCAGGAACTTCAATCCCGGCTTCACGACAGGCCTTTGCCAACCCACCCATCTTAAGAACGTCCCCAGTATGGTCGTCATCATCCTTCCAAGGTAGCTTCTCAGACGCCTTAATCCTAACCCAATCCAACGTGTTTAAGCCTTTATCGACAAGCCCGCTATCCACACTAAACCCTCTCCAGCCCATTTGCACCGTGTGAACCGAAAGAGCCTTTTCCATTTCTGGCATCCGATCACCAAAACTTGAGTACAGCTCAAGACAAGAGTTTGCGTCGGTCATAGCGTACTGCTTGATTTCTTGTTCCTTGCCCAAAGCCACGGCTTCCCCCCAAGACTTGCCCTTCATAAAAGCGCGGGGATCTTTGTCCACGACTTTACCAAGAAGCTCCTGGGACGCTCCACCCAGAGCTCTAGGTGCTCCCATAAAGGCAGAGAGGTTAGCTGTGCAGAAGAACTCCTTAGGCTTCGCTTGGGTTACACCTCGCTCTGCCAAGACTTCCATTACAGCCCCATCAAATGAGTAGTTGTGCGCTACCCATCTGTGTCCGTCGATAACGTCCCACGGAGCGTCCTTTGGAGCGCCCACGAAACTCACCCCAGGTCCGACAACCGATACCATGTAGACATCTGTCTCCGGGTTGCGGAGATAGTGCCACTGCCCAAGTTGGCCTATACTATTGTCGCTGCTGTATGTGGTTTCAAAATCAATAGCGTACGTGTCCACGTACGTTACGGGAGAATGATCCTTGACTGTTGGGCAGCCTCGATCTCTTCACTTCTTTTTTCGTTTTCCATCACCTGGCGCTCAAAGCCGTCCAGACAAGCTTCGATAAAAGGCGTCAAGCGAGCCACAATCGCTTTCTCTAACTCGGTTCCGTTGTCCTGAGAGGCTTTGACCTCCATATTGAGTTGTTTCTTTTCTGCTTTTTCCGTAATTCGAATAGTAAGTTCTGTGCTCATATTTCCTCCTATTGGTTTATGTTGTTTACTCAATCCCAGCGCCAACTGTGTTGACGTTTGGGTAATACCCGCCAATGACTTCGACCCTTTCTTTCAAAGGTTGAAAAGCCCATTGGTTTTTCTTTAGTTCGCGTACCTCAGCTTCAAGCTGGGATACCCGCACCCATAAATCTTTAATCTGCGGATTCACCTCGTTCACCAGTCCCTCCTATTCTTTTTCCAGTCCTCGTAAACCCAAGCGAGGAACGCACCAATTGTTGTTAATGCGACTGATGCAAGAATGATTGCGGCGGCAGTTAAACAAAATTCACCAAACTTCATTTTCTGTCCTTTCGTTTTGCAAAAACTTCTTCTGACTTCCTAAAAGGCCACACCTTTGAATTAAACATACCTTTCGGGAAGGTGTAGTTGACGTAAGCGGCTGGTCTTCCCGATGCCGTCGTGTACGACGTGGTGTGAAACTCAGTTCTCTTCGACCAGAACAGCCAAAAGAGAGTTACAAGACCCCCGCTGACTCCCCCGAATAAGTACGAGAGAACAAGCATTCCTGTTTCAGTAACCATAGTATGATGTCCTTTCTGGGTTATTTGGTTCTTTGATTCCGTAGGTTAAGTTCTCTGGTCGGGTGATATCCCGCTGACAAAAATCCACCACCTGGCCATCACGAAGAGCTACGGTCCAAACCTTGTTGTGCTCAATCCCATAGTCCGTAATCATCCAAGCCATCCCTTCACCTTTCGGCGTGTACACAAATAACTCGGGCTTTAGCTGAATAATCATTTCTTGGCCTCGTCTCTTTCGATCAAATAGATGACCCGAGCCAGCCAAGTTTCGTCTTGGGCAAAGATAATGTGGCGAACCCTTTCACTCTTCGGTTCGCAGCTAAAGGCTACGTTTGCAAACCATCGATTCCCAATTCTCACAAAAAGCGAGAGGAGCCAAGAATCCAAAGCCTGTAAAATCATTTAAGGACTCCTCTCTCCTTCAAAGTGTCCTCAATCGCCTTTTTGACCGCATACCCAAAAAGCTCGTGTTTGTCTGCTTTGATGAGCTCCTTGCCCATCGAAGCCACTTTTTCAAAGGTCTTGTCGTCCGTCTCCATAACGATCTCGCACATATCCAAATCGCGAATTGCCTGAATCGTAATCAATCCAATACTTTCGTCCCGGTAATCGTTGATGTTCTTGGCTTCTTTCTTCACAATGGTCGAAACTTTCTTTTTACGCTTCACTGAATCATTCCTTTCTTTGTTTTGAACAAAAGGAACGCCGCCCTAACGAGCGCTCGTTCCAAATGATCTGTTGCTTCCTCCCCATTGGCATCAGGTGATTTCTTATTTCCGTCTAGTTGCATCATCGCCTGACAGATGTGGTTGACGCATCTGTCCGCGTTGTATCGCCTAGAATCGGTGTGGAACCACTGGCCAAATCCGCTTTTGTCGCTCCCACGCAGCATAATCCTCCTGACCACGGAGGCCGCCATTTCAGCGACCTCCGCAATCGAAGGGCAAAGAGGTTCCCCAGCTGTTTCAAAAAGCTGGAGGCTGACATCGCTCGTCACAGAATCTCTCTGTGCACCATGGCTGGGGACCTCTTTAATCATCCGAGGAGACCCCGGACAAATTCTACAAATTTCGGATCGTGCTTCTGGCCCAGTTTGACCACCGGCACGTACCAGCTACCCACCGCAGCCGTTTTGATCTGGCTGGTGAGGTCGTAGCTAGCTGTGTCGATGCCGTCTTTCAGAGCCATCTGCGAATCAGTGAAGAGCTTTGCCCCCACCGACTTGTAGGCCGACTTGGTGATGTACCACTTGGCTAGCGCGTAGTTTTCACCGCCAAACTCAAAGGGGAACATAGCGTTACCCTTGGTTGGGCTTTTGAGAAGAACGATGCAATCCATAGCTTCCGAGTACCTCTCAGATCCTTCCTCTGCATCTGCCGACCAACCGACGTGTCCGCCAGCAGCGACTACATCACGCTTGGTCGAGAAGGTCTTTGGAGTTTCCTCGGTACCAAACGGCAAGTCCTGTCTGTAAAACTTTGTGATACGGAGGACTGTGATTTGAGCTGGCTTCTTGCCATCTCCAATGATGACCTCGCGATTGTACACAAAGGATCCAGCAGGGAACTGGTTAGACAGCTCTCCAGTCTTTGCGACAAGGTTTAGGTAAGGGATGACGATGTCCGACGCAGTAAACTCTCCGTTTACCTGGCCGGGAGTACCCCTAACCGTTAGGGTCGAAGTAGCTTCCTCTTGGGTAGCTAATGCCGACGTTGATTCCGTTTCAGTTGGCGCCGCCACGGGTTTAGCCGTTGGTGCCTTGGCGAATGATGTTTTCAATTTATTTATTTTCCTTTGTTCGTTTTAAATAGGTGATCTCCCCGCCGCCTTGCAGAACACCTGCTTCGTCGAGTCGATCCTCTATTTCTTGCTTAAGCTTTTCCTTGGCACCTCGCGGTGCCTTGGAGGAATAGGCTTTAAGAAGTTGGGCAACCGAGATCTCGCATACGGCCGCGAACTCCTCGGGGGTCAGTTTATCTTTGACCAATTCGTAAGTGAGCTGGGGATCGGTAACCGTTCTCCGACCAGCTCGAGACGCTACTTCAAAACCTGGGATTTCCGTCCCAGACTCAAGTGCGTACTTAACATTCTCTTTTCGTACTTTCTCGCACCAAGGCTCCAGTACCCTGCGGAGAATCTCGGCCTTACCCCTAAGGTCAGGAGTAGCTAGCTGATCGGGGTTATAGAGGTCAATAAGCTCTCCGTCTGGGGTGAGGGGAGAGAACTTGTTGGATATGATCAGAGCCTTCTTGTGAAGGGCAGTACAGGTAGCCTTGGCTCCACAATACAAACAGGCGTATTCCGTTGGGTTCAGTTCTGGCGGCTGATGTTTGGCTCGCGCAATCACGGTTGACACTCTGACCTTCATCTTGTCAAGATCCGTAGAACGGAAGAAAGCGTGTCGGCTAACGCTATTGAGCCTTGGCTGGGCAAATACGACATCAACCATTTGGACTTCTGGGTATTTCTCAAATACGCCAATGGCGTAGGCCCACCCCTGAAGATTAACCTCAGCATCTTCAACTGGGTTCCAGCCAAACTTGGCGTCCCCAATAATTGCCCTATCCCCCTTAACCATAACGAGGTCAGCAGTGCCGAAGGTTAGCCCATTCAGGATAGACAGCTTAAGCTCTTTTAAAATTGTCACTTGCAAGCTCCTCTCTGAGCGTGTCAAAAAGCTCTTGAACCATGTCCACGCACTTCTTCTGTTCCTCGGTAAGACCCGAATGGTCTCCCGTCTCCAGAGCCTTGTGCATCATTGTTCCCTCTGCGGCCGCAACCGAAGTAGGGCCCTCGTCGGGTTGCCAGCCTGGGCAAGCCTCCCGATACATTAGTTGGGAAGGGGAAAATTTATGATGGTCGCTCATTCTCCCGCCTTTTCTCGGAGCGTCTCATATTCCGTAGCCACCGAATCCAACTCTTCTTCCCATTTTTGCATTTTCGCCGCGGTCATCCCAGAGTGGATGTATTGCTGGGAAAGCGTATAAAACTTTCCAGCAATAGAAGCCAACCCATCGTTGATTTCTTCAGCCTTCATACCACCTCCATATCTCCGTCGTTTAGGGTTTCGATGTCTTTCAGTTTCGACCGAACACGACGCATTACTTTTTCTTCGATCGAGCCTGCTGCGAAAACAATCTTCTGGATTGCCTTCGAAAGTGATCCAGCCCGGTGGATACGGCCAAGAGCTTGTTTTAAATCGATAGCAGAGTAGGTAGGACAAATAAGGGAACTGCGGGGGCGTCCATTTAAATCGTGGAGGGATAGTCCGACCCCACCCGCTTGAATTTGGCAAACTAGAACCTTGCACTCATTGTTCTGGAAACTCTCAATTGCCTCCTGTCTTTCCTCCGTGCTTTGTCCCCCATAAATTATCATTCGGTCTTTGCTAGATTCTTGACACAATTCGTCAAGAGAATTTCTGAAATTACAAAAAATAACTACGCTTCGACCTTCATCGACCAAGTCGTTCGCCATTTCGTTGATAATTGGGATTCTGAGCATCTCAGCTTCTTGTCTCGCCCGGAGGATCTCCGTCATGGGATTTGGCTTATCTGTAGCTCGACTGTTCTCAATTTCCGCAAGACGCTCCTGTAACCCAACCCAAATCGCGTCCGAATCCCCGCAGTCAAAAGCTTGGCATTGCACCTCGTTGTCTGGGAAGGCGTCGCCCAGCTCTGAGACGCGGATTCTTGTACTCTTAGGCTGAATAGACTCGTGGATTGCGGTCAGCTTCGACTTGCCACCGAAATAGGCAAAAGAACCCCAGGGGGCTTTCTTAACCCCATTCTTAAGCAGCCAAGGAAAAAAATCGGTGTATTTGTGCAGACCCAAGAGAAACCCGCTGGCTTTCATGTCCATCGGGTTGGATGCAAAAGTTGCCGACAGCAGAAGAGTGTAGAATTGTTTTGATTGAATCAGCATCTTGCCATTTAGGGAGTTTGGCCCCTTACACTTATGGACTTCGTCCCAAATTAAAAACGCATCGTGGGGTAGGCTTGCCCAGACCCAACTCCCGCTTACAAAATCCCCGTAGATAGTCGACCCAGATCGTAGCTTCTCGTAGTTCAGAATAAAGATCGGCTCAATCCCAGCTTTCTCGCACCATTCTTTCCACGAGGGGATCACGCCTTTAGGGCAGATGATAGCGAACTCTTTTCCCAGCTGCTTGGCTACCCAGACGGCTTTAGCCGTTTTTCCGGTGCCGGTGTCACTCCAATCCGCGGCAACATGATTCTCCCGCAACGAAGATAATATCTTCTCAGCGGATTCAGTTTGCCAAGGGTAGAGTTCGAAGTTCACTCAGTTTTAACCCCATACTCAAGAAGGAGTAACGCATCAGCAGTTGACAAAGTTACGTCAAGACTTGGGAAAAGATTCTGAGCTTTTGATTTCAGCTTATTCTTCCACTTGGTCTTATTGCCTTCGGCTTTTCCAAGACCCAGAAATCCTTGCCACTTTTGTGGACGAACTAGGACTATCCTTGCCCCAAGGCAGGTTAGGGTGCCTAGCAGAAAACCAAAATTCCTACCAAAAGTGAACATAGCCGACCCCGGTTGTGGACGTCCAATGTACCCGCCAACCTCTTCAACGATGCAAGTAGGCTTGTCTAGGTGGTAATAAATCTCTTTCAATCTCGCGCAGATATCTGGTTCAGTTTCTGGCATCTTGATTGCACTTACGCCATAGGCGAGCTTCCAAGCAATCCCACCTGATTTTCCTGGGTCGATGGCAATGAATTCTTTTGGCTGGTTCATAAGATACGAATTTTCTCCTTAACCTTTTCCCGGCTCAGCCATGCCGAGAGGTCTGATTCAGTCACTCGCGGGCGTCCACCCGCTTTGGAGTGCGGCAGGGGATTTACCGCCCTGCGAAAATAGTTTTGAATGGATCTACGAGAAACGCCGAGGCGTTTCATCAAATCTGGAATTCTGTAGATGGATTCGTGTGGAAGAGTTTTCGGCCAGCCAGACTCGTCTACTGGCTCAAGTTCCACCGCCAAGTGCCCGCTGGGGAGTGTAAGGACTCGGACAGATTTGGTTTCTAATACGAGTCTCATAAAGTAGTTCGACAGGTGTAAGCG
>Ga0214921_10011243_pt1 | contig 10905 bp, 8 predicted proteins | sample LL1505_MetaG_FD_177992 | JGI IMG/M metagenome (GOLD analysis project Ga0214921, IMG submission 177992) | Freshwater microbial communities from Lake Lanier, Atlanta, Georgia, United States - LL-1505 | ecosystem: Environmental > Aquatic > Freshwater > Lake | place: USA: Georgia | collected 2015-05-28
AGCTTGGCTAGTAAAAAAACCTATGGTAATAGCAAAGGCAACTAGTAAATTAATCAGCTTTTTGAGCATATATCCTCCTTTAGCGAATTTACAGGATAAGAGCATTGAAGCTCATAGAGTGAGCTTAGAATCTTTCAATATGCTAAAAATGTCGTTTTAAACGACAAAAATATTAGGCTTTTAATTTATATAAATTCCTTTACAAATATCATTAGAAGATAATGTAAAAAACATTTACATAATTAATCACTATTGAAGCTAAACTAATTTTTTAATTGAATATGGTTACAAAAAATAGAGTCACACAAGCAGAGGTTTTGAGTTACAGACATGCTGATCGTCGTAAAAATAATCCTGAGGTAGGAATGGTTAGTCCAGATACTGATCCGGATCAACCAAAAACCACCTACACTTACGACCCTCATATTGACCCAGCGCTTCAATTTGATAGCAAAAGATTCCAAATTGAAAAATTAATTGATGATGCGTTAGCTTCTGGCGATCAAGCGGTTATGCAACAAGCGCTTGAGCAGTTAAAAAGACAGCAAGACCCATATTTAAATTGGGCAGGTAAGGCCGAGAAAAGTTCTTATGAGGTTGATACTGTCTCTCTCCATGTTCACGAGCGAATCGATCCGGCAAGCATCCTTTCGGCTGTCAGAAAAGGCATGAAGAGGGAGAAATCAGCAAAGGGCCAACCCCCAAACGCACAGTTAGGATTATTTAGTGCGCCATTTGAAAATCTTCCATTAAGAGATGCAATTGATTTTTACAAACACGACAGGGGATGGGCAAATAGACTAATTGCTGGCGATAGTTTGTTGGTAATGAATAGCTTGCTTCAAAAAGAAGGGATGGCAGGCCAAGTTCAAATGGTTTTCTTTGACCCGCCCTATGGGATTAAATATGGGTCGAACTTCCAACCGTTTATTGATAAAAGAGAAGTTAAAGATGGCAAAGATGAAGATTTAACTCAAGAGCCTGAAATGCTTAAGGCATTTCGTGATACTTGGGAACTAGGAATTCACTCTTACCTTACCTATCTAAGAGATCGCATTCATTTGGCTCACCAGCTATTAAATGAGACTGGAAGTATTTTTATCCAAATTTCAGATGAAAACCTTCACCATATTCGTGAAATTTGTGATGAAGTATTTGATGCAAAGAATTTTCAAGGGTTAATTTCATTCACAAAAACCGCCGGTGGATTGGCGACAAAGAGTCGCCTATCGACTCGATTGGACTACCTAATTTGGTATGCGAAAGATAGTAGCAAGGTTTTTTATCGACAGCTCTATGAAGACCGTGAAGATAATACAGATGCTGGTTTTAATATGGTTATCAACAAGCAAGGTTTTGTTAAGTCTGCTTCAGAAATTGGATCAAAGGAGCTAACCGATGATTACACGCTAGTGAGATCCGATAGCCTTACTAAGCCCGGCCCTGGGTCTAAGTATAAGGTTATGTGGGAGGGTGTTGAATACGACTCAGGTAATCGGTGGTGGGGTATGCAACAAGACTCTTTAATTAAGTTATTGAGACTTGGGCGTGCAAGGCCTTTTGGCAATACGATTCGGTACCTTAAACTGTTAAGCGACTTTTCTCTTAAGCCTCTAAATAATTTATGGGATGGGTTTGCAGGCGCAAAAAATCCTGTTTATGTTGTTCAAACAAATGAAGACATCTTAGAGCGCTGCCTATTGATGACAACTAAACCCGGTGATTTAACGCTTGATCCTACCTGCGGATCAGGCACTACCGCATTAGTAAGCGAAAGGTTGGGAAGAAGATGGATTACGTGTGATTCATCTCGAGTTGCTTTAACTTTGACTAAAGCAAGGTTAATGACAGCATCTTTTGATTATTTTGCTTTGAAGTATCCACATGAAGGCCTAAAAGGAGATTTTATATACACCTCTTTACCTTATGTAACTCCATCGTCAATTACTGGCAATCAAGATTTAGACATTTTAATTTCAGAGAGATGGGATGGGTTAAATGAAGGGGTTCAAGGCCTTAATAAACTAACTAATTCTAGTTACTGTGTTTGGAGCATTCCAGAACTGCCTCTTGAAGACTGGACAAATGAAGCTAAAAGATCTCATAAAAAGTTAGTCCAACTCCGAGATCAGTTTTATGAAGATACAAATGCCAAGATACTCTCAAATTCTCAGCGTGAGGATATTTTCAACAAGCCTGTAGTTGAAAAAAATAAGTTACGAATCACTGGACCATTTACAGTTGAGGCCGTTCCGTCCCCCATGGTTCAATCACTAGAAGAATCAGTTGAAATGATAGATGCCGATCAGTCTATTTCAAGATCAGGCGAATCTCAAAGGCACCATGTTTGGAAAGATGAATTAATTAAAACCGGAATTCGTGGCAAAAATAATCAAATGCTAATGCTTGCTGATTTAGAAACATTGCCTGACGTGAAATATATACACGCTTCAGGCACAGTATCTGAAACTGGTGAACGCGTTGTCGTAAGTTTTGGCCCTGAGTATTCGTTGCTTGAACAACGTCAGGTAGAAATGGCTATGCGTGAAGCTGGTGAATTATTTCCAAGACCAAAGATGATTTTATTTTGCGGTTTTGATTTTGATCCTGAGGCGGCAAAAGACATTGATAGCACTAAAGGAATTGTTGCCCTACGAGTAAAAATGAATGCTGATTTATTAACAGATGATCTCAAAAAACAAAGAAGTAGTAATCAATCTTTTTGGCTTATGGGTCAACCAGATGTTCAACTCAAAAAGACAAAAGATGGAAATTGGCAGGTTGAGGTTCATGGATTTGACTACTTTGATACCGTTAAAGGCGAGCTCATTAGTGGCGGAAAAGGAAATATTGCCTCTTGGATGTTGGATACTGACTACGACAGCCGATCCTTGTTTCCACGACAAGTATTTTTTCCAATGGCGGGCTCTAAAGATGGTTGGGACAAGTTAAAGAAAGAGATAAAGGCAGAATTAGATGAGACCGCCCTTTCTAAATTTGGTGGTACTACATCATTACCTTTTGCCGCCGGAGACTTTAAAAAGGTTGCAGTTAAGATTGTTGATGACAGGGGTATTGAGTCATTAAAAATCCTCGACCTTGAGGATTGATTAATGGGCAATTCTTTAATTATCAATTCACCTTATGAGCGTCCTACCCATTATTGGACGCCTAAACGTGGTGGCGGTGGCTTAGATTTAATATCAAATCGTCGTCCTGCGGGGTATGAAATATTTGACACAAGGCACAACACGCATCGCACCGAGCCTTTAGAGTTGGTCAATAGAATTCGTGAGCGAGTTGATCAATGGCGAGCAGAAGACTATGCTGGCGTCACAAGCATTACTCGCAATCTTCTGGCTCATTGGAATGATAAAACGGCAAGAATGTTGCCGTTTTACTTTTGCCAGCTTGAGGCAATTGAAACTTTAATTTGGTGGACTGAATCTCCTGATAGTTATAAACAAGGCATTCATTTACCTAATGACGGAGGGGAATGGAGAAGATTGTGTAGCAAAATGGCTACAGGTAGCGGAAAAACTACGGTAATGGCGATGATCATTACTTGGCAAGTTCTTAATGCAATCGCTTATCCAAAACGCAATAAAGACTTTTCTAAAGCTATTTTTATTGTAGCTCCTGGGCTAACAGTTAAAGAGCGATTGCAAGTTTTATTGCCTAGCGGCCAAAACAACTACTACGATGAATTTGGTCTTTGTCCAAGCGATGCATTAAGACAAAAACTGAATCAAGCTGAGATTCTAATTGAGAACTGGCATACATTAATGCCTTTAAAGCAACCAGAAAAAAGTGTTGTTAAAAAAGGCGCCGAAAGTGATAAAGCCTTTTGTAAGAGAGTTCTTGGCAAGATAAGCAACTATAAAGACATTATTGTTATTAATGATGAGGCTCATCATGCCTATCGAATTCCAGCAGATATTAAAGTTAAGAAGGATGATAACTTTGATCCAGAAGAGGCAACTCGCTGGATTGAGGGGTTGGATAGAATTAATAAAGAGATTCGCATTCAAAAATGCTTTGATCTTTCTGCAACGCCATTTGCTCCAACAGGTAAGACTAATACTGAGCAAGGCTTATTTGATTGGATTTTGAGTGACTTTGGTTTAAATGATGCAATTGAGGCTGGTTTAGTTAAGACTCCTCGAGTTGTTGTTCGTGATGGTGTTATTCCGGATACTTCAACCTTAAAACCAAAGCTCTACCATTTATATCGAGATGATTCAGTTAAAGACGACTTCGCACGACGTGGCGCCGAAGAACATGAGCCGTTACCGTTGTTGGTACAGCAAGCATACACACTGCTTGGTGCTGATTGGCGTGAAGCCGCTAACTCATGGTTGGATGCAGGACATAATTCTCCACCAGTAATGTTGACTGTCTGTAATAAGACTGAAACTGCCGCAAGAATTGAATATTTTTTTAATAATGGAGATTGTCATTGGCCAGAATTAAAAGCGCCTCTAAAGACTTTACGTGTAGACAGTAAGGTCTTGGAGAAAGCTGAAATGGGTGAGTCTGCTACTGTTGATAAAGACTATGAAGCAAAATTAAATAGCATTATTGAGGCATCTCCAATGCCTGCAGATAAAAAAATCGCTTTGCTAGATGAAAAGAAAGAGCAAAGACTTAGGGCTATAGTTGATACTGTTGGTAAACCATATAAAGCTGGTTCAGCTTTACAAAATGTAATCTCTGTTGCAATGCTATCTGAAGGTTGGGATGCTAAAAATGTTACGCACATCATGGGATTGCGAGCATTTACCAGCCAATTGTTATGCGAACAGGTTATTGGTCGTGGATTGCGTCGTGTAGGTTACGATACTGAAACAGTTGTTGGCCCAGATGGCAAGGATCGTCAGCTATTTACGCCAGAATATGTGAATATTTTTGGTGTCCCTCTATCAATTTTCCAAGATGGAGAAGAAGGAGGTACGCCACCTCCGCCTCCAAAGCCTTCTACGCAGATTGCCTCTCTAGTGGAACGTAGTGGTTTGGAGATTAGGTGGCCCAATGTCTTGCGTGTAGATTCTGTTCTAAAGCCAAATCTTTCTGTTGATTTTTCAAATACGCCAGCACTTAAGCTAGATCCCTCTAGAATCCCTTTATCAGTTGAGTTAGCTCCCGCAATTGGTGGCGCAACTAATTGGGACATGATTAGCCAAATTGACTTAGAAAAACTGCCTGAGGAATTTAGATTGCAGAGGCTAATTTTTAAAGCCGCTCAAAAAGCTTTTATGCAAGCAAATAGTGGTTTTAAGGGTAGCAAAGAGTATTTGGCATTCCAACTTATTAAGATTATTGAGAGGTTTATTGAAACCGATAAATTGGATATTCCTTCTATGTTTCATCAAGAGCCGCTCAAAAAGCGAATTCTTATTGCGCTAAGTATCGATTTAATTGTTGAACACTTGATGCGTTATGTTGATGAGCAAAACGAAGAAAGTTTAGAGCTAATTTATGACGAAGAAAACCCTATCGGCTCAACAGCAAGTATGAGGACTTGGTATACAACCAAACCATGCCAGCCAACTACGAAGTCACAAATCAATAGCGTTGTTGTGGATGCGAGCTGGGAAGCTCATGTTGCAAACGTTATGGAAAGTCATGCCATGAAGGATCATATTGATGCCTATGCTAAAAATGATCATCTTGGATTTTTCATTTATTACATGTGGAATGGCTCTAAGCGGAAATACATCCCTGATTATTTAATTAGATTGACCAATGGAAAAACTTTGATATTAGAAGTTAAGGGGCAAGTAACAGAACAAGAAGAAGCTAAATGGTCTGCTACTAGAAAATTAATTGCCGCTATTAATAGTAAAAAATCATTCGGTAAGTGGGAGTTTGAAGTTGTTACGGATATGGCAAGAGTCCAAGATGTTTTACTAAAGCACGCTTAAGTATTAATTGATGTTGCTAAATCTTACGTCTTGAAAATAAACTTGCTGTATGAGTTCAAAACTTTTACAGCAAGTTGGTCATTAAGTTTACAAAACAACTAAAAACCTACAATCTAATCTCATCACCTCACGACTTTCAATCCGAATTACAAAATTTAAATTACCTTTCGCCAAGTCTTATTCCTTTGCGTGATGGTTAAGTAATCTTCTCCCGACAAATAGTTCTCTTTTGTAATGTCGTTTTAAACGACAAATTTTTCGGTTGTCCAAAACTAAATTCTGAAAGTAAGCTGTGTTTTTCACGAAGCAAAACCCGTGAACGCACAGATACTTGCTTTTCTAAATCCTGAAAATTCTGAAAAACCCAGACTAAGTCCCTACCTCAAAAAACTTGAAAATCTCGCCACAGGTAAATTAATCCACATTCGCGATGGTGAAGTCACGCTGTACAAGCGAACTAAAAGCGCTCGTTGGCAAATGACCTTTAGGCTCTACAACAAGAAGTGGCTGCGCATTACCACTGGCTACAGTGATTTGGAATATGCCAAAAAGAAAGCAGGTGAGATTTTCGATCGTGCTCGCTTCATGGAAGAAATGGGTTTTCCCATTAGCCCCAAGAAGTTCAAAGTGGTAGCTGAGCAGTTAATCACAGAGCTCCAGCAAGATTTAGACAGCGGTGTTGGTAAAAAAATCTATGTAGATTATCTGTCGGTGCTAAGAGCCTATCTCATCCCATTTTTTGGTAAGTTTGACTTGGCTAAGATTGACCATAAGATCGTCAGTGACTACGATACTTGGCGTAACGAGCGTATGGGTCGTAGAGCCAAGTCATCAACGCTATCTACCCATTCTGTGGCTTATAACAAGGTCTATGACTTGGCCATTGCCAAAGGCTGGCTCAGTGATCGTCATTTGATTCCACGACTCAATACCAAAGGTGAGCGGGGAGTGGCTAGACCCGCATTTACCCGACAAGAAATCGATTATTTGCGGGAGTTTATGCAGTCCTGGGTTGAAGGGGGTAAAACACCCAAAGCCCATGCGGGCAGACATCTGCTGCGTGATTACATTGAAATCCTACTAGCCACAGGCATTCGGCATGGTACGGAGTCGCTGAATATCCAATGGCGACACGTAGATTGGCATGTGGATAAGAGTGGCACTAAGTTTTTGCGGATTTGGGTGGATGGCAAAACCGGAGGACGTTGGCTGATCGCCAGAAATGCAGCGATTCCAGTTCTAGAGCGGGTTCAATCTAGATTTCCCGATATGGCTGATCTAACTTTAGATGAATTGATTAGTCAGCAGCGTGAGGAGTATCTGTGGCGCTATCCCGATGGCACCAGACCTTATGATCTGGTTAGCGCATTTAAATGGCTGATGAAAGACTGCGGCTTATTGTTTGACACTACAGGACGGCGTCGCAGCATGTATAGCTTTAGACATACCTATGCGACATTATCCCTAATCGAGCGTGATGTGGATATTCATACACTGGCCAAGCAGATGGGAAATAGTGCCGCCATGATTGAGAAACATTATTCCAAACTGACCCCAACCATGGTGGCTGAAAAGTTGGCGTGAAACGTCGTTTAAAACGACAAAAATATTATTAGGCTTGAAAAAATATCCTGTAAAAAGACAAATAAAAAAGCCCACTGACAAGTGGGCTTAATGAATTACGTGATATTTTTAACTTCTTCAATATCACAATCTTCACAATAGAATGGGCCATTACCTTCATCACAAGCATTTAGCATGTCATCTACCGAATATTTATTGAGCTCGTTTGGCACATCTTCTCTAGCATTAGCTTTTATAAGAAGCGATCCTCGGTTATGAAATTCATAGCGAACCCTAAATAATTTCATATTGCCTCCCTAAAAAATAATGTTAGATGGAATGTTTCTGCGACGCACTAATCGTTCCACGTTATGCGTGATATTGCGAAACGATCCATTAGCTGCCTTAATGGTTGGCAGCAGTTCCTCATCTGCAACAGTGATTCCATACTCAGCAGCAATTTTTTGTGCCAGAGGTAAGAGCTGCTCACTCTGCGCTGCATTCATTTCAACCAAGACACAGCGATCCAATAATCCCCGATCGAGCTCGGCAATATAGTTCGTGGTGAGAATGAAGATGCAGCGATTGGTATTAAGCGCCGACTTCAGACTTTCCTGCGCGGATTTGGTGAGTAGGTCTACTTCATCAATGATGATGTAATGGAGCCCACTGGCATTCAGAGAGTTCTTATCCAAGATTCGTGAGATGAATTCAATCACCTGTGGCCCATTAAAGCCCTGCTGACAACGAATTAAGTCTGCAGACATGGTTAACTCTTCTTGGGTTCTGCCTTTCTCAATTGCGTCAGGTAGCATTGTGGCCATCGTGGTTTTGCCAGTGCCCCAGGTTCCGTAAAGAAGGATTCCTGATTTGCCGCTTGCAGGTAGTGTTTCGGCACCTGTGACAATGTCGTAGATGCGCAGCTTACTTTCGGGATTACCGAAAATAATGTCGTTAAGTGATGTAGGTACATACATGGGTTTCTCCGTAGTGTGAAATTAAGTGAATGGTTGAAAGATGGGGCTACCCGAAAGTAGCCCCTACTTACTTAGGCCTGTTGTGCAAGCGCACCGTCAGCATCGTTGGCAGCAGCGACTTCTGCTTCTGCCTTAGCATGTGCATCCTTTTGCTTGGCATACAAGGCTGCGTAGGCTGCTTTGAGTGCGGCTTGATTGCGAATCACCGCACGAACATGAAAGCTGCCATCAGCTTGTTGTTCAGCTAATAACACGCAGGCCTGTCCGATAAAGCTAGGATCTGCTTCAACAGAGAGCCACTCGGACTGAACAGTTCCTAAATCAGCTTTGCCTTCAAAGTACATCTTGCCCACACTGGCTTTTTGCGCAGGGCTCACAAAGGTCGTGCTGCGGCTAAGACGAATCTCTTGAATACCGCCACGCTCTTCAATCCATGCTGGCAAATCGGCATACGCAATACTTTCTTTTTGTGCTTGACGCAGCACCAGTGAATAGGTGCTAATGCGACGGCGATTAATATCACCAAATACCGCACGCACCACCCGAGTGACCAACGGCGCTTCTTCTTTGTAGCGATAGCCACGCTCTTTATAAAAGGTTGCTAGTGCACCATTACGCAGCTTGGCCATGCTGACAGGCAACTCACCGCTATACGCTAGACACTCTGCTAACACTTGATAGAGTGCTTGATTGCTGGTGCGAAAGGCTCCAGTTTCCCAATCGATGCGCTTGGCTTCCATCGAACGCAGTTCGAGGTTAGCTGGCCCAACAACGGGAGTAGCGTTGTCGTTTAAAACGACTGTTGATACGTTAATTACTGCAGGTATTACTTGGTCTGATACGATCATAAAACCTCCGATATATATTCGAAGCGGGTTGATAAAAGTGTGTAACAGTGGCCTCGAATAAGTTCCATTAAACTGCCAAAACACTAAAAAAATTAGGGATTTGGCGCAGCTGGGATCGACCTAAATGACCGTGAAATTCTTCTTAAAAGGCTTATCTGCAGAGGATCGGATTTTTCCGCAGACGATTGAGAGTTCAGCGAAGTTAGCCAAAGGAACACTCTACGAAGCGTGGTTTGAAACGCTGCAAACATCACCCTGGTATCGCGACAGTGCTGAGACAGGTATCTTTAAAAGTCAAGCAGCGGAAGAGGCATGGGAACAGTTTGGTGATTTACGCAAGATTGATTTTGCGTCGTGGTGGAAAAGCCGTGGCTACGAGATCTTCTCCGAGCAAGTTCCTTATCAGCCAGTCGAAGTTTTAGAGCCCACCTTAAAAACACAAACGCAGCTCAGTGCCAAAAAACCACCGATTCTTAAAATCGAAGTGCCACTGAATCTGCATCCCAAAGCATTGCGTGAGCAGTTTGAAGAGATTTTGCGACAGCACAGTGACTACTACACCGAAAACAAAGATCGCTGGGATCACAGCACCGCCCCCGTGCATCAATATCGTGAAACCAAATTGACCTACCCGACCATCTCACGGTGGTTAACCGTATATCGTGCCTACGAGAAGCAGAAAGGTCGTAAGGATTTCAAACTCTACAACTTTGCCAAAGACATGGAGCTGCACCCCAGCTTGTTTAGAGGACTACTAAAACGAGTGGATGTGCCCGTGGATCTGAGAGTCGAAGCAGCCAATGTAGCCAGCGATATTCTCAAGCAGGTACAAAATCTGATGGCGCATGCCACTGAGCTGCGCTTTCCCTGTACTGACCCCCATGACTGGACTGCCACCCAAAAGCGAGCTAAAAAGAAGTAATGTGAGTTCTTTGCTATCCTAATAACAATTAGTAACAGTTAATGATCGTTAATTAGGGTTATAGGAGACTATATGGACTTTTATCTAAAGGCACCGAAATGGGATGATAAGAAATGCCCACGTAAGGATCCAAATGCCAAATCAAAGAAAACTAAAAACCTCAGTGGTGTGACAGTAATTCACGTGAAGAATGCCAATTACCGTTTGGCGACCATTGAAGGCGTCTTTGCCGTGGTCAATGGTCGGGATATCAAAGTCTCCAAATCAGGCAAACATACTAAAAAGGTATTTTGTACATGGTATGGCCATAGCATTACTTCAGACTATCCCGAGCTGACCTTAGATCCTAACCATACCGAAGTGATTGAAAATTACACGGGCGAAGTGGTGGTCGATATCGGCAAAGGCCCCAAGTTGGTTAAAGTTACAGCGAAAGCTAAACCAAAAGCTAAGTCTAAAAAGACCAAATAACTAGACCAACTCCACTGCCGCTTTGAGTTGATCGGGGCTGCTATACAGATAGGCCGCAGTAGTGCTGATGTTGCGATGGCCTGCCAAGCTCTTTAGGATGTGAATGGCTGTGCCTTTATTGGCCAAATGCGTGAGAAAGCTTCGACGTCCACTATGGCTACTGGCTCCTTCTATACCCACACTACGATACAAGAATAAGA
>Ga0214921_10011244_pt1 | contig 10905 bp, 10 predicted proteins | sample LL1505_MetaG_FD_177992 | JGI IMG/M metagenome (GOLD analysis project Ga0214921, IMG submission 177992) | Freshwater microbial communities from Lake Lanier, Atlanta, Georgia, United States - LL-1505 | ecosystem: Environmental > Aquatic > Freshwater > Lake | place: USA: Georgia | collected...
AACACCCTTGCGCGACAACAGACCTTTCACATTCTCGCCCACAATCCACGTCGGCTGGATCTGCTTCACTGCGCGCACGAATTGGTGTACAAGTTCGTTGCGCGGATCGTCGGTCCGCTTCTTGCCAGCGTGGCTGAACCCCTGACAGTTGTGAACGACCGTATTTTCAACAATGTAGGAATTGTCGGTCTCCACCTCAAAGTTGTAAACAGTCTGCTGTGCCGTCGTTGCGTGCTGCGACAGTTTGAACGGCGCCATCCAGGCATAGCCGTCCTCTACAAACGCGCTCGGCTGCTTCGTCTTCTTAAATCGCACATCGATCTCGTATGTATCGCGCTGAGCGCACGTCGGTTTGCGGGCTGTCTTCTGAACCGAAGCAATGTGCCCAAGTTTCAGGTAGAGGCGCTGAACTCCAAACGCCAGATTCGGTGAAACGGTGCCGAGCCGAAGGACGCCGTTCTTCTTCACGCAACCATCGGCTGCGGCATAGCCGGCAAGGAATTCCTGAACGAATTCAACGGGCGCGTCCTGAACCCACTCAGGGATCATTTTGCCGTGCCTCCCAAACTGCTCAAAGATTTGGAACCACGCAGCGCTTGAGCAACCGTACTTGAGGCAGGGGCCAGAACGGACGCACTTGTCTGTTATGGGAAGCACCGTCTGAATCCGCTTCAGCACATGGGTGTCGGATTCAAGGATACTGAATCGGATCTTGTGATCGGTCTCCTCGATCCAGCCGTCACCCACAAAGTATCCAAGCGTGAACCACTGGTCCTTGGAATCCAGCGTGATCTTGAGTGTGTCTACGCGATGTGCGTTTTTGCGTACAGTGACGGTATGTGTAGGGACCACGGAGTTTGAATTGATGGTCATTCCGCAAAAGTCGTCCTTTGTAAGAGCGCGGAATGGCTTCCATTCAGGCGCCTTGAACGCGTACGTGTACTTGCGCGCCGTCACGTCCCATGTCCGCTGACGGGTCCGAACGTAGAAGGGGTGCTCTGAAGTTCCTACAAGTTCCTGTGGATGATACTTGACGCGCATGCTGTGAAGGGTCGTGGACGCAGGCACGCGCTTCTGTTGGAGATTCAGGATGCCTTGAAATGCGCCTGTGTGCGTCATGAGCTGATCGTCAAGCGTGACCGTTTCAATTGGCACGTATCCCCGTTGCGTAAGCACAAGAGTGCCTGCGACGAAGCAGGGAAATCCGGCAAAGATCAGATCCACCGATCCGCGGAGGCTTACAAACGTCTCATCAGGGACCGCTTTGATGTCGTTGGATCCATCGCTCCCCTTCAAAAGTGTGGATTCAGGAAACGCAGCCAAATGGGTTTGAATAGCAGACGTATTAAACTCAGAGAAATGCCTCACCTTCCAGCCGGCCTGCTCAAGACCACAGGTATCTCCGCCTGCTCCGCTGAACAGACTAAGCACGTTCTTTGAAACAGGATGGGTAACAACGGTATTTTGGGGAGGCGACGGCGCTGCCTCTGCTGGCGGCAGGAGCCCGTTGATCAGTTCCGCTTTTGACTTGGTAGAATAACCCTTCAACCCGCTCGCCTTCCAAAGCTCCTTGAGTTCGGCGAGCGTTTTCTTTGAGTAATCCATCTGGCTACTTTGAACTTAGGAACAGTGAAATATCTCAATTTTTTGACGCGAATGACCAAACATTTTTCCTAAGACTGCCTGAGCAGGTACGTCAAGTAGGGAGAAAAACCGGTTCGTCAGAGACGACTCTTCCTGGTTTGTACAAATGAAGACTACGACTGGCTTCAGTTGCCCAAATTTTATGAATTCCGTAGGGACCTTTTTGAAAGCCTGTATCTCCTACACGAAGAGTACGCTCTCCTCCCAGTGTCACCTCATGAAGTTGACCTGTAATCACACGCATCCAACAGCCTCCATCGGGATGACCATGAAAAGGAGTTTCTGCCCCCTTGTTCCACACTATACAATAGACTTCAAATTCCGATGTTTTCTTTAAAAGATGTCGTATATATCCATCACTTTCGCTAGATGTTGAGAAGGTTGTACTATCTACCTCCTTCTCAAGTTGTTCAAGATATGCGAACATGTCCGACATGATGCTTTACTAATGATTTTTAGGTTTTTGTGGGCAAAAACACCTTTGTGCTTTCCTTTAGTTGCGTCTCATTTAGATAGGCAAATGTAATCCGCGTGTTAAAGGCTTCATTTGAACAGATGCGACCAAAAACAAGAGTAATATCGATTTTAATCTCTGTATTTCAAACAATTATCTTAGTTCACTGCTGGTCTGAGGCAATGCTCCCCTGTAGTAAACCATCTAAAGCGAGAACGAAAACATACATTAGGGATGATTTCTATTACTCAGGCTCTTAGCGAGCTCAAGCTTCTGCGGAAGCGGATCGACACTGTGACGAGCAGCGCGGTCTTCACGACCGTCAAACGTGCGAGCGACCTCACAGACGCCACCAGGTTTTCGACGCAGGCCACTGCGTCCTATCAGTCCTTCACGGATCTGATGCGTCGCTACAATTCGCTCAAGTCGGCCATTGTGGTGAGCAACGCGACCACCAAGGTGACGATTGGGGGCGTTGAGTACACGGTCGCAGACGCCGTAGAGCGTAAGCGCTCGATTGATATGGAGCACATGCTTCTGTCCACGATGAAGTCGCAATACACTGCGACGAAGAACGAATATGAGAGACATCAGCAGGCGGAGCAGCAGCGTGTGGATCGCCTGCTGACGACAGAGCTGGCCAAGGACGCCAAGACGAACGTGGAGGTTGTTCAGCAACTCACGGCCACATTCCTCGCGCAAAACAAGGCGGTAATCCTGGATCCTCTTTCCATCGCCGATAAGATTGCAGAAATGACGCGATCTATAGAGGACTTTGAGACCCAGGTAGATTATTGCTTGAGCGAGAGCAACGGTCGCACGCTCGTGTCTATAACTTAGACCCACGGGCATTTCAACAGCAAAAAAATTGAGTGTCGGCAGATTATCCTCAACCCGACGCAGCGCACGATATTCAGATCCAAAAAAAATCTAACTACATAGAAATGGTTCTAATATCTAATGGTAGCAGTATTAATATTAAAAATCACCATAAAATGAAATGTATTGAACAAAAAAATGAAAATTTTAACATTTCTGAAAAAAATAATAATGAAATATTGGAAAATACTGATGACGGACTTCTTCATTATACAATGTTATATGAAGATGTAGAATGTTATAAAGAAAAGGAGAAGACACCTGTTACAAAAAATAAGAAAAAATAATTTGAATAGAACTGCCGGTTTGAAATACTCATCAGTTTAATAAAAAAACCCAAAAACCCAAACCCCCCTTTCGTAGCGAATGAAATCAAGCAAACATAAAAGCGCTCGCTGCATGGTGTCTGAATAAGATATCGTGCGCAAAACTTCAAAGTTCAACCCTTAGAGGTCAACGTTCATAAGAAGACTGCCTAAGTCTTCTAGATCAAGGAGCAACCAGCAACGAAATACTAACAAAGCTAAACTAAAACGATCGATGTAATCTGGGAATCACGGAACGGGCGATTGGTAAAAAGGTCGCCATGTAGGGTTTGTTTGTAACCCTGTTTCATCCGCTCAGCTGCTACGAAAGGGGCTACATGTGTTCACAAAGTGAACAGATGCGAACAAAAGAATTGATTTAAATATATTCGTACATTTGTTAAACAATGAATACGTTTTTTCATACATCGGCCTTCGCGCTAAAAATAGCCGAAAGCCAAATACAAGGCGCGGGTCTAGGTGTGTACACGCTAGAAGACATACCGGCTGGCGCCCTTGTTGATGAATATCGTGGTGAAAGACAAGATTATGGAGGACGTTATGTACTTTACATAAAAAAGAACTATTATATTAATGCGGATGTATGGCCGCGTCCGTACATGGCTATCATTAACGACTGTACATTTGTGGCTCCAAAATATAAACGCAGGAAGGGTCGTCGCATAGACATAACGCCAGCCGCACAATATGATAGCAAAGGAAACGTACTCACAACAAACTGTGAATTTAGAACATGCGAATCAACTTGTAAGGGATGGATTTACGCGTTATGTGATATAGCAGCCGGATCCGAACTTTTTGTAGAATACGGTGAAAAATATTGGAAATAGGACATCAACAAAAATGAAACACGTGCTTACACTAATCCAGGAATTACCTCATGTTCCGAACAAATCAAGAAACCGCGATCAAAGCATCCATAGGCAATAACTTTGAATCCGGCGTTCATTTTCACGCAACTGGAACAGGCAAATCATTGATCGCGCTTCAACTCCTCCTAGAATTCAGCAAGTGCCGCACAGGCCAAGCATGTCACGTACTTTGGATCTGTGAACAGAAAAGCATTCTTCTGGAGCAATTTGAATCTAAAACACTTGAAGAAAAGGGATATTCATCCCTACTTCGTCAATTTATCGTCTTTGATTACAGTCGTAACAAACCGGAATCCTGGGCTTCAAACGTAAATAGTGCGAGTGCTTGGAAAAAGCCGATTCTTGTTATTATTAATCGTGCGTTTCTTGTTTCTAAACACGAATACACCCATTTGCGAATCCCTTTCCATTTGATTATTCACGACGAATGTCATTCTGTGATGAATAAGACGACTCAAGATTTCTATTCGCACATGCTGGCCAGACCTGATCCGCCTAAATGCCTCGGCTTCTCGGCAACACCTGTCCTAGAATACGAGCCGTTCAAGAAGATCCAAAGTAAATATACTATCTATGATGCGTGTGTTGACGGCATAATTGTACCCCCTAAAATTGCCTGGCTCTCCAATCAAATACGATCCGATGAACTGCGCGATCTTTGTTCTTCAATCATATTCACGCAATTGCCGTATCGCAAAATCATTGTGTGGTGCGGTATGATTGATCTCTGTTATTCGGCCGCAGCCGAATGGCGAAAGGATGAACGATTCCGATCCATGTTTATTGGGGTGGATACTTCAAAGATGAGAGACGGATCGGAGTTTGGAACATACGCCGAATTTCAAGACTTGCCTTCCGATGGACTGTTGTTCTGTGCTGGGAAGCATCGCGAAGGATCCGATATTCTGAATCTTGATGGTTGTATATTTCTAGACAATGTAGCAAAACGAAACCACAAAACGTTTATTCAATGTATTGGACGTGTCCTTCGTCGTGACGCTGCTGCGAAGAAAACTCACGGTGTTATCCTAGATTTGAACGCAAAAAGCCCAATGGAAATCACATCGCGTATGAATTCGTATCTACAGCCGTCAAAATCAAACCCGTTTCCCTACGCATATTCAAAATATCTAGTCGGGAAAATTCAATTAAATGTATTGGATGTTACATTGACTCCACAACCAATGCGCATAGGAGAAACAGTGAATTCTATGGAAGTAGCAATGCCTTGGCGGCGAGCATGCCCCGCGTTGCCCGAATACGAATCCAGACTCGCCTTTGAAATGAATTTGTTTAAAGAAAAGAATCTTCTCGGATATTTGGCGCACGCATTGGATATCTTGGCTATCACAAAACACATTCCACATGTGACGCGTGGGTCCTGTGGTTCGTCTCTGGTATGCTATTTGCTCGGTATCAGCAACATTGACCCAGTCAAGTACAGAATTGAATTTGCGCGGTTTCTAAACACACATCGTTCAACGTTGCCCGATATTGACTTTGATTTCCCACACTTTGTACGCGATGACGTGTTTCTTCAAATCTACTTGAAGTGGCCTGGGCGGGTCGCACGCATCAGCAATCATGTGTACTACCACGAAAAATCTGCCCTACGGAAAGCCATTCAAATGGAAGGAATCCGCAAACAGATTCCAGCGCTTCAGATTCGGAATGTCTTGAGCCGACTCCCCTTTGAAAAACGCGAAGCCATTCAAGTTCAAAAGAAAAAACTTATCAATACATTCAGAACCTACTCGCTCCATTGTGGCGGAATCGTATTCTATCCGCAACGTGTTCCATCTGAACTTAAATTGCGGAAAACAGGTGTGTTGAACCAAATTATCTTGAACAAGGATGAAATTTCCAAGAATAAGCAATTCAAGATTGATATTCTAGCATCGCGTGCTCTAAGTCAACTGTATGAAGCCAGGAAACTTGTGTATGGACTGGATGTTGCGCATACTATTGACTTTGATGCACACATGGGGGATGTTGAGACTGCCGCCATGTTTATGCGCGGAGACAACATTGGAATCATCTTGGCTGAATCGCCCCTTATGCGCCGAACCTTAATATCACTGAAACCGCGAAGCATGGAAGATATTGCGAAATGTTTGGCGATCATTCGCCCTGCAGCGAAAAAGGCTCGTAATGACCCAACACTTGAATCAAACATTGTGTATGACGATGATGTGATTGAAATCATTCAAAAAATTAATCATTGCGATGCCTCTGACGCCGACAGGTTGCGCCGTATCTTCACAAAAACTCCCTTGAAAGAACTCAAAGCCACAATGAAAACGCATGATGTATTTAGCGATGAGCTGTATGAAGCATGTAAAGACCTTCGCAAGTACAGTTTCTGTAAATCGCATGCTTACTCATACGCACAGCTTGTATGGCTGCTGGGCTATATGAAAACCCATCATCCCAAAGAGTTTTGGAAGGCGGCTCTAATTCACTGTAAAAGCAGTTATCGTAAGTGGGTTCACATGTATGAAGCGCGGCTCGCAGGAGTTGTTTTGAGTAATTCAACTCAAAACAAATCGATCTATGCGAAAAATAGGTATACAGCACTTCAAACAGCAAGTATGAAGGTTCGTGTTCAAAAGTTGGGATCCTGGTTTGATTCGGATGATCTCTCGTCAACGCATTTCTTCCCTGATTGTGGAGTCACATCGTTCCCAGGAAAAGCAGAGGTTCAACTTCGTGGACTAATCGCCAGTTCACGCGTTCTTTCGTATTCTGGGAAAACACGCAGTGCGGTTCTTCTTGTTGGCTACGGTCCGCACAAATACGTTGAAGTCGTCGTAACTGGATCACATTTGCCGATTCAAGGTGCGATAGGGATCACGTGTATGATGATAAATGAAAAATGTGTCTGGAAAAGCGATGCCTATGTGTTCTGGTAAATAATAGAAATTCAAAATATCTTAAAATAAAATATGTGCGTTTAATATAATGACTTCCCCGATCGCTGCGCCCTTTAAATACAACGGAACGGCGAAAGGTCTAATGATGTGGGCAAGTTCCGAACTTGAGCACGTTGGTCGCATTATTTCAATTGAAGATCCAAACATCCAATATGCCTATGCGCTTAGCACAGTGAACGGAATGGCTCATTTGAAGGATGCGCTTTTTGAGTACATTTCGGATCACCCAGAGAGTCACATGAAATCCGATCTTCTAGTAATTCATGAAAAAGTTGTTCGCGTCATGAAACACTTAATTAAAGATTTTAACATTGATCTGACGACGATTGAAGCCTTCAATACACGCGGTACCTTAAGTACATTGAACTATCTTAGAACAGATGCGCAGAGTGGTGGAAAGCGTAAATCGCGTAAAACAAGAAAAAACCGGAAAATTTACTATTAAATTTTGCGTCCTTAACAGGAGCGATGGAAGCGGTTGACGCGAGCGGTCCAGCAGATCGGCCACCTGTATTTCAAACACTTCTCATTCCCAGATTTGATTTGGCGCAAAGAATGTGGCTGTTGTGATGTACTGTAGGCGAGGGTGTTTAGAAATGACGCGCCGCTCATGCGTCCGATTGTCGCCATTTTATTCTACTTGGCGTTCTATAAAAATTACGATCATCTAAAAATACCGTTTGAAAGCAATCCAGTGAGCACAAGCACAATGCTAGCAAGAGCGTGTATGCGGCGATTTGCGACAATGGGGGCACCGCCACCGCAACCACCGCAACAACAACCGCCATCATGGTTCCGAATGATGTCTGCGACAACCGTCGGAATTCTTCTAGCAGAACTGATTATGAAAGTGGATGTAAAAAAAGTGTGATAATCTGGAGGTCTGTGTACGCCACACTGGTCTAAATAGAACCATGTCTGTTTCTCCAAGAATGAGTCGCAACAAATACGAAAATGGCGTAAGTTACTACGACATTACGCGGAAAATAGAAGAGTTTGTGGATTATCATTCGGACCTGGATTCCAAACAGGAAAAAGAACTTAATCTAATGGAACTGCTTTTGTACACGATGGAATATCCGTCATACATGAATCACTACGATTCAATGCGCGAAACGATTCTGGAAAACATTCAGTCAAATTACGAACGGGTTGGGAACGACCCTGACTTTCTTGCCGTTTGTGCCGATTGGATTGAAATGTATGGCGATGCGTAGGTGAGTCACATCAACTTCTTAGCAGACTCCCGCTCCTTTAGTTTTACGGTAGCCATGTACTTGCTTTTGAAAATGTCGCTCACTTCAATTGGTCGCACTACTGGTGTTGTATTCACACGAAGATACACAATGTCGCACACACCACAATGGTCGTGATTTGCTTGGTGAACTTTTGTTTTAATATGGTCTGAATTTGTTGTCCACCTACCCAGTACTTTGATCTCGGTATTACGAAAGGCGCGAAGTGTGGACACAAGGTAGTTCATTGTACCAATTCTAAAATCGCAAATACGTGTTCATTTTTTACAAGTAAACAACTGACTCAAAATTGATCCGTTTCTAGCAGCGCCACAAAATACCTCAGGTTAGTAATGGACTACTCAAGCAAATCCCGTGTAGAACTGCTCGCGATTTGTAAAACAAAAGGAATCAAGGGCGTGAGCCTGAAGAAGAAAGAGGACATTCTTACGCTTCTTTCTGTTGGCGGTAGCAGCGGCCCTGAACTTCAAACAGTTGTTGCCGCGGCCGTTGCTGCGCCGGCACCAGCACCGGTCCCTGCGCCTGTTGTTGCTGCTGCCGCAGCAGCAGCGCCAGCCGTAACTACGGCAGCCGATGAAATCGCATTTAACGACGCCGTGCGATTCAAACTCGGCCATTGCGTGCCTCTCATCAAGGGGCTCGCTGATGAATCGGTGCGCGTCTTCTACCTGGACCCGCCCTTCGACAGCGACCGCAACTACACAATGAGCGTGGACAACGCGGTCGGATTCAAGGACAAGTGGGAGGCCGGCGAATACGAAGCGCTCATTCGGAGCGTTGTGGATGCCTGCTACCCGAAACTGATGAAGGACGGCACCCTGTATTTCCACATCAGCGCCGAATGTATGCATCTGCCTCACACAATCCTCAAAGAAAAGTTCAAGCACGTCAGTCTTGTCTTCTGGAAGCGTTGTCGGTCCAAGAACAACGTGAAAAATAAGTTGGGCGCGACCATCGACATCATCTTCAAGTGTAGCAAGGTCGCCGCGCCACTGTTCCACGTTGTGTACCAGGAGAAGGACGCCAAGTACCTGGCGAATTCCTTTAAAAACAAGGATGAGCGTGGGAATTACGCACTTGGCCATCTGGTGACGGAGTCCACGAAACTTGGATATGTCTACGACTTCACGGTCGGTGATCGCACCTTCTCGCCAAAGGCAGGCTGGCGGATCGTAAAAACGGAACTAGAGGCATTGGCGGCGGATGGACGACTCCACGTGCCGAAAGGAGCAGATGCGAAACTCTACAAAAAGATCTACCTCCACGAAAACCCTGGGAAGCCGTGTACCGATCTATGGGACGATATTCATTCTATCGGCATGGGGAGCGAGGGGCGCAAGTATCCGACAGCCAAGCCGCAAAAACTGCTGGAGCGGATCTTGGCGATCAGCAGCAACGCAGGTGATCTTGTGTGCGATCCAATGTGCGGCAGCGGCACAACGGGCGCAGCTGCGACCGCGCTAGGACGGCGATGTGTGCTCTTTGATTCTAATGTGGACGTATTGCCGATCTTGCGTAGCCGATTTCAGGCAAGTGGTGCCGAGGCAGCGCCAGCAGCAGCGGCAGAAGCAGAAGAGTAAGATTCCACAATCGGATCCACAAGCGTGTGAATCAGATGCGCCACATCATCATGTTGGAGTTTCAGGGTCGGAATGGACGACTTGTTTTTTTCACTGAGCCCAAGAAGCGCGTTAACACCGTTGTTGAGCACAAGTCGCAGCCGGATTTTTGTATCCACCTCTTCGCCTGCCGGTGATCGCCGCATGATCCGCATGCTTGTTGCGTTTGCGCGACCTTTCGCAGATGGTTTCAGGAAATACGTGTCCGATTCAAATGTTTTGAGTTCCGCGACATTTTTACACATCTCAAAGCAGACCAGTTGCTTCTTTGGCGCGTCGTTAATGATGACCCATCGCGGATAGTCATCGTAGCAGGTCTTCATAGCCGCGCGAATCTCTTCGCTGGAGAGACGGAGCAAATGGGAATTCAGCAGCGCAGCCACTTCCGATCGGACTTTCGGCACCGATTCGATTTTGCCGAAATTGGTGGTCTTGATCACGTTCAGCGCGTCTCGAAGTTCCGTTTTGTTTGGAACCGCAGCGCTGCTATTGACCCAATCAAGCGTTCCTGATTTCGACGAGTGATTCTTGATGCTTATTTCATCGTTATCTGAACCTCCTACAATCTCCGCATCTGCCTTTGTAGTCGTTCCGCCGCGGTGCTCCACGACTGCAGACGGTGGGCAAATCGCGGCACGAATCACGGTGCTGGCGGAATTCAAGAACGCGCAGACCGCCTTCTCATTACAGATTCCCTCGGCGTGAACACGACCAGTCGTTGTAAACGGCATACCTGCTGTCGGGTTTTGGAGTAAAGGACGCCTCCAATTTTTGTGCGCCTAAACATCGCGCGTACTAAATAGGAATAAGATGACGACTCCAAATGAGTTTCTATGTCCAATCACATTGACGTTAATGAGCGATCCCGTCATGGGAAGTGATGGGCAGACGTACGAACGCGCGGCGATTACCCAATGGTTGG
>Ga0214921_10011245_pt1 | contig 10905 bp, 9 predicted proteins | sample LL1505_MetaG_FD_177992 | JGI IMG/M metagenome (GOLD analysis project Ga0214921, IMG submission 177992) | Freshwater microbial communities from Lake Lanier, Atlanta, Georgia, United States - LL-1505 | ecosystem: Environmental > Aquatic > Freshwater > Lake | place: USA: Georgia | collected 2015-05-28
AAATTCATACCGGCACCTTCCAGCTTTGAATTTAGCAGCAGCACATTTTTGGTTCCCGTTTTGTATTGTTCAATGCATCGCGCGATTTTTGATGGCGAACCGCCGTCCAACATTACAGAATCAATGCCCGCTCGTTCCATTGCCGCCTGTGTATCATACAGCGCCGATGCATTATCATTAAAAAATAACCATTTGCCGCCCGCCTTAATTTCCTTATAAAGTTGCTTGAGCGCGTGCTGTTTGGTTTCTTCTGGTGGTGTGGGTACGTAAGATGCAATGTTTTTCTTAAGGCGTTCCAGTTTTTCAGACAATTCGCTAAAATGTTTATCTTCGGCCGTTTGAATGTCGGTGTCAAAAATAAAGTCGCTTTTTTCCTTTGTGATTTCCAACACATCCTTCAAGATTTCTACCTGCCGTTCCAACGCAGTTTGATACTGTTTGGCCAAATCAAAATGTGTGTAGATTCCAGGCGGAAACGAGCGGCCCATTTCTTTTATTAGCGGGCGACGGTCATCTGTATGAAGTCCAATCAATGCTTCAAGACTTGCTACACCAATAAACAGTCCTGCTTCGGCGCTTTTGCACATGATTGTGCGCGTATTGGGTTCTGGTAACTGAATACTTTTTGCCACAAATGCTGGGTCGCATTTGCAGAAAATATGCGGAATCAGGTCGTCGTCAAAAAAGTAGGGGCCAATGTACACTTTGCCATTTGTATGTTCAAATGACGCAGAAACTAACCATACAAATTGGGCATTAATAGGTGTTTTAATTAATTCCTGAATGCTATCGACTTCATCAATAATAAGACGGGCAATGGATGGAGGGGCTTCACCTGGATTCAGTGGTGTTGACAATATTGCGGATAATGTTTCGGCATACGATGCTTCCAAAATTAGCACATCATAGTCTAAGAATTTTGGCGGCTCATCCCATTGGCCTTTTGTAGTCAAATACATTATATCGGCATAATTTTTAATAGTTCCATATTTAAGTTTCGTGTTTGCATACAGTGTTTTCATTGCGGCATCCCATTGTTGTAAAATATTCTGAGGCACAATAATAATGTTTGTGCCAATTGGATTCTGTTCAATCAATGCCAGTATGGAATACGTTTTGCCGGCCCCTGGAGGGTCGTTAATAACGCCAACATTGACTGTTTGCGTGCTTGGAAGACTGGATTTATCTTGATAGCGTTCTGTGTTTTGCACTTGTGTTTGCACGGCATTTGGCGATTGTTCAATCGCATTGCACCGCGCCAAAATGGCTTCCTGATGCGGCCATAATTCAATGGGGTACCTGTGCGCGGTTGATTTCCGCGGTGAATCATTTGTCAGCAGTGGAATTTCTTTTACAATTGGTGCGTCGTGCTCAAAATCCAACAAATTTGCACCTTCTGTCGCATGTGCTAATACAGAAATCGCACCATCAATGTCTTTATCATCAATGTTCCACATATCAGGTCTTTCCGCCATAGTATGTTTTAATCTATAATTTGTGGTTTAGACCACAAATCGGATGTGCACCAAAAATTTGATTCATATTCACGCAATCATTTTATTTCCAACATAAAATGGAACGTGAATGTGCTGTAAGTAAACGCAAGTCTGGGTCAGAAAACAGCAAAACCAATGTGTATCGCATTGAAAACACAATTTACTTTAGCGATAACATTAATTACCACACTGCACACGACTTGATTCAAATGTTGCGAAACTTTGAATTGGATGTGTTGGAAGACGTCAAAAACGCGGAAAGCGAAGCCCGCAAGACTAAGGCAAAGTATGCGACTATGGTCGCAGAACCTATGCCCATTGTGCTGCATCTAACAACGCACGGCGGACTTGTGCACGCCGCATTTGCCATTGTGGACTGCATTAAATCGCTGCGCGTGCCTGTGCACACGGTTGTATCAGGATATGTGGCATCCGCGGGTACGCTTATTTCCCTGGCCGGCGTGAAGCGATTCATGACTCCCAACAGCTTTATGATGATTCACGAGGTGCGTAGTGGCTTCTGGGGGCGATACAGCGATATGCGGGTAGAACACGAAAACATTATGAAACTGATGGAACATATTAGTGCATACTATGTGGCAAATACCAAGATTACGAAGGAAAAACTGGCGGAGATGCTGCGTACGGACACGGATTTGTCGGCAACCGAAGCGCTTGGGCTGGGTTTGGTGGATGAAATTAAATGATTTCTTACATCTAAATCATTGGAATATATACAAAAAAATTGAATACAAACTATATATTTTTCCATTTGCGCGTTACGGCGCTGGCGTTTCCTTGATTCCTTCCTTGATTCCTTTCCAAAGATGTCAACTTTCCTTTCCGCAGCATATCGTCGTGAGCGTACATGGAACAACTTCAAACCTGATGTAATGAAATCGGGTTTGCAGAAATACATACGCCGCGGTAATGTTGAAAAAGCCCTGTATTGTGCAGGCGAATTAGATTTGTATAAAGAGTGTGCAGATGCACGTGCTGAAGGGCTACGCACAAATTTCCTGCATCGCTTGATGGTCATATTTCTTGAAGACGTTGGAGTCGGCGCACTTGGTGACTGGGCACGACTTGATGCGCTGTTTACATCGCTTTGGGCAGAACGTAAATCGGCGTCACGCGACAAGATGCGCGAGTCTGCATGGATTCAAGAGATTGTGCACAAGTTGTGTGCGGCGCAAAAATCACGCAGTTGCTCTCACGTACGTGCAGTATGTGATATGCGGGAATGCGCACGCACTGTTGCAGCTGCAAAATACCCTGTTATTGTTGAATTGCAAACAAAGATTGCCGGTGCTGACTCGGCCGACTTTGATGCATTGTGCGCGAATTTGCATGGCGCACTTCTTGCACGTTCGTGGGATGCTGTATATTGGGCAAAAAAGATTACAGACTCGGATGTAAAAGTGCGCGAGTATCGCAAACAAAAACCCGTGTGGCGTGTGTTTCGTATTTTGGAAAACGTGTTGACTCCTACACTTGCTGGATTGCACGCGCTCGCAATGCGATGGTATAGCGAGCTTGAAGGCCTCAAAGAGGCCGAACTGGCTTGGATGCTGTTGATTGTTGCTTTGAATACAAATGCTCCGCTGAACACAAATGATGCGGATGGTGGCGCGTGTACAGACTGGGCACAAAATCGCGCTGGATTTGTATGCGAATTGGATGCATTTGTATTGGATAGACACACGGCAGCAGGACGCGGCAAGAGTCTTGTAGAATTTGCATTAGTAGGCGCACACGTGGAAAATGAGTCGCCGCTAGTTGTGCAACTGCACAAGGATTTCTATAATGATATGAAGCGCTACGCGGAAGGTGAGTTTGCCCCTGCGGTCCCACAGGGACAGCGTGAATCAGAATTGTATGAATTTCACGCACGCACACAGTTGAACACAGGCAAATCCAAATCCGATGTGTATGTTGCAAAACGTGTTGCGGATGGCGCTTGTGTGATTGTAAAGGGCCCACTTCCCTCCGAAACAGCTGCACGCAATATGTTAGAGTTCAAGGCGTGGAAAGAAACGCATGGACTTCCAATAATCGCAGCTGAATTGGTACATATGATTCCTGACCGTTGGAGCGGCGGTGTACCACTTGGTTTACGAAATTCCGTGGACCGCACAAAAGTTGCGCCGTTCCTAGTGTTTGAATGTTTAGTGCCGGCGGACATGTTGAAATGCAAAATGCACGAAAGCAAAGTTTGGCCGCCTACAGAAGTTGTGGATTGGGGGCAAGTAAGGTTGCATTTGGATATTGATGCGCTAAATGACGACGAAATGCAGGATTATGTGCGCGCATTGATTGCGCGCTGGGCGTGGGGAATTAGCGATTTAGCGGACCGAAATTTCTTGTGTGCAGGCGGTCGCGTATATAGTATTGATGAGGAGTATCGTGGTCGCGAAGTAAACTTTGCTGTAGAACTCAAAAAACACAAATGCAGCAAGGTGCGTGCATGGATTGATGTGAATTATGAGAAACTTGGTGTGGGTATGTGGCAGTTGCCGTCGGACAAAATGGAGGTGCTCAATTGCAAATCGTCGTTATTGAATTTGTTTAGTTAATTTGAATATGTGCGTGTTTTATTGTTTTTTATACTCGACGCACACACAAGATGCCCTGTAAATGTGCTGTGCCTGCGGTGATTGCTCCCGAAATTCGTGCGTGGGGACCCGTGTTTTGGGAATTGTTACACGGACTTTCCGTGCGTGCTGGGAAACTAACAGATAAATTGATACAAGGCGATGAAGTTCGTGCATGGATTCAAATTATTGATAACATAAAAAATGTATTGCCGTGCGACGAATGCATGGCACATTACAAGCGCTGGTTGGCTGTACACGATTTGAAACAGTTGCTGACTATGCCATATGCAGAAGTCGGTCCTTGGATCCGCAACTACTTTTTTCGGTTGCACAATGAAATCAACACGGGCAATGAAAAGCCGCAGTTTAACGAATCGGATTTGATTTCAACATACAGCGGTGTTCAAATCAAAGAAAAGCGGGCACAACTGGATTTGGTGATTAAACAATACATTTTAGCACGCGGTATTGCAATGTTGCAATGGACCAAATGGCAGGCTTACGTCCGCACATTGGAAGGACTGTATGGAATCTAAACATCGCGTGAAGATTTAAAAACATGCAGTTAAATGGCAAACTCTTTGAGTTGCCAAAGTCCGAAATTGAAGCATATGGTATTGATAATTTAACATATGGTTCATTATCATTAAAAGGAGCATCGGCATTATGTAAGGTGCTACAGAATTACATACAAGCGGATAAAATCGTTGGGTTTGATTTGGGTTGTGGGGATGGCGAATTAATGCATCATTTCCAACAATTGCTGCCTGAATCTGTATGGGATGGTGTGGAAATTAGTGAACATCGTGTGTCGGTTGCGACACGGGATGTTCATATTTGGCAAGGAAACATGCTTGACGAATCCTACCACGCATACAATGTGCTACATTGCGATAATTTGTGTTTGGATGTTGAAATTGAAGAACGGCTTGAGGCCAAGATTGCACACGAATTTAGGGGTATTTTCATTTCCTACAGAACACTTGAATCTGAAGTATTAATACGAAAGAGTTATTTATTGCATCGTATGGACGTTGAATCGTCGTGGGGTGTAGCAGCACCTATCTTTTTCTATAAAATTTGAATGCCTGTTGGTTGTTATTCAAAAAATATCAAATGTTTGCACCACGTGTATTTAAACGCCTTGATGTTGCGCATAACCCGCACTTGGGTTATGATTCATTCTTTCTAACTGCACTTGCATATAATCAATGGGAGCTTAAGCCACCATTTAGTGTTGGTCCAAAAATGTGTGCATATGCTGCACCCGAAGAATATTCATATTGGGGAATTGCGTCAAATATTGACAACACACTGCGTTATTTTATGAAACCACATAAAATTGCAATATTTGGACACGATGTAATGAATCTTGAAAAATCACAGTTACTTATTCGCAGCTGGTTTCAATGCACACCAGACTCGAACAATCTATTGCTGCTAATGGAACGTTATGAACATAAAACGGACCATAAATACTGGTTCGGTGTTAATAATTCTTCATGGAGAATTGCAGATTGGACGCAAATCAATACTACGCAACAAATACATCAAATGTTGACACCATCCGACAAACCTTTTAAGGGCTATTACAATGTTCATATGGAACTTCAGTAATGACGTTTGCGTGTGCGCCTTTGGCGGCGTCGTCGGCGTCCACCTGTTGGTGGCTGAAACGACAAATAGTATGCAAAATCTGGATACAAAACGTGCGGCTCCGACTTAGCAAACAATGCTATGACTTCTGGGTCCGTTGTTTCTAAATCATCTTTTTCCACCGATATCACAGCGCCCGAGGCATCTAGGAGTCCAAACATATCGCGCACTCGTGCATATTTGTGAATTTGTGTACCGATTTTTTCATCAATTGGCAGCAAGCCCGCTTCATTATCAAAATACATCCATTTACCTCCACATTTGAATGTTGCCGTTGCATGGCCTGATTGCATTTTTTCACCGCTTCTATACATATCATTAAACATTATGGCACCCACTGTGTGCTCATCTGCAACGCGTTTTAACGTAACTGGCAACGCAAATGTTGCTGCAAATTGTTTTGCACGTCGCTCTACAACATCTTCATGAATGCCAAACGATAATGGACAGAAGGCGCTTTCTTCTTTAAAACGACGCGCGCCTAATGTGCCATAATAAACTGACCCGTGACGTTTTAGTTTTAATTGTTTGCGTGTTGCGTTTAACGTGTTTGGACTATTCCATGCAATATTAAGATTCTTGTGCACATTCATTGGGGTTTTGCATAACCCCAAACCATACAAACATTTTAGTGTGTCATAATGAAGAATAAAACGATTGCGTGCATATTGTACGAACTGCAAAAATGTTTCAAAATCACTTTCACTTGTAAAATCGGCGCGCTCATCTGCGTGGTGTTCAATCTCGCCATCGGCGGCATTATACAGGGCGGGCTGAATGATTTCACGAATTCCATCAGCAAACAAAAACGTTTGTAAAAAAGCATCATAGACACACGTATCCATCTTTTGTTGGAATCCCGCAGTATCACACAATGGACCCATGAATCCTTTTGGTTCTAGCGGCGGCGGTGCATTTAACCGATTGTTTTTTGGCAACCCTTTAAAGTTACGGGCTTCCAAAAGTTTGTACATATTTTTGTTTGGAATTCGTTTTTCAGACATAAAATATGCAAGCACGGCGTCGGAATCATTATCGTATGCAATATCAGCTGCGCGTTTATTGTTGTTATCGCGCACATCATAGGATGCATATTTTTCAATCAACAACTTTGCCAAGTCTACATCATCACACGCGGCGGCCTTGTGTAGGGCGGTTTGCCCTTGTATGTCCTTTTCGTTAACAATTTTGGTGTTTGCGTCCAAATGCGCACGAATTGCATCCAAATCAGGTTTGGGTTTACCTACACAACGTGCAGCTACCAATTCAAATAACTGTACGCTCATCCTTATATATTGTCAAGATATTGTTTGCCTTGCACAACATATAACGACGCCCTTGAATAAGCGTGGATATTACGTAGGTGTGTGTTGATTGCGGAAAGTGTTTGTAATAGTAATCTGGTCGGGAATATAGGCGTTTCAAATCGTTATGGCATTCACGCAAATGGCGTGAATGTTCCAATCGCCAAAGTTCCAACAGTCGTGCCCATATGATGTCAAATATATCATTTGGTATGCTTTGCTGTGTAAACATTTTATAACTGATTATAAAATATTTACTATGAATCTGCGCATTAATTTCTTATTTATTAACTCTTGGAAATAACTTTGGATATACAAATCCAAACGACCCGGTGAGCACTGATCACGATAATTTGCTTAATGTGATTATTACACAAATTCAAAACAACGCTGATGCCACAAAAAGAGAATTATTAAAAACACTCAAACGAAACGTTGAAGAAACTTTAAAAAATAAGATTGGTGGTTATCCTTGGCAAGTAATTGTGCGACTTCAACAAGAATTTTCGTTGTTTGATATATTGTTTTTATCTAAAATGGCCGCAAGCGCAATCATCAATAACTATGTTGAGTTTTTAAAGTATTTAATAGAATCATTTGATGTGCACCCTGACACGTTTGCCGAGATGTACAGGTCTAGTTTTGAACATCTTCATAATAAAAATGAAGAAGAAGACAGGTTAATTCATTTGGCTATCAAGAAAAAAAAATATGATATTGTAAAATATTTATCTACTAGAGCAAATCTTGACTATTTAGCAGGAACGTCTGAATCTGACGTTTCATTTGGTCGCAAAAGTGTATTTGATTTGGCGGCACGTAACCCTACGATGATGGCAGCACTTCTTAGCGGCAGCGTGGCATTGCCTAATGCAAAGGCTGCTCGAGAAGCTATGGTTTCTGCTCGCCGCAATGTTAAAAAAGTTGTTGACAAACAGGCAACTCAGCGTCGTGCGCATTTGCTTGGATTACGAAACGGTGGCGGGAAACGCATGAAAACCAGACGTCGCAGATATGTCCAGAAGCAACACTAAATTAAGTTGCTGGATTATATTTCCGCAAGTTTTAAAACATAACAGCCTTAAATCATTATTATTTGAATGGTTTAAGGCTGTTAGAATAACCTCAAAATAGAAATGTCTGCACCTGGAATCGTATATCGTGCGGCAAATTCCTCCGTGGTTGTGACCAAAAGCGGTTCGTTCCTTGAAATCCGTAGAGGGACCAAGTCGAAGCTGAAAGATCCGCGCACATGGTCCTCCAAAAAAGCATGGATGAAGGATTTGGGACTTACGGAATCGGATGTAAAGGAAAGTCGTTGCCATTACAGCCCATTGCCGCCTACACCGCTACTTACAGCGGATCAGACGTTGATGAAGACATTGTTGGAAAATGATGAATTCCATTTGGAATAAATTATTTCCTATGTTTTCTTGTTTTTCTTTGATGTGTCTTTTTTGACCTGGAGCGTTTTCTACGTGCACCGCCTTCACTTGCGGGTTGTAATTTTTGAACATTTGATTGAAGGCCAGAAATATTTGACGACATTTGCGCCGCTTGAAAGCCGTCTCCAATTGCACTTACACTACTTGCTGTTTGAACGGTGGCACGAGCTACACCTGCTGCAACACGCACAATATCACCTGCACGTACTTTTGAAACATCTGGCGCTCTTGCTATATCTTCAGCATGCTGCTTTCTTGCACGTTCTGTGATCTCTGCGGTACCTTCAGTCATAACCTTCAAAACATCTTCTGCCTTCTCAACATCCTCGCGTTTCACAATTGAATATAACATTTCCAAATCTTGTTTAAGTTCAATTGCAAGTTCTTCTGGCGTCAAAACACATATTTCCTCGTCTATTTCTTCGCCCTTTTCTTTGATTTTTCTATCGCATGTTGCTCGTTTAGATCCTGCTTTATCCAGGATGCTATAATCAAACGATGCTAATTTTTCATAACGTTTTCCAGATTTAACAATTTCTTTAATCTTATTAAAATTTTCAAGGTTGAAAAACATCAAGGTTGTGAATTTTGCAACTTCGTGATAGTACAGTCGTTCAACTTCAAGAAAAAGTGCGTTGATTCTATCTAATACGCGCCCAGCTGTGATTAATTTTGATAATTTATGTTTTGTTTTTTTGAAGATTCGTCCAAGTCGTGATTTTCCAAGAACATCGGGGCCCCGTTGAGACTCTACAAGAATATTATACTCGACCAGTGCTTCTTGAAATGCGTCGGATAATGTAATATGTCTTTTTAGGTACGTTACTGATCTGCCTTCAATGCGCGGAACATCAATCTCCAAGAATTCCAATGTTTGCTGAATTACAGCAAAATTTTTAATAATAAAAAGTAATTTGTTGAAGTGATCATTTAATGTAGCACGTATTTGAATTGATTGATTGACAGCACGCATAACTGCAGCCACGGTCATTGCAACACCAATCACGATTGGTAAACCAATTCCTGTTGCAGATGCAGCAACGCCACCAATAATACCGGCAGCTTTTAAAATGTCGGGTAAAAGTGCTTGTGCTGCATCTGCAATATCAGCAACTACTTCTATGGCGGTTTGAATTTTTTCTCCCTTTTCCAATTCTCTTTTAATTTGAACAGATTGAATACCCACAACTAACTGTTCAGGTGAAATTGGCTGTTCAACATATGTAGGTGGCTTACCATTAAAGGGTTTAATTGATTCGTTAGATTCAGTTATAAGCTTGTTTATATTTGTTGTATTTTCATGCACGGGGCTATTTTCTGAATTAGTAGGCCCGGATATAGATGGTACAATTTGATGCGGTTGAAGCATAGGATTAATAGTACTGGCATTTCTTGCTTGTTGTTTTTTTGCCATTTGTTGTTTCAATTTGCGATCCCGTAAATAACTCATAAACCCCCCTTTTGCAGTCGCGTTTTTCCGGGCGGACTTTTTGATTTTACGACTAAATGACATTGGTATTTTATAAGGGCTTCGTTTTTTTACAGAACCAAAGTTGAAGGAAAAAATTGAATAACCGGTTTTTACTTTTTGTTTTAATGCCTGCCTCCTTTCCATATTCCTTTCCATATTCCTTTCCAGATGTCCACATTCACGAAGCCTCTTTCCGCCGACGCCCCTGCATTTGTGCCGAAGGCACCTCGGGAGCTTGCCGCGCCTCTGACGTTCAACGTATACCGTGCTGCCGGGGCACCGACCAAGCGCACCTTTGACCTGGTGGCGATGAAGGAGCCGCGTACGCAGAGCCTGGAGAGCGGTCCGTTGTCTATGATTGGCCTACAGGTCCGCGGCTACGAGCACCCATACGATCCGGATGTGTTTGATGACGAACACATTGTGCAGGGTTGCCACGACAACGACTATCGCATTGAGTCTATCCTGCATCCTCTGCCCGCCGTCGCCGCCGCGCCGCTTGGTGACTTCCCTAAGAACATCCAGGACTACTTCTGGGTGAACGACGGGAAGAACGACGAGCATCCGTGGTACCTGCTGGCGCGCCTGAGCAACGGCACCTATATCTTCCTGGAGGCCAGCTGCACCTTCTCGGGGTTTGATTGTCAGGGCCAGATTCACCTGTATGCCGCCGACATCCTACAGGCGCTCTACGACCACGCAATGGGCGAGGGCGCGCGCTTTCGCTTTGCCTGCTGCTTTGACAAGGGCACGCGCGAGAAGCTGGCTGCAGACAAGGCGGCACGACAGGCTGCCTACAAGGCACAGCAGGCAGCAGCACGGCGCCCAAAGCAGGTCCCCGCCCATTTGCGACAGAATTCTCAGATGCAGCAGGCGCGTATGGCGCAAGCCCAGCAAGCTCTGCAGGCACGATATGCCTCTGAGGCGCGGGCACGC
>Ga0214921_10011248_pt1 | contig 10901 bp, 2 predicted proteins | sample LL1505_MetaG_FD_177992 | JGI IMG/M metagenome (GOLD analysis project Ga0214921, IMG submission 177992) | Freshwater microbial communities from Lake Lanier, Atlanta, Georgia, United States - LL-1505 | ecosystem: Environmental > Aquatic > Freshwater > Lake | place: USA: Georgia | collected 2015-05-28
ATTGCAATGAAGCAATACATGCCAGAAATTGCAGATGATGTCAAAAAGTTAGAAGATAATATTGATCTTCCAACAGTATATAAAATTATTGAATCTGCTTCAGGGGTAAAATTAAATGATGCAAACGCACTGCTAAACACTGTTCTTGCAAATAACTAAACAAACAATGAGGTGACAAATGAGCGATGTTAATGCCAATATTGGCGTACACATTGATACGTCGCAAGCGTTAGCAGAACTCAAAAGTCTACAGCGACAGTTAGCACTATTCCATACTTCAATAGCAAAGGGTAGTGCTTCTGCTGCTGCTCAACAAAGAAATATGCAGCAGAATCTGCTGAACACAATCAATGCTACTGGAAAATTTTCAGCACAAATGGGTGTTGTTAGAACATCTACAGAATCTTTTACAAACTCTCTTGAAAAAAATAAATTCTCAATGCGAGAATACTTCCGTTATGCTGGAGGCGCCACAAAAACATTTGGTAGATTGTTTAAGGCAGAATTTGACACAATTGGAAAAGTTGCTGAAGACAGAGTAAAAAGATTACAAACGCAGTACATTAAACTAGGCCGTGATACTAGCGGTGCAATGAGGGCAATTTCTGTAACTCCAACTTCATTAAATATGAAAGATTATGGAACACAGGTTGCACTTGCAGCACAAAAACAAGCACTATTTAATCAATTAATGAAACAAGGTTCAACTAATCTTTTGAACTTTGGTAAGAATACACAATGGGCTGGCCGTCAGTTAATGGTTGGCTTTAGCATTCCACTTGCATATCTTGGAACTGCTGCTGCTAAAACCTTTATGGATCTTGAAGCACAGGCAATTAGATTTAAGCGTGTTTATGGAGATATGTTTACAACAACAGAGCAAACAAATAAGGCTCTTGCTGATGTAAGAAATCTTGCAGAACAATTTACTAAATATGGTGTTGCAGTTGTAGATACAATGAAAATGGCAGCAGATGCTGCAGCAATGGGTAAGACTGGAGCAGATCTTACTGCACAGGTTGCACAGGCTACAAGGCTTGCAGTTCTTGGCGGAGTAGAACAAGGTCAGGCACTAGAAACAACCATTTCTATTACTAATGCATTTGGTACAGCAGCAGAAGATTTATCAAAGAAAATTAACTTCCTTAACGCAGTTGAAAACCAAACTGTTGTGTCTATTGAAGACCTAACAATTGCAATTCCTAAAGCAGGTCCAGTTGTAAAACAACTTGGTGGAGACGTAGAAGATTTAGCCTTCTTCCTAACTGCAATGAAAGAGGGTGGGATTAATGCATCGGAAGGTGCAAACGCACTCAAATCTGGTCTTGCATCTTTAATTAATCCGACTAAGAAGGCATCAGAAATGCTTTCTGGTTTTGGAATTAATATTAAGTCAATTGTTGAAACAAATAAGGGAAATATAAGACAAACAGTTATTGATTTTTCAAGAGCATTAGATACACTAGACCCACTTAACCGTGCTCGTGCTATTGAACAATTATTTGGAAAGTTTCAATTTGCACGTCTTTCTACTTTATTTCAAAATGTAACAAAGGATGGAACGCAAGCATCTAAAGTACTTGGTTTAACAACAAACTCAATTGAACAACTTGCTATTATGTCTGAGCGAGAACTTGGAACAATTGAAGATGCTGTTAGTACTAAATTTAAAAAATCAATACAAGATTTAAAACTAACACTTGAACCAATTGGAAAAACATTTTTAGAGGCAATTACACCTATAGCACAATCTATTGCTGGGTTGTTAGATAAGTTTAATAATTTAGGATCAGGAACTAAAAAGTTTATTGTGGTTGCTACAACACTTGTTGGAATTATTGGACCAGCATTATTAATGACCTTTGGTTTGCTTGCAAATGGTGCAGCAAATATTGTAAAACTATTTCTTGCAATGCGTGGAGGATTTTTAAGGCTTAGTGGTAACTCCAAAATTCTTTCAGAACAAACAAATTATTTAAATGCAGAACAATTAGAGGCTGCAACGGTTGCATCATCTCTTAATCAGGCACACTCAAGGCTTACACAACAGTTTACTATGGAAACAGAGGCTGTAAGACTGCTTCGTAAAGCATATATTGACGCCACAGTAGCAGCAGCAAATTTTGCAAGAGCAAATCCAGGAATGATGATGCCAGGCAAGGGGCGTGTTCCAAAGAAATTTAATTCTGGAACAAGAAATGTTCCTGGATATGCCAAGGGTACAGATTCAGTACCTGCAATGCTTACACCAGGAGAAGCAGTAATTCCAGAGCCAATTGCACAAGATGATAGATTTAAACCATTAATTGCAGCACTAGTATCTGGTGAAATTAAAAAATATGAAAGTGGAACAGTTAATGTTGGAGGAAAAACATTTACCACAAGAAGTCAAGGTGCAGCATTTAATCTTGAAAAGAAAATTGCAGAATTATTATCTAAGGGATATTCAGAAGAAAAAATTGTTAAGGCTTTAGAAAAAAATATTGAACGTGGTCGTCCAATGACGGCATCACAACTTGAAAGAAGATTATCCATAGGAAGAGGTGCATCAGCAGGAACATCAGCACCTTCTGGAATAAAGAAACTTGCAAAACAATCACAGTCTGGATTTATGGGTGAAACACGTGCAATAAAAGAAGTTTTAAGACGCCAAGGAATTGTTTTAACTCCAGCCCAAGAAAAAAATTTATTTAATGTTCAAGCCTCACATATTGAAGAAGTAAGAAATGCAGGAGTAAAAGAATGGAAGGCTAAAAATCTAGTTGCAGATCTTGGATATGTTAATAACTATCTAAATACTGTCAAGGGAAAACTTGGTCAACAACTTCTTGGAATGTCTGATGACCAACTTAAGTCAATGGGTATAGATAGGAATGAACTTAAAAAATTACAGTCTGGAACGCACCCAACTAATGCAAGAGCAGCAGAAACATTACGTGCTGTTGCTAGATATGATGCATCAATTAACCCAAACTCTTATCAAGCAAAAGCAGTTGTTGCTGGATTAGAATATCGTTCAAAGAGTAATTTTTACTCTCAACCAATGAAAACATTAGCAGATATAACTACTGCAAAAATTAAACAAAATAAAACTGGTGTTGTTGATGGACAAACAGGAAAAGCAAAGTCTTCAAGAGTTGGTGTTTCTGGTGGTGGAATTTCAGATAGACGACAAGTTGCTGTTGGTAAAGGCGAAACAATTCTTAATAAAAAAACAACAACAGCATTAAAATCTGGAAAGCCAGCATTTGTTCCTGGACTTGGAAGATTTAGAATGATCAATAGTTTAGTTGCTGGAGCAGAAGATGGTATTCCAACAGGTCAAAAAACTGGAAGCACTACAATGGGTGCTGCAACACAATCTGCAAGACTATCTAGAGCACAACTATTAGCAGCAACAGAAAAAATAAGTTTAAAAGAAGCAAAACGTAGAATTGCATCTGAAGTAAAACTTACAAATGCTATGGATGAGACTACAAAGGCTCAAATGACAACAAAAGAAAAGTTGTCTGCATTTAGTGGAAAAGCAAGTGTAGGTATTGGTGCAGTTTCTGGTCTTACAATTGCAGCATCTTTTGCTGGTGGTAAGTTAGGAGAGATGGCACAAAAGATTATGCCATTTGTATTTGGTTTGCAGGGTATAGTAATGTTACTTCCTTTACTTGCAAATCCTTGGGTGGCAGCAGTAGCAGCCCTTGCACTTATAAGTACTGTAGTAATAAAAATGGCTAAAGATATTGAAAAAGCAAGACAAGAAGGAATAAATCTTGCAAAGGCTATGAGTATGACATCTGATAAATTAATTGCATTATCAACAATTGCTGGAACGGTAAGTGCAAGTGAAGAAGCAGATAGAAGAAGACAAAATATAGTTTCAGGAACAACAGATGCACAAAGAAGATTTGGACAAAATACTCTTGAAAGCGAAGTTGGAAAACAAATAGTTGCAGATATAGAAATGCAGGCTAAAAGTGGTCAAAGTATAAAAGAAATTTCTACAAATCTTGCTAATAATTTAGCAGTTGCAGTTGCTCAGGGAGCAGTTACAACAGATCAAGCAAGAAGTATTGCAGCAGCATTAGGAGAAAAACTAGGAAGTTATGAAATACCAGCATTAGTTAGCGGAAAACTTGTAAGCCTTCTTGGTCCTAATGGAGAAAATCTTGCAACAGATCCATTACAGGTTACACTTAAAATACAAAAAGAATCAATGCAAAAACAATCAGATTTTTTCAAAACAGCAATATCTTCTGCAATAAGTGAATCAACAGCACCAAACGTTTTAGCAAGATTTGCTGGATTTGGATTAATAGCAGCAGGAATTGCTACAACTCTTGCAACTGGTGGAGTTGCTGCTGGAGCAGGAATTGCAGCAGCAGGTGCAGGAGCAATGATGCTAGGAGAGGCTGATGCTAATAAGAGAAAAGCAGTAAATGTTAAACTTGCAGCAGCAGCAGTTCAACTTGGAATAGAGCAAGTAACACAAAATAATGGACTTGTTGATGCACTTAATAAACAGTATGACACTAAAATTAAAATGGCAAAAACCGAAGCAGAAATAAAATCACTTGAAGATCAAAGAGCAGCAGGTATTGCAAAACTTAATGCATCTAACGTAACAGCACTTAATTTGTTAATACAACAAAAAGATGCAATAGGATCAGAAGCATTTACAAAAGGAATTAATGCTTCAGTAGATGCTCTTTATAAAGAAGGGCCAATGAAAGTTTTTGCTGATGAAGCAAAGAAATCTCTTGAAGGATTAAAGGATAGCGATTTTAAGGCAACACTACAAATTGGATTTGCATCTGGTGAGTTTAATCCGTTAACAGTTAAAAAAATAATTGACATAGCAACAACCAATAAAGATTTTGAAACAAAAATAAAGTTTTCAATTGAAAAAGAAGGTTTTGCAAATACAGATACTCTTGTACAGTTACTTTCAAAAACAGGTGCATCAAATAACACAATAGATATTTTATTAAACTATGTAAATAAAAATGATAAAAGTTTTGAAACGGATTTAGCAGCAGTTTCTTCATTAGCAGATTTTGCACAAACTTATGGAATTACACTTGATTTAAAAACAAATGGTGTAACACAGGTTATGACTGCAACAAATGCTTTAAAAACTATTGAAACTCTTCCAGATCAGTTAACAAAAGAAATGGTTGCTAAACTTGCAGAAGAAAATCCAGGAGAATGGCAAGCATTTTATGATCAATGGACAATAATTTCAGAAGGAAAAGATGTTGTAAATAAAAAATTAAAGGTAGCATTTGATGTTGCAAGTAAAGATAAAAACGTATTAGACTATATTTCTGCAGAAGGAATTAAAGTCGGAGATGTAATTGCAAGAGGTTCAGTACTTCCTGGAGAAATTCCTGGAGGAGCAACACCACCTACTGGAGATGGTAAACGAGATACAATTCTTGACGACCTATTATTAAAATTAAAATTATTTAGAAAAGAATCTGTAAATGCTCTTGGTGGTTGGAAAGAACTTATTAAACAATTAGGTAGTGGAAAAACTATTAATGCATTTAAAGGAACAGCAAATCAATTACAAAATATGGGCGGTAATGAAAGTTTAGTTCAGTTTGCACAAGGATTAAGTGCAGAAGAAGCAGGTAAGTTCTTTGATAAGATTACAAGCAAAGCAAAGAATGGTAAGTTAGTATTAAATGATTATGGTAAATCATTAAATAGACTATTTCCAACAGTGCAGGCTGGTATATACCTAAGACAACAAGATCAAATAACCAGAGAGCAAACAACACAAAATAAAGCACTTGCAATGTTAAAATCTAGAGGTGTTGATGCTGCTACAGCATTAGAGTTAACAGCAGATGCTGCTACAGCAGCAGCCATTGTAAGTAAAGATCTAGATGGTAAAGATTTAGAAAAAATGATTGCCAATACAAAGAAAGCAACTGCTGCAACAAGAGAATTTGAAAAAGCACTTAAAGCAACACAATTTGCTGCTGATGAAATGTCAGAAGGTTCAGCAGAAAAGTTAAGTGAAAATTTTGATTATGCATATCTTGAAATTGAAAGAAAAGCAAGAGAAACGTTTAAGTCTGTAAATGGTATGGCACCAGAAGCAGTAGAGTTAAGCATTACAATTGATGAAAACGCTATTTCAAAAATACAAGATGAAATTTCTGGAATTAATTCAAAAATTAAATCATATAACCGTACACTAGATTTAATTGGTAGACAAGAAACAGCAATTACTGAAACATATGATAAAAAGATTGAGTCAGTAAATAAACAAAAAGATGCTCTTGAATCAATTAAAACCCTTAACTCTTTCTTAATATCACAACAACAGAAACAACTTGGACTTGCAAATGCATTAACACAAGGAGATATATCTGCTGCAGCAGAAGCAGTACAAGCAATGAGGGCAGAATCAGCACAAGCAGCATTAGATAGAATGACTGGTGGTTTAGATACTGCAGCAACAAACTTAGAAGCACAAAAACAAAAAGAGATCTCGGCTATTACAGCAGTTGTTAATGGTCAGAAGATGACTAGAAAACAAATTGATGAACAAATACTTTTGCTTAATGATAAAATCTATACAATTGAAACAACACAACTTGAACCACTACAAGCACAGGCTGATAAAAAGAGACAACTTTTATCAGATCTTGATTTTCAAATTCAAAAAGAACAAATGTCGTTAGAGATTAATGGAATGACAAAAACAGAATGGGACTTTATACAGAGATATACAGATGCTGCAAATAAACACTTAGATGGTATTGTTATTGATATAGATATGGTTGCATCTTCTTCGGCATCTGCAGCAGCATCATGGAAATCTATTCTTGAATCTATGAGACAGGCAGCAGCATTAAAGATGAATTCTGGTTCTACAGATATTAGTTACATCACACAAGGCGCTAAGTCTGAAACTATAACTGCAGAAAATATAACGCCAGCACAAAAAACGGCAGTTATATCATCAATTAAATCAACAACAGCAAAAATTCAAAGCACAATTGCACAACTTAATAAAATAACACAAAAGAAAATGTATGGTGGCAAAATTAAATATATGGCCACTGGAGGAATGGCAATTGGTTCTGATGTGGTTCCAGCAATGCTTACTCCTGGAGAGTTTGTAGTTAATAAGACAGCAGCACAAGCATATGGGCCTTTATTAAGTTCTATTAATGAATCTAAATATCCTTCAATGCTTGGATCTTTAGGTTCCACAAATATTCCTATTAATAATATTTCTACATCTGTTAGTGATAACTCAACGTCAGTGTATAATTATAGTCTAGGATTTAATATTAATGGAAGTAATTCAAGCGCTAACGATATTGCTAGAGCAGTTATAACAGAAATTAAAAATGTTGATGCACAAAGAATTAGGAGACAAAGAGCATAATGGCTACAAGCGCTTATATCTCTGGAAGAAAAAGATACCAAAGACCACAAGGAATCCTTTGGTCAGAAAACGCTGGAACACTAAGCAATGGATTATATGTTCCAACTGGATTTGAAGTTGGTGCTGATACCAATGAAACAGATCCAAATTTATTAGACCAGTTTATTGTTTTAACAGACCATAATCGTTCTGAAATAAATTTTGTTCCACAAAGAATTGAACAAAGAAGAAGAACAATTAATGGTCGCATGCGCTCATATCATATTGCAGATAAACTTAATATGACTGTTTCTTGGAATATGGTTCCATCAAGATCATATGCAGGAGATCCAAATTTTAATACTACAACTGGAAAATCTTCAAACCTTAATACAACAAATGAATATACATCAGATGGTGGTGCTGGCGGAGGAGAAATTCTTGATTGGTATGAAAATCATCAAGGACCATTTTGGATGTATCTTGCATATGATAAACATAATAATTTTTCAGGAGTAGATGAATATAATCATCTTGGACAATATAATCAAATAATTCAAGTTTATTTTGCAGACTTTAATTACTCTGTTGTTAAACGTGGTGGAAATAATCATGACCTTTGGAATATTTCGGTAAATCTGGAAGAGGTCTAAATTGTTTGTTAGTGAAGCATTAAAAACACATTTAGAAACATCAGCAACAATACAGGCGGAATCTTTAGTACTTGCTGAATGGAATATGAATATGCCAGACAATATTTCTAAACTTGGTAATTATAGATACAGGCCTTTGGGATCAGATTTGCAATTAAGAAATTTACCAATATCATTTGACAATCAAGATGCTGGAAATTATTATACTGGTGCAACAGATGCAGACATCATTGTAGATGGGGGATTTCAAAATAATGGAACGCCAATAAGTTTTATATCAACTAATGAAAAAATGAAAATGATATATTCATTAGAAGATTGCATTAAACCATTTAGACCAAGATCTGGAATTAATAAACCATTATATTTTTCTGGAGATTATCTTCCAAATTCTGGGGCAGATTTAGCAAGACGACCAAGATACTATATGCCATCTAAGCATGATGAGTTTAAATATTGGACATCCTACAGAACTGAAAATGGAACTGAGCGAGGTGTATCAAATAATATCTCAAACGGTAATTATTATATTGATGACGCTGTGCCATTTGTAGTATATAAAGAAGAAGTGCCAACAAACAGGCTTATAGTTAAAATGCAAACAAACGTTGGGGACATTGACCTTGGACCCTTTACAAATGCCTCAGAAGCCTTTAATGACCCATTCTACGGCAATGCTAATAGAACAACTCCATCAAGATGGAAGATTCAATATTTAAAAAATAATCAATGGCAAGATGCTTATTCATTTACAGAAAATGATTTACGTGAAGATGGATCAGTAATAATTGGTTCTGATGGATACGTTGAACTTCAATACGGTCTTATAGTTCCAGATAAATATAAAGAATCTTTTGTTTTTGCAGAAACATTTTCTTCATCAACACTTTTGCCAAATGTTTCTTTAAATGGATATGCATATCTTGTAATTGAAACAAATAATAGTATTGGGGTTTTTTACATTTGGGATTCAGCAACTGGAGAATACGAAACCTTTATTCCAAACTATGGATGGTATCTTGGATCAGAAGAAATTGATAATAAAACAAGTTTTGTTACAGATCTTACATCACCACTTTCATATATTAATACAACAGATAGCACAACAAAATATAGAGAGTTTGAATACATTCAAGGAATAAGAGTTGTCGTAGAAACAATGAATAAGTTTGACTGTACTTTTGATTTAATTGAAATGTCTCCAAGACTTATTGTTAATTTATCAGATAAAACAATTGAATATTCTATAAATAAGATTCTTTCTGATCTTGGAAACTCTGCTTTGCCAGTAGGACAATTGCTTGCTTCTACTGGATCAATAACACTTTTTGATGATGATCAAGCATTTAATGATAATAATACAACAAGTATTGTTTCAAAGTATATTCGTAAAAATATTAAATTTAATTTTTATGAAAAAATATTAAATGTTGATGGATTTGACTATTGGGTTCCACTAAAAACTCTTTATTCTGAAGGATTTCCACAAGCAGATACAACTGGTGCAACTTTACAAATTCAATTAAGAGACTTTTATTTTTTCTTGGAATCTATGCCAGCACCAAGAATGCTTGCTACACAAGTTTCTTTAAGTTATGCAACTAGTTTGCTGCTTGATTATATTGGTTTTAGTAATTATTCATTTAAAAGAGTTACCTCTGAAAATGATCCAATCATTCCATATTTTTTTATTGCTCCAGATCAAAACGTTGCAGAAGTTTTAAATCAACTAGCAGTATCAACACAAACAGCAATGTTTTTTGATGAATATAATAATTTTATTGTTATGAGTAAAAATTATATACTTCCAACAATTGAAGACAGAAATACCGATATGGTACTTTCTGGAACAAACAATCAAACAAAAGATGGAATTATAGAAAATCAAACTAGTGGAACATTACCAAACATTTTTGAAATAACATCACAAAATAAAAAAGTTTATAACAATGGAAAAATTAATTATACAACAAGATACATACAAAGATCATATGGATCAATAAAACAAGCAAACATGATAGATAAAGAAATAACATGGATTTATAAGCCAGTACTTTTATGGGAAGTTGCAGGAACTGATAATTTAAAAACAATTAACTCTGTAGTTTCAAAGCAAGGAAGTTATGTGCTTGGTGCAATGCCTTTAAATTCAGACTTAACAGACTCAGAGCCAACGGTCGTAAACAACCAAATAATAAATAACATTATAGATATTGGTGAAAATGTTTATGGTTTAACAAGATATAATGGTTTTCTTTATGCTAATGGTGAAATAGTTAAATATGATGCTGCAGAATACAGCGTAACTGGTGTTGGAAATGTTTGGATTTCTAGCAATCAAGAATATCAAAATTATTTTTCTTCTTTACCATTTAATGGAAAAATATATCCAACTGGATTAATAAGAATTTACACTGAGCCATATTATGAAACAGTTGACGGAGTTACTCGTTTAAAAAATGGAAGTGTATACCAGCACGGTCGTGCACAATTTGGAACAACAATAGCAACTCACTCTGCTGGACTTTCATCATATTGGTCTAACAATGATTATGTTCGTGGGTGTGATATGAAAGCAGAATATTTATATACAACTACATTATTAGATGATATTACAAGACCAGCCACAACAACTGGCGCAGCAGGAGTTAATAATACAAAAGCAAGACAAGCGTCTAGAAATGGAATTATTAAGAATTTTTCATCATCTGCTTTCTTAACAGAAACAGATGTAAACAAACTAACATCAACACAAAGCGGTACAGTTCAGTCATCAGCATTCATTATGAATGGTCCATCATTTACAAATACAGAAACTCCAATCAACTTTGTTTCTTATGTATATAAAGAATTAAATAATTCAT
>Ga0214921_10011249_pt1 | contig 10900 bp, 12 predicted proteins | sample LL1505_MetaG_FD_177992 | JGI IMG/M metagenome (GOLD analysis project Ga0214921, IMG submission 177992) | Freshwater microbial communities from Lake Lanier, Atlanta, Georgia, United States - LL-1505 | ecosystem: Environmental > Aquatic > Freshwater > Lake | place: USA: Georgia | collected...
GACCAGGGGTTGCATCGAAGAATTCGGTATGAGGCCATTACGACGCCTTTAACTCCATGGCGGGTAATGGCGGTGAGGGCATAGTTAGAACAAGATGGGTAGTACTTGCATCGTGGTGTGAATGCGCTAGAAAATAATTGGTAGGTGCGGGTTAGCGCCGTAAGAATTAACTTCATTAGCGCGCCTCAATTTTCTTGGAGCGCTCGATGAGCTTGCTGATGAGTGTGGAAATTTCTGGTGCTACATTTTTATCGTCATTTTGTTTAAGAGCGCGAACCACAAAAAGTGACCCGAGTGGCAGCTCTGAAATATGAGGCAATACTGCATGGCGAACTTTGCGTGCTAAGCGGTGGCGTTTAACAGATCCACCGACAGTTTTATTAATGATGAGTCCGCATTTCGCTGAGGCGTTATTTGTGACAGGTGAAATGTAGAGATATCCAACAAAGTGTTCTGTAGTAACTCGGATTCCGCTCTTAGTTGCTCGGGCGAAATCAGAGCTTGAAGTTAAACGTGCATCTACTGGGAGCACGAGATGATCCGTTGCGCTCTTAAACCTTAGGCAGAGAGCTTTATACGGCCCTTAGCGCGGCGAGCAGAGAGAACTGCGCGTCCTGCACGGGTAGCCATACGGGCGCGGAAGCCATGCTTCTTGGCGCGGCGGCGCGTATTAGGCTGGAAGGTGCGCTTTGTCATGAGAACTCCAAAATGTTGTGGGCTTTATAGGCCCTAGCTGGTCATAAATACGGGGGAAGCAAGATGGCAAGGTTACGGGTGTGGATAGCCGCGGGTCAAACCCGCTCTTTACCCCCGGTTGAGCCCAATAATTGTGGATAACCGCTTGCTATTTCCTTCAATGGGGTCTACTTTGCGGGTTCTCCACAGGTTTCCGTCGAAATCGGTCTAATTTGAGGCTAAACCTCACCTTTAGACCACAGCCTGTGGATAACATTGTGGATATCCAGGGGGTTGGTAGATGACTGTTGTTGATCTCGAACTCTCCCAGTTATGGGGCCGTGTGGTCGAGCATGTTTCGGTGGGTGAACCTCAACACCGAGCATTCTTGGCGATGACTAAACCTTTAGGTCTTCTACAAAAAGAGGGTGGGGCAACCAGCCTGCTGGTTGCCGCTCCGAATGCCTTTGCAAAAGATGTGCTTGAGTCCCGTCTTCGCAGTGTGATTAATGAAGTGCTGACCGCTGAACTTGGTGAGAAGGCGAATATTGCGGTGATGGTCGATGAAACAATCGAGCTCGCGGATCTACCTGCTCCTGCAGTTGCCGTTGAAGTAATCCCATCTCGTTCCGGTATGGGTCGTGATGATTCTGATCTTCGCAAATCAGATGAAGTATCACAATTAAACGCTCGATATATTTTTGAAACATTTGTTATTGGATCATCCAACCGTTTCGCACATGCCGCAGCAGTTGCGGTGGCAGAGGCGCCCGCAAAGGCTTATAACCCGCTCTTTATCTATGGTGAATCTGGGCTTGGTAAGACCCACTTATTACACGCTATTGGTGCCTATGCCAAAGAGCTTTATGGCAACGTCCGTGTTCGCTACGTCTCCTCTGAAGAGTTCACCAACGATTTTATTAACTCAATCCGCGATGATAAAGCTACTGCTTTCCAGCGCCGCTACCGCGACCTTGATATTTTGCTTGTTGATGACATTCAGTTCTTAGAAAATAAAGAGCGTACTCAAGAAGAGTTCTTCCATACTTTTAACACCTTATATAACGCTAATAAACAGATCGTTATCTCATCTGACCGCCCACCTAAGCAGTTAACAACTTTGGAAGATCGCCTGCGTTCACGATTTGAGTGGGGTTTGATTACCGATATTCAGCCGCCTGAACTTGAAACCCGTATTGCAATTCTTCGCAAGAAGGCTGCCCAAGATAAGTTAAACGCGCCCGATGATGTTCTTGAATTTATTGCAAGTAAAATCTCTACCAATATCCGCGAGCTCGAAGGTGCGCTAATCCGCGTTACCGCTTTTGCATCCTTAAACCGCCAGCCGGTTGATATGGGTCTTGCTGAAATTGTTTTGAAGGATTTAATCCCGACAAACATTGCAACTGAGATAACCGCTCCTACGATCATGGCTCAGACTGCCGCCTACTTCAGCCTTACCTTGGATGATCTTTGTGGCACCTCTCGTTCTCGCGCCCTAGTTAACGCTCGCCAGATCGCGATGTATTTATGTCGTGAGCTCACCGAGTTGTCTCTGCCTAAAATCGGGCAGACTTTTGGTGGGCGCGATCACACGACCGTGATGCACGCAGACCGCAAAATTAGAGAGTTGATGGCTGAGCGCCGCTCGATCTATAACCAGGTAAATGAGTTAACGACGAGAATTAAGCAGCAGACGAAGTAGTTAAGGGTTAGGCGCTAATTGTCCGTTTTCACCCTCTTTACCCCCAAGGTGTGGATAAGGTGTGGATAACTGTGGATATCTACGGTGAATGTGTGTGTAAAGCGGTTACTAGCAGAGAAGGGGAGGAAGTGTTGATATGGATCTAGCGTTTATTCACCTTCTTACCCACAGTTTTACTGGGGTTTTCCACACTGTTGTGGGGTTAAATCTAGGCTCTGAACTGGGGTTTTACCTCTTACCCACAGTTTTGCTCGCCGGTTACTACTACTACCTTCATATATATAAATCCCGTTTCCAAGCGGACCTTCTCCAAATTACAGTTAGTTCACTAATTAAAACCAATCTGATGAGTGCGAGGGCTACGGCGTGAAATTTACAGTTGATCAAAATTCTTTAACTGATGGGGTGAACTGGGTTTCGCGTTCACTATCCACCCGCCCGATTAAAACTGAACTCCTCGGAATTAAAATTGATGCAACCGGTGATGAAGTATTTCTTTCAGGCTCTGATTTAGAGACATCGAGCAAAGCACACTTCTCAGCAGATATCACCGATAAAGGCGCAGTCCTTGTTCCCGGGAAGTTACTGGCGGAAATTTGTAGATCACTTCCAAATAAACCGATCACCATCACATTAGATGGCACCCGAGTACTTGTTACATCAGGTGCGGCTAAATTCACACTCCCCACACTTTCACTCTCTGAATACCCAAATCTTCCAGAGCTTCCAGAAACAACCGGCATTGTTGCAAGTGACACTTTTGCAACAGCGGTAGCGCAAGTTGCAATCGCTGCCGGCCGCGATGATTCACTACCAACACTTACTGGCGTTCATGTTGAAATAAACGAAGACACCATCACGCTAGCTGCAACAGATCGCTACCGACTAGCTGTGCGCGAATTTAATTGGAACCCAGCAACCCCTGGCGTTTCAACAACAGCGTTAATGCGCGCTCGCACCTTAGCTGACGCTGCTAAATCACTTGTTGGAACCAAAAACGTTTCACTCTCTTTTGCACCAGCAACATCTAATGATCGCCTGGCTGGTTTTTCTGGCGACGGCAAAACAATGACATCGAGAATGTTGGATGGAACATTTCCCCCATACCGACACCTACTACCAACGGAAATGACGACAACAGCTGTGGTTGAAGTGGCACCATTCCTTGATTCTGTACGCCGGGTTGCGCTAGTAACAGATAAAACAGTTCCACTACGCCTTGAATTTAAAGACGGCGGAGTATCACTTGAAGCCGGTGCAGGTGAAGAAGCACAAGCTACAGAGACAATCGATGTGTTGTTAAACGGCGAACCAATTTCGATCGCTTTTAACCCAGTATTTCTAGCAGATGGCTTACAAGCTGTTGGCACACCGTTTGTGCAGATCTCTTTCACTGGTTCAAATAAGCCAGCGATTCTTACAGGGCGCACCGAACCCAATGGTGCATCTATCGATAATTATCGCTATCTCTTAATGCCAATGCGCTACGCCTCATAAAGTAAAAAAATATGCGCGTCACCAAACTAGCGCTGACAAATTTCCGTTCATACCCAAACCTTGAACTTGAATTTCCAGCAGGACCTATTACTTTTGTCGGAAATAACGGCAGTGGCAAAACAAATATCGCCGAGAGTTTGATTTATCTTGCCTACCTTTCTTCCCACCGTGTTGCCAACAACCAACCACTTATCTCACTCGGTGCAGATCAAGCAATCATCCGGGCAGAAATAGAGAGCCAAGGTCGCACACTGCAAGTAGACCTGGAAATAAATGAAAAAAAAACAAACCGCGCGCGGATTAACGGTAACCCAGTCAAATCACAACGCGAAATACTAGGCGCACTACAAATTATTTACTTCTCCCCGGAAGATTTAGATTTAGTGCGAGGGGATCCCACTCATCGCCGTGATTTCCTGGACAAATTACTCATCACACAATCACCGCGCCTAGCAGGTGTGATCTCGGATTATGAGCGGGTAGTAAAGCAACGTAATACATTACTAAAAACCAGGGCGCCAGAGAGTTCACTCACCCCCTGGACTGAGCAGCTAATTGCTTACGGGGCGCAGTTATCGGCTGAACGAATCAAATTAGTAGATGATCTCAATCCTTATGTGGCGGCAAACTACCAAAACCTAAATGAAATCAAACCAGCATCAATTTCATATAAATCATCAACAGATAATTTATCGGCAGATATCTCACACAATGTTGAGGTGCTCACTGCGCGACAGATAGAAGTAGCACGACAAGAGCTAGATCGCGGCGTTTCATTGATAGGCCCACACCGCGATGACCTACATCTACAACTCGGTGATTTCCCGGCAAAAGGTTATGCCAGCCACGGTGAATCATGGTCGATTGCCATTTCACTTCGAATAGGCGCCTACAACCTACTTAAATCAGAAGGTGCAGAACCAATACTCATCCTTGATGACATTTTTGCTGAACTCGACACCACCAGGCGCCAACAACTCACTTCTGTAACCCAGATGGCGGAGCAAACATTTATCACAGCAGCTGTTGAATCAGACCTACCGGCAGAACTACTATCTGAGAGGTTCTATGTGAAGCCGGGGGTTGTCAGTAAATGAGTGAAAAACCCACTAGCAAAAGAGACTTTGCGGTAGACCTTTTCCGAAGTTATAAAACCGGATTTATTAAAAAGAAGAAAATTGTGGAACAGCGCTCTAATACCCCAGGAGATCCCACACTGATCTCCAATGTATTAAGTGAGCTGATTGAAGAACGAGACTGGAATTCTGGGTTAGCTGAAGGAACACTCTTTGCCACATGGGCCCAGGTAGTAGGCGCTGACATTGCCCAACACACAACACCACTTTCACTACTAGATGGCCGACTTCTTGTGCAGTGCTCATCGACTGCTTGGGCAACCCAACTAAACCTTGTAGGGCCCTCTCTGCTTGAGACCATCAGGTCTAGTGCGCCGGGTGCCCTTGTGGAATCCCTGGATTTCATCGGCCCCGCCGCTCCTAGTTGGAAGCGTGGCCTGCGCACGATCTCTAATGGCCGCGGCCCCCGCGACACCTATGGCTAACCCCAGGGAATAAAACCCCACTCCTTCCAGTTATATCCCTTGAAACCTGAGTCGACTCGACTCAACTCTTTGCGTAGAATCGACTCAGGTTACAGACCTCGACCCACCCTGGCTCGAGCGGAAATAACGAAATTAAAGAAGGAGAAAGACCATGGCTAGAGCAGTCGGAATCGACCTCGGAACTACAAATAGCTGCGTATCAGTGCTTGAAGGCGGAGAGCCAACAGTTATTGCCAACGCAGAAGGCGCTCGCACAACACCATCGATCGTCGCCTTTGCAAAAAATGGCGAAGTTCTTGTTGGTGAAGTAGCTAAGCGTCAGTCGGTAACAAACGTTGAACGCACAATTCGTTCCGTAAAGCGTCACATAGGTACTAACTGGTCAATCGATATCGATGGCAAGAAGTACACATCACAAGAAATTTCAGCACGCGTACTACAAAAGCTAAAGCGTGATGCAGAGGCTTATCTCGGTGAAACTGTCACAGACGCTGTTATTACCGTGCCTGCCTACTTCAATGACGCGCAACGTCAAGCAACTAAAGAAGCTGGCGAAATTGCTGGTCTTAATGTGCTTCGCATTATCAACGAGCCAACTGCAGCAGCACTTGCATACGGCCTTGATAAGGCAGATAAAGAACAAACCATTCTTGTATTCGACCTTGGTGGCGGAACCTTCGACGTCTCACTATTGGAAATCGGCGATGGTGTCGTAGAAGTAAAGGCAACCAATGGTGATAACAACCTTGGTGGCGATGACTGGGATCAAGCACTTGTTGATCACCTTGTTAAGACATTTGGATCTGCAAACGGCATTGATCTCACAAAAGATAAGATGGCGATGCAACGTATTCGTGAAGCTGCGGAAAAAGCGAAGATTGAACTTTCATCTTCCCAATCAGCAACTATCAACTTGCCATACATCACCGTTGATTCTGAGAAGAACCCACTCTTTCTCGATGAAACAATTACTCGTGCCCAGTTCCAAACACTTACCGCAGACCTACTTGAGCGCTGCAAGAAGCCATTCCAAGCTGTCCTTAAGGATGCTGGAATTCCAATTGCAAACATTCAATCAGTGGTACTTGTTGGTGGATCAACTCGTATGCCAGCAGTGGTTGATTTGGTACGCGAACTCACCGGCGGGAAAGAGCCAAATAAGGGTGTAAACCCTGATGAAGTAGTTGCAGTCGGTGCATCCCTTCAAGCTGGTGTTCTTAAAGGCGAAGTAAAAGATGTGCTTCTCCTTGATGTGACACCACTTTCACTTGGTATCGAAACAAAGGGTGGCGTGATGACAAAACTCATCGAGCGCAACACAACTATTCCTACCAAGCGCAGTGAAATCTTCACCACAGCTGATGACAATCAGCCTGCTGTGCAGATTCAGGCCTACCAAGGCGAACGCGAAATGGCTGCTTATAACAAGAAGCTAGGCATGTTCGAACTCACCGGAATCGCACCAGCACCTCGTGGAGTTCCACAAGTTGAAGTGACATTTGATATCGATGCCAACGGAATCGTTCATGTATCTGCAAAAGATCTGGCAACAGGTAAAGAGCAAGGCATGACCATCACAGGTGGCTCTGCCCTTTCTAAGGACGAGATTGCACAGATGATGGCAGATGCCGAAGCGCACGCAAATGAAGATAAACAGCGTCGCGAAGAAGCAGAGATTCGCAACACTGGCGACTCACTTGTCTACCAGACAGAGAAGTTCTTAACAGAGAACGCAGATAAGTTCACCGACGGTGAAGCTGCAACGAAGAAGACTGAACTTGATGAGGCACTTGCTGAGCTCAAGACATCACTTGGCGGAGCTAACTTCGAATCTATTAAGTCCAATACTGAAAAGGTTTCGACTGCCTCGCAAGCACTCGGTGCGCTCATGTATGCAAATGCCGGAGCACAAGCTGATGGCGCAGCAACAGGATCTGAAGATCATGTTGAAGATGCTGAAGTTATTGATGCCGAAGAAGCTAACTAATGTCAGAGACAACAGAGGAAGTTGTTGAAGAAACAACACCTGTTGTAGAAGAAGTTGTAGAGGAGGCTGCGCCGGTTGTTGAAACAGACCCGGTTGCGGCCCTCACAGCTGATTTACAACGACTCCAAGCAGAGTATGCCAACTACCGTAAGCGGGTAGAACGTGATCGCACCCTGGCCCATGAACTAGCAATTGGTTCTGTTCTCGCAGAACTTCTTGCAATTCTTGATGATGTTGACCGCGCAAGTGAGCACAACGAACTTACAGGTGGGTTTAAGGCAGTTGCAGATCAGTTAACTGCAATTACCAACCGCATAGGGTTGGAAAAATACGGTACCGAAGGTGAAGCATTTGATCCACAAATCCATGAAGCGCTACTACATGACACCTCAAGTGAGGTAAGTGTTCCTACCGCATCAAAGATTTTGCAACCAGGTTATAAGTTCAAAGAACGCATCTTGCGCCCGGCGCGCGTTGCAGTGACCGACCCGGAGAACTAATCAACCATGGCTGCCAAGGATCTCTACGAGAAGGATTTCTATCAAATCCTTGGCGTGGATAAAAAAGCTAGCGCCGATGAGATTAAGAAGAAATACCGCTCCTTAGCGCGCGACCTACACCCAGATAAGAATCAAGGAAATTCAGCACTTGAAGAGAGGTTCAAAGCGGTCTCTGAGGCCTATGACATTCTCTCTGATTCAAAAAAACGCGCAGAGTATGACGAAGCGCGATCTATGTTTGAACGTGGTGGGTTTAGAGCACCAACTGGCGGCGGACAAAATTTCCAAGGCGGAGATTTCAACGACATCTTCGGCGGCGGTAACCCACAAGATATCTTTGCAAACCTATTTGGTGGTGGCGGCCGACGTGGACCACGCAAAGGCTCAGATTTACAAACAGAATCAGCGATTACATTTAAAGAATCAGTATTTGGAACAACTCTTGATCTTAAATTAAATACCGATGGCAACGGGCCACAGAATATTTCGGCCCGCGTTCCTGCCGGAGTAAATGACGGTGCGAAGATTCGCGTTAAAGGCAAAGGTGCACCAGGAGAAGCTGGGCCTGGAGATCTCTTTATTCAACTGCAGGTTAAGCCTCACGCAATCTTTTCTCGCAAGGGCGAGAACTTAGTTCTCACGCTCCCTGTTACTTTTGCAGAAGCCGCACTTGGTGCTGACATTAAAGTTCCAACACTTGCAGGTGATGATGTCACTGTGCGACTTGCCGCCGGTACACCTACAGGTCGGGTCTTGCGCGTGAAGGGCCGAGGGATAAAGAAAGGCTCAATTACCGGAGACCTACTTGTCACTGTAGAAGTACAAGTTCCACGCAAGAGTGAAGGTAAGGCGCTGGATGCCATAAAAGCATTTGCGGCAGCGACAGCAGATGAAGATGTGCGCGCAGAATTTATTGCTAAGGCAAAGTTATGACAAAAGATCTGCCACAAGAAGATCATCCTGATGATGATGCCGGGCTCTATGTAATTTCAGTAGCAGCTGAGCTTTCCGGGCTGCATCCTCAAACACTTCGACAGTATGACCGTCTTGGTTTAGTTTCACCCGATCGCACAGTAGGGCGCAATCGCCGTTACTCACTTCGCGATATTGCATCTCTTCGCATGGTGGGCCGTCTTGTTGGTGAAGGAATTAACCACGCGGGTATTAAGAGGATTATTGAGCTAGAGAGTGCTGTGGCAAGTATGGCGATGGAGGTTGCTAAGTTGCGCATCGAGGTAGATGCCCTACTGATAGAAAACCCACCAAAAGGATTGGCAACACGTAAAAAGAGCGATGTCATCATTTACAAAGAAGATAACTAGTAGAGATAAGGTCGCCCCATGAGCGCACGCGAGCAGTTAAAGGACGAGATAGTAAAAAAGGCTGTCGTCCACGGCAAAGTTATCTTGTCTTCCGGTATTGAAGCTGATTACTACGTCGATCTACGTCGCGTCACACTCGATCATGTTGCCGCCCCACTAGTGGGTGAAGTGATGTTAGAGCTGACCAAAGATTTAGATTACGAAGCAGTTGGCGGGCTCACATTGGGCGCAGACCCGGTTGCAACAGCGATGATGCATGTGGCAGCGCGTAACGGTAAAAACATTGATTCTTTTGTAGTCCGCAAAGCAGAGAAAGCACATGGCCTGCAACGCCGCATCGAAGGACCTGATGTAAAAGGAAAGAAAGTCTTAGCTGTGGAAGACACTTCAACCACAGGCGGCTCAGTTCTTACCGCAGTTGAAGCACTGGTAGAAGCTGGCGCAATCGTTGTCGGTGTTGCGGTTATTGTGGAACGTGGGGCCAAGCAGAGGATTTTAGATGCAGGTTACAAGTACTACGCCGCCTACTCACTACAAGATTTAGGACTGTAATTTAAGAATGGTGTCTGCGAGTATGCCACTCGCGGATGAATTCAACCGCAACTGGAATTACACTCACAATAATTATCAGTCCGACTACCGGCAGCAGATATTTATCAACCGAGCCTTCTAACTTCTCGCCCAAGATAAAACCCAAACCGATAATGAGTTGAGTCCAGACTATGGCTCCCAGCACATTCCAAAAGATAAACTTCTTCACCGGGATACCAATAATTCCAGCGAGTGGATTGATCAGTGTTCTCACAAAAGGAATGAAGCGAGCAAGAACAAGGGCGCGCCCGGTTCCATATTTTGTTAGCCATTTTTCAGTTGCAGCCACACGCGATTGGTTAAAGAACCTTCCATCTGGACGGTTAAATAACCTGCGTCCATATTTGGAACCAAAGAGATAGCCGACCTGCGAACCCACAATGGCCGCAATAGGCGCTGCGATAAAGAGAGCTAGCGGATTAAGAGATGCCCCACCTAAAATCGCAGCACCTGAACCGGAGGCAGCCACCCCTGCGATAAAGAGAAGTGAGTCGCCAGGAAATGCCAGGCCAATAAGCAACCCAGTTTCAGCGAAGATGATCGCCAGAATTCCGAGTAATCCAAGGTCTCCGACTATGGAGTGAGCATCAAAGAGGTTGGCAGCTAGGTTCATAAGTCCGAGGGTAAGGTAACCGCCGTGATTACGCATCCTTCTGGCGCGCTCGGTGATGAAAAATATCGACCGCAATTTCATTTCACCCCTGAAAAAAATTGGATGAACGACCCGAACGGACTCATTTACTACAAGGGCGAATATCATCTCTTCTTCCAACATAACCCAACTGAGAATGTGTGGGGAAATATGTCTTGGGGGCATGCGGTCAGTGTTGATTTATTTTCATGGCAAGAGCTACCCGTAGCGATTCCTTGCACTGATGACACTGGAATATTTTCTGGAAGTACCGTTATTGATTACACAAACTCAGCTGGTTTTGGAAGTACGGATAACCCGGCAATGGTTGCGATCTATACCGAACACAAGAATGACAAGAGTAAACAGTCGCAATGTTTAGCCTTCAGTCTTGATAACGGAAGAACATTTACTAAATTTGAAGGCAACCC
>Ga0214921_10011250_pt1 | contig 10900 bp, 8 predicted proteins | sample LL1505_MetaG_FD_177992 | JGI IMG/M metagenome (GOLD analysis project Ga0214921, IMG submission 177992) | Freshwater microbial communities from Lake Lanier, Atlanta, Georgia, United States - LL-1505 | ecosystem: Environmental > Aquatic > Freshwater > Lake | place: USA: Georgia | collected 2015-05-28
GTCAAGGTTTGCGACTACCAACCCAGTATGACGGATCGCGGTAATCATTCTGCCGCAACTTCGGCGATCGCCTCGCCCAATACCATGACGCCTTCCTGGAGTGCCTCATCGTCGATAGTAAGTGGCGGACCAATTTTGATCGACTCCCGGCCCGTATGAACTACCAAGAGTCCTTTTTGCATGCAACGCTCTGCAACGCGGCTAGTAAAAGCGCCGTCTGGGGCACCGGTCTGCGGATCTTTGAATAGTACGGCGGCAATTAAGCCTTTGCCCAACAAATTGCCAATCCGATCAGGAAAACGGGCTTGCAGTGCAGCCAGACCCTGAAACAGTAAATGGCCCTTGCGGTCTGCCTCATCCACTAAATTCCGTTGCTCTAACTCTTCAATCACGGCTAAGCCAGCGGCGCACACCATAGGATTGGCCGAATGGGTACTGCTCATATTTCCAATGTCGGGCAAGTCCATAACCGCAGCGCGACCAATGACTCCCGAAAGCGGTACGCCACCGCCCATGCCCTTGCCACAGGCAATTAGGTCAGGGCTAACTTCGTAATGCTCGAAACCGAATCGACGCCCAGTCCTACCGAAGCCCGCTTGCATCTCATCAAATGCAAGCAAGATGTTATTTGCTTTGCAAATACGCTCGATGGCTTGTACAAAGGCCTTTGGGTAAAAAACAGCGCCCCATCCCTGAAAGGATTCGAGCATGAAACCGCAGACGTCTTGAGTCAAGTCGACCCCCTGGCTTGCGAGGCGGTCTAATGCAGACTGTAGGAACTTTCCAGCGTCAGGCTCTTCCACTACCCAGGGATAAGGAAACGGAAGGTGATGGATATCGGCATCTTGAAAACCTATCCACTCCCGCTGCGCAAGGTTGCTGCTCATCATTTGCGCACCCATCGTGCGGCCGTGCCAATTTCCTTCTATACAGATGATGCCACGCCGACGCTTACCGATCTTCTGTCCGTGCATGCGCATAAGTTTGAGTGCGGCCTCAGTGGCTTCGGTACCGGCCGACAGTAAAAACGCCTTTTCAAAAGGCTTTCCGGCGAACGCAATTAGTTTTTCCAAATACTCTGCGCGTTTACGGTTGGGGTAGGCGTAGCAGCTGTATATCGGCTGCTGCATCATTTCTTGCATTGCTGCAGTCACCCGTGGGTTGGAATGTCCGACGTTGGCTACAAAAATAGTGGAAGTGAAATCTATCCAGCGATTGCCGGCGATATCAAATACGCTGGAATCTAATGCGCGTTCCCAAATCAGAGGAAATTGCCCATGCATGGAACGCGACTCATAGCCGTCTAGCGTGGCAAGTATTTGCTCAGTGCCGGGCGCAGGAATTGGTGTTTGTATGGTTCGATGCGCAGTCTGGACCAACGGAACAGATTGCGGACTACGAGAAAACTGGTATGCCGCCATGGATGACCTCAATTAAAAAGCTGGTGGGCGATGGAAGGGTTGCGATCAAGCAAAAATTCAAGGTGAAAAAAATCGTCCTCGGTATCCACTTCAACGATGTTGGGGGTTATGAAAGGCATCACCGCATCGCCATGCAACAATCTCTGGGTACGGACAAAATTTGATGAGAGCACATCCACATAACCGTTGGCTTGGTAGGTGGCCGGGAATTGTTGTCTTGCACTATTTGCTGAATCTAGCGCTGTGCTTTCAGACCCTAGGCGCTGAAGGTATCCTGAATGTGCGATTTCAAACGTCTTATATGCTGATTCCGACATCTCATGAACCGACCGCAGTGCAGTCGCGCCTTGCGCGCTCTTAAAGGTTTCAATAGCTATATCGACTAAGTCCGGCGCTCGGAAAGGTGTAGTCGGGCGAATATGGACGATAAGCTGTGGTTCACTACCCTGCAGCGCAAACCAATCCAGCGCATGCAATACAAAATCATAATCAGTAGATCGATCCCCCGATATATTTTCAGGGCGCAGAAATGGAACTTCAGCACCCATTCCCACAGATAACCGGGCATATTGCTCAGAATCTGTGGATACGATCACGCGATCAATCAATTTGGATTTCAAACAAGCCTTGATCGACCATTCAATCAAGGGGTACCCACCGAGCGGTCGGACGTTCTTATCAATTACGCCCTTCGAGCCCGAACGTGCTGGAATGAGTGCGACGATTTTGGACATGTGCGCTACACCTCTTCTGGAAACATATGCTTTTCAACTAAGCCACACAGGATATGACCGATAGTGATGTGGCACTCCTGTATTCTCGCGGTGTCGACGGATGGAATTTTCAGGCAATTACAAAGGCCAGACAATTTCCCACCAGATTGTCCAGTCAGGCAAATCCTATCTAAACCCAAGGTCGCTGCCATTTCAACTGCCGCCAGAATGTTGGGGCTATTGCCACTGGTGCTGATGCCAATAAATACATCCCCGGCTTTAGCAACGGCTTCTAGTTCACGAGAAAAAACGTGGGCAAAACCGTAGTCGTTGCCGATCGCACTGATAGCTGAGTTGTTGGTGCCCAAGGCCACCGATGCTAATGGCGCCCGATCAAACCGAAAGCGGGAGACAAATTCGGCAGAAAGGTGTTGTGCATCAGCAAAACTGCCACCATTCCCAGCAAAAATTATTTTTCCACCGGCACGCAGAGCATTTATGCATTGCGTGGCTAATTCCGCGACTTGGTTCAGCAAATTTTGGTCCGCGAGCATGGCGTGACGCAGCGCAATGGACTCAACAATTTCTGCGTGGATGGTGGGTAATAAATTCATCACAGACAAGCTTCGAGTGCTTCCATCGCAATCCAGAATCCTTCGCCGCCATTTTTGTGGCCTTGCCAAATCTCAGGAATGAACGACGCGCGAGGACATGATTCATTGAGAATGCCGCCCAGTCGCTTGAAATCAATATCACCATGCCCAATTTGCAATCCCTCGCCGTTCAACCCTTTGGCATCACCGAGATGCAAATGAGCAACATAAGGCGCGATTTTTCGTGAAAATTCATAAAAATCATAGCCAAGATGGTTGCAGGTCAAGGCGCTGTGGGAAACGTCATAACACATGCGAAGTTTGAGAACATTGCACCAATGCACTATTTCATCAATATTGACGAAAAGATTCTGAAAACGTTGACCACCAAAATGCCAAGGAAATGGGGCCATGGTCTGGGGTATGAGCTCTACACCGTCCATATCAAGTTGCTGAAGGCTCTGCGCAAATCTATCGTAATAACTGGTGATTACTTCCTGAGGGAGTTGGGCATCCATAGTAAATCCGCCTATGTTGGCAACAATCAAAGGCTTAGGCGCATTCGGGAAAAACGCCTTTAATTTCCGGGTGATTTCAATAACACGCTGGGTTTCTTGAATGGATTCCTGCCGGTACGCTTCGTCGGGCGCCGCTAGGTCCATCAGCTTGCTCCCAGCAAATAATTCGGGCGCATGGACTACAAAATCCGATGGGTAAGGGCCCGCCAAATAGTCCTTAGGCTGCAAGTCCATATCTGAATACGACAGATGGAACTCCCACACATCGGGAGTGATTTTTTCAGCGTATTCCTTGAAATCGTGATACCGGACCGGCACTCCCCAGGGCCGCCGGAACCGATAGGCACGCGGGTCTATGCGCTTTTGCCCTATATCCGTGGCGAAGAAAAAATCCTCAGTGCTAAGGTCTCGGTGCAGCGTTTTCCCGAGTAATTCCTCATAGTGCTGTGGTGACAATCCCTGCCCAGGACTACGCACCTTGATGTGTTCCGCGCTCAGGATAGTTCCTTTTGGCAAGTCTTTAGAAGCTACCAGGCTCTTGCCCAAATTTTCACGATTAATCATCTCGCCTTGAGAAACGACGCGTTGAATTCCCTTGCCTAAGGCAGACTCTATTTCGCGGATTCCTTCAATAAGGCGCTTGAGTTCGGGATGTGTCAGACTAGCAGCATGGTCTGGGCCTTCCATCGTTCGATCCAGCGTGAAATGGCGCTCGATAATGGTCGCGCCTAAAGCCACGGCGGCCAGTGAGACACTGATTCCGCGTTCATGTCCGGAGTAGCCTACCAGTGGGTGAATTTTTCGCAGCTCTTCAATCCATTGAAGATGGATGTCGTGCAAGGGGGCCGGGTAGGTGCTATTGCAATGTAGTAGTGCGAAATCGGCATGGCGCTTATTTAGAAACCGAACAGTGACCTTGATTTCGTCAGCAGTGCTCATGCCGGTTGAGAGGACTAATGGCTTGCCGGTTTGGGTTAATCGGTCGAGCAATGGCAAATTGGTGAGGTCCGCGGACGCCACTTTGTAAGCGGGAACTGCCATGGACTCCAACACCGATACGCTATCAGAATCCCAGGGCGTACAAAGGTACATTGCACCGCGCGCTTTGCAATACGCTGAAAGCTGTTTATGCTCTTCAATAGTCAATTCAAAACGACGCAGTAAATCAATAACGTATTCAGTACTTAAATCTTCACCATCTTTGCGCAAAGTCCTTTCCCGGTACACCTGATCTAAGTGGCGCATCTGAAATTTCACAGCGTCGGCCCCGGCATCCAAGGCGAGATCCGCCATCTCAATCGCGCGGCTCACGCTTCCGTTATGGTTGTTGCCAATTTCCGCGATAAAAAATACGCGCCCATTGCCAATCGTGTGGTTTTCAATTTTCATTGGCCTGACTTCCAAATATTGCGTCGTTGTTTCTCTCTCGTACCGTCCACGCGTGCAATCCATGCTGCTCAAATCTAAAGGGACGAACGTTTAGCTTGCAAGCTTCAAGATGCCGTACTAATTCATGTCGCTTGAAGGGTGTTACGTAAAACAGAAAAAATCCGCCGCCGCCCGCTCCCAAAAGCTTTCCACCAATGGCCCCATGGTCACGCGCATCCGCATATATTTTGTCCAAGCGACTGGTAGAAATCTTCGTGCTGAATTGACGCTTAAGGTGCCAAGACTCATGTAAGGAATGGCCAAAATCTAAAAGCTTTCCACGCAGTAGCTGATTGCGAATTTTGTAAGATAACTCGACGTTCGTACTCACGTGTTGCAGGACCGATTCATCGCTCATTTGGTGCCGTTGGTCCTCGTGAATAGCGCCAGAATCATGTGGTATTCCGGTGTCGCACAAAACGAGACTCTCTTCAAGCTCTAGAAGTACATCTGGATGAATCCTTAGCGGATGAACAATATTCTGTTCCATCCTAAACTCCATGAAGTTAAAGCCGCCAAATACGGTTGCGTATTGGTCCTGCCAACCTCCTGCCACTCCCAAATAAAGGCGCTCCGCTTGGAAGGCTAATTCAGCTAGCTCGTGGAGATCCCATTGATCCCGCCGGAATTGATTAAAGCAGCCTAGTATTGCCGCAGAAACCACTGCTGAGCCTCCAAGGCCAGAATTCATCGGATAGTCCGAATGAAGGTAAAGATCAAAGCCGAAGTTCGGTTTCACTGTCTTTAGTATTGCCTTAATCAAACTAAAACGCCCTTCGCCTTGTAAGGCATCCGAAAGGTTTTCTGCGTAAAGGGATTCTTGAAGGTCCAGGGAGTGAATTTGGATTTTCTCATCCGCACGCAAACGTAAGGTTGCATGGCTATAGAGGGAAATCGTCGTATTGATGACGGCACCGTCCTGGCCCGAAAAAAATTGTGTCAAGTCAGACCCACCGCCGCCGAAACTGATCCGCACAGGTGAGCGTGCGCGCGCAAAAACGGCTTCCTCCACTTGAACTGGTAGATGATCTCGCGTTACAAGTCCGACAAGTCGCCGCTCTGCATCGAGCAATGGAATGACTTTAATTCTCTGATCAAGCTTCTTTAGTAAGACTTCTCGTGGCGTACGCGGATCTTCGAAAAGAAATTCCGCATTCGTACACGTCGTAATCTCGTCGTCGAGCGTTGCTCCGCGCAACATTTGCCGACGTATATCGCCGTCTGTAGCTAAGCCGGTTACCCGGCCATTGCCGTCGATCGCCAATACGAATCCATGGTGATTTTGTTCAATTCTTGCTAGCGCTTTACGCAATGACGATTGCTGTGGAATCGAAAATTGTTCTAAATTCATAATGAGTAGCTACGTCCATCTTCGATCCAACTACAGAATCGCTGATAGTCTTCAGGGACTCCAATATCGATGAAGTTAGATTCAATCTTAACTGCACTCAATTGCTTTTCCTTCAATAGAAGCGGGAACAGGTCTCTTTCAATGGAAACTTTTTCCCCGGCCCATGCTGCGAATAAACTTGCATTGAGTAAATACATGCCCGCGCTTATCCAGCAGTCAGTTCGGGAAGAGTCCTTTTCTATAAACCCGGTTACTGTGCCACTATCGTCAACATCAACTGAGCCAAAGCGATCACCATTGGCGATGTGCAGGACCGCTATCGCTGGGCTGGACGCATTTTTCAAGTCCTTGATACCCGCTTCCAGCCAGGTATCGGCGTTAACCACCAAAAAATCTCCGGTTAGTGACAACTCGTTTACCGCATTTGCTATTGCTCCGCCTGTATCTAGTGGCGACTTCTCCACCACAATGCTTAGTTCGCATCCCGCCAGCAGTCCAGCTTTGATACTTTTCAAGTATTGCGAAATTGAATCCGCCTGATGGTGCAATAAAAATACAAATGAGTTTATACCTTGATGCATCCAGTTTTGTAATTGAAGCTCTAAAAAGGGCGACGATCCAACAGGCACGAGTGCTTTAGGCAGGTTGAAACCGAGGTGTTGCAGTCGTGTGCCGAACCCACCGGCGAGAATTAGTAATTTCAAGCTAATGGTGTTGAAGAATCAGCGGCAATTTGATGTGCTTGAAGCTTCTCAAGAGCGCGGAGGGACTTGGTAACATAGGGTTGCATTTTTTTGGTTTCTTGTATCACGAGCTTGTATAACAATTTTGACGCACCTAAATTTTGTTTCAAAGTGGTGGCATTCTCGTTCAGTCGAAGAACATTTCTGATTTCGTCCTGTACAGCAATAGAAATAAAATTAGAAGTTTTTATTTTTTTAGTTAGTGCTGCCTCTTTGGCGGATAATAACTCCAGATCGGCTCGGCGCTTTTCCACTTTAATTGCAATTTCATGACATTGTTTTGCAAGGATTCTACTAGAGGTTAATGTATCATTAATATCGGTAAGTGCACTTTTAATTAATTTTAGTCGTTTGTTTTTATCCGTGGAATTAAATACAGCATCAAAAAGAAATTCTTTATTTATTACTGGTGCGCTCTGTTGTTCTAGCTTATTGATCGCGTTTACCAAAGGGATATGTTCAAATCCATCGATAAACGCGCCACCCTCGGTGCAATTGAACAGACGTGGTGGTTCATCGAACTCTTTCGTTGCTGCGGCAATGCGTTCGAATTCGGCATGAAACATTGCATAATCTGTTTTCGTAGTTACTTTGCCACCATAATATCCAGGGAGAGTAGAGGCATTTCCTTTATAATTATTCCCGAGCATTTCATTAATAATTTTTTTGAATCCTAAATTCCCAGTGGTATAAATATAGGTCTTGTTACTGTCATCGAATGCCACAGTAACATCGCCATCCGCCGCTCCGGTTGAGTATTGCCTTTCTCCCTCAAATGATAAATCCTGGCCTACTAGTATGATAGGGTCGCAGCGTAGAATACCACCTAATAAGAAGGCCATGGTAGATACCGATCCACAAGCTCCTTTGGGGCTGTCGTCCTGAAGCATTTCGCTTACCCAGCTATCTATGGCTCCATTTACATTGAACGATATTATTTTATTTTTGTATCGATTAAATAATTCTGGATGGCAGGCTACTCCAACCAATACTGCATGCACTTCAGACATGTTATATCCGTCGAATAAGTACAGCAAATCATTGGGGTCGGAAACCATGATAATGTCAGGGACAATGCCTTCCTTCTGCAATGCAATTATTGATTGAGCTGGAGCGAGCAATATCGCTTTATCTTTAATATTTTTAAGAAATTTAATGTTTTTATCAAGTGAAGGACCTGGTGAAATAATTACCAATGGTATTTCCTTGACTATTTTAGATAAATGATTAAAGGAAGGTTGTTGTGCGATTACTGGAAGGTTCTCGATCGCTTGATTTATCCATCTATTTCCAAGTATTCGTATCGTATTTCGGTTTACAATAGCCCGCTCGAATCCTTTTTGGATTCGGGCTTCAAACTCCATGTCCTGCTCTTTGGAATTTTCTTCGTCTGTGGAAATTAGTTTTATTACTTTATCAAAAACGCATATTTGATTTGGGATCACAGGTTGTAAGCCTGACAGGTATGCGTCAATTCCGTTTTCATCCTCTATGTATGTTACTCCTTCAATCTTCAGACTTTCGTTGACAATGGTTTGACAGTAAACCATAATTCTGGATTGCCCTCTTTCAAGCATTGACTTGATAAATCGAGTATCGGTTCTATCGCTAAATACAATTAAGTCGTATTTCCAATCCCATGCCTCCGGAATTACCATATCTAAGACTCCGCCCGGCCCGTCAGGCAGTTGTAAAAGGACTTCGTAGGAAGCAATTCCACGGTAGCGCTGCGTCCAAGCCTTGCGAAAATCCTGTCCATTCTCAATAGTTGCAAGTAGATTCGCAATTTTTATTTTTTCGATTTTCGGCCGGCTGTCGAAGTAGGCTTTATGTTTTTGTTCAACGGACGTAATATCCGAATTCAACTGCCGCATCCGATCCACGCCAGTCCGTACTTCGGATTCATTGCCATCCGAGCCGGCCTGCAATATTTGTTCGCTGACCTTAGCCATTTCCTGCAAAAGCGATTTCAGGTGAATGACGTTCGCATCAAGTTGGTATTGAATCATAGATACTGCATTGGAATGGTCAAATGGCCTAGTCCAATTGTGTCAGACTAAGCCATTGTTGGCGTAAGTATTCAGAAAACTGGCCTTTGGTTTATCCCTTTAGCAGCGCCATCACGCTTTGGGGCATTTGATTGGCCTGCGCCAACATGGCAGTTGCAGCCTGTTGGATAATTTGGGTCTTTGCCAATTGGGTGGTGGCCAGGGCGTAATCGGTGTCCATAATCGTACTTCTCGATTGCGTGGCGTTGGAGGATACGTTGGTCAAGTTATCCGCCCCGTAAGCCATTTGGTTAATGGCCGCGCCGATGCCTGCGCGTTGGTTGTTGATCTTCTCCAGTGCCGTGGAAATTTTATCGAGCGTACTGGTTGCGGTATCGAAGGTAGCGATACCGAGTCCCTCAATGCCATAACCTTCGGCGTTCATCGGCGCAATATCGACGGTAATAGTCTGGTCCTCGTCTTTCCCCGCTTGTACGGTAAAAGTAGAATGAAGTTTGCTGGCCGGAACCCAGCTATAACCCGTCATATTTGCCACGCCGGACTGGATAAATGACAAGCCGGTGGTAATGTACGCGGGAACTGCACTGGTTGCCATTTTCACCAAGCCCCCAATCGGATAGCTTGTCCCCGGATCGTACTGGACACCGGCGGAGACGGCGGCACCATTCCAGTTGGTTGTGTTTGCCGAGGCGGTGACCTTTGTCAAAGAAGGTCCCATGGTTGTTGTGTCGTTCTTCGGCGTGGCCAGGTAACCACCACCCGCCAATAGCTTCTGGTCGTTCCACATCGTGTCTTTGGAGATCCGGTCAATTTGGTCTGTCAGTGCCTGGAACTCTTTGTCCAGGTAGCTGCGCTGGGTGTCGGAGTAGGTGCCGTTCATCGACTGGACGGCCAGCTCGCGCATGCGCTGTAGCATATTAGACTGCTCGACCATAGCACCTTCAGCCGTTTGCATCATGTTGATGCCGTCATTGAGGTTGCGCACTGCTTGGTTCAGTCCGCGGATTTGCGATGTCATATTCTGGCCGATGGCAAGGCCTGCCGCATCATCTTTGGCGGAATTCACCCGCACACCCGTAGACAGCTGCTCCATCGCGGTGGCCTGCACGCGCGCATTGGTTTTCATCGCATTTTGCGAATACATTGCGCTGACGTTTGTGTTGATGACTGACATGGAGTTCTCCAATAAACAATAATTTGGTCGCCTGTGCGATTCCCTTTTAATCGCAGCCTTGCGTCAAAACTTAGACACCAGGGCTCTTAGATCATTAAAAGCAATGTTTGTGCCAGATATTTCCGGCAATGATTCGCCGGTTTATATAGGACGAGGCGTAAAAAAACCCGCTGGTAGCGGGTTTTTCTTGTTGTCTTGCTGATTATTTGAGCAGCGACAAGACGCTTTGTGGTTGCTGGTTAGCTTGCGCCAACATAGCAGTAGCTGCTTGCTGGACGATTTGCGACTTGGACAAAGTGGCCGACGCGGTAGCGTAGTCGGTATCCATGACCGTGCTGCGTGAGGCGGCGATATTGGTCGAAATGTTGACCATATTGTCAGCCGAGTAGCTTAGCTGGTTCATGGTAGCGCCCATAGTGCTACGCGATGAGTTGACAGTATCTATGGCCGTATCGAGCAAACCGATAGCAGCAGAGGAAGATGTAAATCCGGTGATCGTGGCCGTAGCGATCCCCAAACTTGTCGCATCCATCGCCGAGATGACCACCGAGATGGTTTGTCCGGAGTTAATGCCAGCTTGGAAGATCAGGGTATTTGCGGCGGCAGTAGTTCCAAATACGGAGGCATTGTTCCACTGCGTGTTGCCGGCGATACGTGTGATCTCCTCGGTCAGCGAGGTGAACTCGCGGTTAAGGTACACGCGCTGGCTGGAGGAGTTGGTGGCATTGGCGGACTGCACAGCCAGTTCACGCATACGCTGCAGCATATTGCTGGTCTCGACCAAAGCGCCGTCAGCCGTTTGCAGTAGGTTAATGCCGTCATTCACGTTACGTGCTGCCTGGTTCAGGCCACGCACCTGAGAGGTCATGTTTTGCGAGATAGACAGGCCGGCGGCATCGTCACGCGCCTGATTGATACGGTTGCCGGTGGCTAGCTGCTGCATGGCAGTA
>Ga0214921_10011251_pt1 | contig 10900 bp, 14 predicted proteins | sample LL1505_MetaG_FD_177992 | JGI IMG/M metagenome (GOLD analysis project Ga0214921, IMG submission 177992) | Freshwater microbial communities from Lake Lanier, Atlanta, Georgia, United States - LL-1505 | ecosystem: Environmental > Aquatic > Freshwater > Lake | place: USA: Georgia | collected...
GCAGTTTTCGTTCCCATCCGAATCTACCGACTTCTCCAGGATAAGGAGTAGACTCCATCTTTGGCTCCTTCAAAACATGGTAAATCATGCAATTCATATCAACGACAAGAGTTTTTACTGCAGCTGCACCAGAGGGTGCTTTTCGTTGTATAGCATGCGGTAGACGTTGTATGAGGGTTCTATAATACGAAGGAATCCCCATTGCTTTATAGTATTATGATAGATAGGCCTTATGTCCGCCCAAGATGAACCATCTATTTTTGATAAATTACACGAGGCATTAACTAAGGGTCTTATTCCTATAGGGGTTGAGTGCTTGCGATTACTTCCGGATAGCTTTGTCTTAGGAACAGCAATTCTAGCAGGTCTGAGTATGTCTAAATCATATGGTATTCTTTTATTTACTATGTTTGAATTGATGTTAGGGCAGCGTGCATTTGCGGCGATTATTTCGGGAATAATGCCGGTTGGTGCTGGACCAGATGTCTTTCAGCAAATATGTCAACCAGGCTTTAGTTTTCCAAATAATATGCGAATATCTATACTTGAGACAATTGGAACACCCTCTATGTTTCCGTCACCGACAATGTTTTTCTTATCTGGAGTTATTTCTTATATGATTTCTGCAATGCAAAATTTTGGTCGCGAAATTAAGTCACTGAGTGGTGATATAGAAGTAAGAACTCAAGTGGCACTTGGATTAAGTTTATTATTCATGCTTGTAACATTGGTATTCCGGTATTCTTATGGGTGTGAATCTTTTGGCACCTTATTACTTTCTTCAGTTCTCGGATTTATAGTAGGAACTCTTATAGTATATCAAAATATAGCATTATTTGGAAGGGATGGTATTAATATACTTAATATACCAGTCATACAAACTGCATTAGAACAAGGTAAACCTATGTATGTTTGTGGACCTTCTGATATTTAATAGTCTAGTTAGAATAGAATGTCTCTGGTTTCAGCCACAAGACTTGTTGGTGGTCTAAGAGAATATACATACCGTGGATTTCAGCAATTACCTCTTGTCTTAGGAAGCACGTCATTATTATTTACAATTGCAACAGGATCAATTGCTCATGCGAATCTTGCATTAGGAATGGGAATTTTAATGCCGCTATATACTTTTATATTACAGAAATGGTGGGGTTTTACAATGAATGCTATTTGGAATGATTCGATATTCTGGAAACGCACTTCAGGTGATACATGTAGAATAATTCCAGATTTCTCTAAATCTACGACACTTGAATATTATAAACCATCTCAACTTGATGGCGCGGTTCCTAGTTACTGGTTAACTTCGGTGGCTTTTTTTGCTGGATATTCTCTTTCAAATGCGGTAGATAGTTTAAAACAACCGATGGCGACTGGTTCTAATGAAATGAATCACGAGAAACGTAATACCCACGCAGTGACTGTTATTGCTACTACAGTAATATTTATATCCTTGATATTTCTAGCTAGATTTTATTATATGAGTGGATGCGAAGGAGTTGGTAATGGAGGAATCTTTTTGAGTGTATTTTCAGCGGCAGGTGCTGGAGGAATCGGATATGGAATGTATACTATTTCAAAAGTATGTGGTGCTAGAAGCTCCGATTTATTTGGCATTTTATCTCAGATCTTACCGGCTTCATCAACCTTGAGTAAGCCAGTTGTCTGCACTGCCACTTAGGAAATAATACGTAAGAGTGCATCAAGATGTCTCCAGGCGGGTTTCCAGGTATCAGGTATAAGAACTCTAGATAAAATTCCGCGTTGATAGAAGGCTTTTAGAGCTAACGCCTTCTCTCTTAAGGGCACTGAGCTGTAACGATCCTTAAGACTATCGATTGTTAGACCCGATTCAACTCCACGAGAACGATTTACATTCTCGTGAAGTGCGAATAACCAGGTGCGTAGAGAATCTTGGAGATCCATATAGGAGCCGGCAATAAAGGGATCTGGGGAATGAGATTGCAACCAGTCCTTGTAATGTTTCTGACATGTTTTACAGGGTAAGAGTGCCCATAGATGCCGTAGTGCAAGTTTAAGTTCATTACGCTCATCATTAATAAGAAGTGGTTTTGTTTGATTGCCTATTTTTTCGGTGAGACCATGTAGTAGCTCCCAGGCACCAGGGCCCCATTCTTCGGGGGAGACCATATTTACTATTTTTTAATTAGCCTAAAATATTTAAGAATTTAACACACGTAAAAATCGGAGATTTAACATAGGTAAAAATCGGAGATTTGACACACGTGTAAAAAAATGAAAGCAACTTACGTGATACCCGCTGGCACACTCAATGGCGTATACAATTCCACGAACACTCTGGGAGAGCTTGGATGCAGTGCTTTTCACCAAGGGAATGGCTCTGGCAAAGGAAATTGCTGCGGACCTGGGGGTCCCAGCACAACCGCTTATTGCTGCGCTGAATACACAGGAGCGGGGAAAATTCACTATCTTACCAGATGATGAGTTAACCACATATCAGTGTCAGGCTCTGATTAAACATGGTGCAACTTTTATGCGATGTAGATGTCCAACGCTGAAGCCGTCGCCGAGTTACTGCAGTTCCCATGAGCGGTATAGCCCAGATATTCCTCGGGGCTTGAGAAATGTTCGCCTAGTTAATGGTTCAGATATTCCCTATGTGCTCTATGGCTCAGATATCTTCACGTTGAATGGGGAGAAATGCGGATATCTGAAGAATCAGAAAGTGACCTTGTTTCAGATTGAGAAGTGAAGCCATAGGCTTTAGCTATAGGCCAAAGGCCAAAGGCTTTAGCCATAGGCCAAAGGCCTAAAAAATTCCTGCATTATTTAAGTAATGGAGTTTTCTCTTGGTGTATCAAGAGTAAGACCAGTAAAATATGGTCGAAGAGATATACATGGGCGAAAAATGTTGAAATCAAGAAAGTATAAAGTGATAAAGAAATCAAATAAGATAACAACATTAGATATACATCCAAAATTTAATATTAAACTTCGGGCAAAGAATCTAATATGGAATATGGGCCCCTTTTGGCAGTTACCCCCTAATTTGGACGTATCTATTTCTGTTAAGTATAAGTTTAGTCTTATTAGCCATATTTTTTCATATTCTAATTTGAAGAATGCAATTAGTTCAAATATGACAAATATTCGATTTAAGTTTTTAAAGAATATTATGCCAGAAGGCTCGTATGAAGTTCAATCAATAAAGCCACAAATTATGGCATACTACGCGCGACAGGAGTTAGAGTGGAACACAGTTCGCGGTCTATATTTTTGTCTATTTAAGACTAAGAGAATTCTACAGCCTCTTATTTACAAGTGGCGTATTGCAAAATGCATTAAGAATCAGAAAAATACGGAAGATCCAGTGACTCTGGAGCCCCCTAAGAAGACAGTTCGCATTATTGATTTTAAAAATAATATGTCTTTTATTTATGATGCTAATACAATTAGAAGAGCAATTGAGAATAAGATTCTTTTTTCGGATTATATGTTTGCTGAGCCACTGCAGCCTGTGAATTTATTCACAAATTTACCTCTCACATATGGACAACTTATGTCGGTGATACTTCAGTGCAAGGCACACGGAGAATATTCATGGATTCTGGAAGAGTTGAGAGCGAGAAATGGAAACTTGGAGAATTTTGCAATCTTCAATCGGGTAAAACTGAATGTAGAGGCAATCAGAGTATTCTTTAAGAAAAATACTAGAATTATACGGGAAACTGTAATTGATTTTCTACGAACCGAGTCTGATTATTTGGATTTACCGCCAGATAAGTTATTTAATTTTATAAGAGAATATGATACGACACCAACAAATACTTTAGTCCAAAAGTGGATAAATCATACGCGGGAATATTATATTGCGAAGGAATTGAATAATTCTGCACATTTAGTAAAAATAGATGTGGAGACTGAGATTCTTTTGGATTTGATTTATAGGATGTTTTAGATATAAAGCCTTATAGCTAATAAAATGCATAATGGGTCTAGCAGAATCTAAGTTGGAGCCAAGGGTTGTAAAGGCACTCATCAGACAGGACAGCTTGAGCACATTACCCTCTTTTTCAATGGATACTGCCAAATTCAGTGACGGGTCAAGTGGCTTCGTTATTACCACAATGGATCTTGCAAAGAATTCCGAGGTCCGCACTGTTGCAATTAAATTTGTCTATAGTCCCTCAGATCACTCTCTGGTCTTTGTTGGGAATGATGAGTCTACCCTTACATTTGTAAGAGATCGGTTTACAGGAAAGGTAGTCTGTTCAATTGTCTCACATAATAAAGACAGTGTAGTGCGTTTCTGTGTGACAACATATGAGCCACTCGAGGATGTAGTTATAGATAAGATTGGGCAGCTTTATGTGAAGGCGACTGTTTAGTTACACTCAAATATCTTCTTCACTGGCTTTATGGGCAGTGAGAAGATAGGCCGCGAAGAATATAATGCGGTCCAGTCCATTGAGCAGTTAATCGCACTAGGAAATGTAGAATTCCATAGTTCAAGACTCTTTGAGTGTTGAAGTGTGAGTTGAATAAAGCGTGCACGGGCTTGTTCGGGTGTCTTACCTAGGCCACGGCCGTGGGACTTTTCTCTATCTGCTAATGACCATTCATCGGGTATGTCATTGGGGAAATGAGTATCATAGAAGAGCTCCTTATGACGCTGGGTTTTCCAGTGGCTGCCTACCATATATTGCTCCAAGATGGGTGACCAGTATTCTGAGGCCAGCAAGGCCTCAAGAAGTCCATCCTGAATCTGTGGCTCTGATGATTGATATGGGGTCTGGCTGCTACGGGCGGTTAGCAAAAGGGCTTCGGGTTTGGGCTTTATGGCTCTACGCTTCCTCATAGATAGTCCTGGCATTTTCCAGTCGTCAATTGCTTGCATAACTTCCTTGGGTATTATATTATCTAGTGCTTGTTGGGACTGCATCCACGTGATGTGGTCAAGGGATACGAGCACATATGCAGCAGCAAGAGATTCTTGGCGACATTCTCTTAGCTCCTTAATTATATTGAGCTCTTCTAGGCGCCCAAGATCGGTAGCTAGGCCTTCTAGGACAGACCATTGCTCATGTTCAAGCAAGGCGCGACCTAGGAGCCATGCTTCCTGTAGTTTCCCTCGTTTCAGACAATCTAGAACAGCTTGCTGGACTGTCTGATATTCGGTGGCATGAGGGAATGCTGGGATCCAGGGCTCTTTACTAGCTATAGCGGTAGCACTAGCACTAGCTGTAGCTATAGAACCCCGGAGTAGAAGATGAAATACAGTGGAATCGCAGATTCTCCGCTTGGCAAAAGCGCATGTTATTGCTAACAAGTCTTCCTGGCTAATGTCACCGTTCTCATAAATGCTCAAGATAAGCCTTAGAGCAAACCACGAGCCAAATCCGATATTATAGAACCATATAGTTTCCAGAAGTTCAGTGCATTCTTGAACTAGACTTGATTCAAATAGCTCTATTGTCCAGAAGGCAGTTTCAGTTATGCTGTGAGTTATAATTGACCATCTCAGGGAAGATATGACCTCGTCCTTACGGTAGAGATGTTTAGTCAGGGATTGCGATGGTTCCATTATTGGTGTCCCAGGTGGGCACGTCAGGGGCTTTCATTTTTACTTATACAAGCAATTAGTATGGCCTCAGTTCCAGATGCCCATGAGATTGTCCCAGGTATATGGTTAGGAAATAAGCGGGCATCAGAGAATGCAAAATGGATGAAGGAGAAAGGGATAACAGTGGTCTTTAATGCCACCAAGGACCTCCCTTTCTCAACGACGATTAAAAAACAATATAGGATTCCCGTTGATGATAATTTACAACCAGAGGAAATTCGTAATATGACTCTGTGGTCACAGGAGGCAGTATATAAGGTAATGCAGGAACATAATCAGGGGAATACCATATTGATTCATTGTCATGCTGGAATGCAGCGTTCGGCGGCGATCATGGCCATGTATTTGATTGCTACTAGGGGCTACAGTGCACAACACGCAATTACATATGTTCAGGGAATTAGGCCGATTGCTTTTCGTCCTCGGGCAAATTTTAGAGATTCTATTACGGAATTTGATAAGACATATCATAGGGAAATTCTGCCACAGTTGTCTGGACATATGGCCAGATAAATTATAAACCCGGATAATGTAGATATGGAAAATGATCAGATAATATATATAGTTACTATTGCAATTATTGCAATTGTAATTGCTCTATATTATTTTAAAAATATACCAGAAAAAATTCCGATAGTTGTGATTGCATATAATAATTTATTTTTTGTTAGGAAATTTATTGATCAATTGAAGAAATATGATAATCCTATTATATTATTTGATAATAAGAGCACATATGAGCCTCTTTTAGAATATTATAAAGAGATTAAGAAAGAGCTTGGATCTAAGATTGATATTCGATTAATGGATAATAATTATGGGAGTGGTGTCTATATGACGTTTAATCATACATTGCCATCGATTTTTATCTTAAGTGATCCAGATTTAGAATTGAATCCTAGAATGCCTAAGAATTTCAGTGAAATTTTCCTCGAGCTTTCAAATAAATATCAGGCATATAAGATTGCATCTGCTTTAGATATTAGTGAACCGGAAAAACTTTTGACATGTGAGAATTACTCTGGTAATAAGAGTATATATGATTGGGAGACTCAATATTGGAAAGTGCGTGTGCCAGATGATACATATGAATTATATAATGCAGGGCATCCAATGGATACTACATTTTGTTTAATTAACAACAATTATTCTAAGGAAAATAAAATTAGGATAGCGGGAGACTTTACTGCAAAACATTTACCGTGGTATAAAAATTATATAAAGGATAATGTTTCGGAGAAAGAATTAGAGCACTGGAAGAAAAATAATAAATGTTCAAGTATTTTAAATGGATGTATTAAGGATTAGACATTTATAACTGGGGCCTCATCTGTATTCTTACGTTTCATCTTATAGTAGCGCTCAGGCTCCTTAATCCAGATAAATGTTACAAGCATGAGAAGTCCAATAAGAATGCATGTGTAGAGATATATTTCTGCGGGACTTGCAAGACGGGCTTCGTATGAATTCATACTTGGGTAAAGGTCATCCATGTATGAATTGTGTTTGTTGGTGGAATATTCAAATTTTCATGCTTTAGCGCTTATAGCGTCTATGAGTCTTATGGCGTCTATGGTGTTTATAGGCCCTATGTGTCATATGACGTCTATGGTGCTTATGTCCTTTAGAACGTTCTTTGGAAGCGTCGGCTTCAATGACTTTTTGTTTTTCAATCCAATTATTGGCTTGGGGGAGATACTCCATCTATAAGATTTAAGATTTTTTGCTAGGGTGTTTGCTAGGATTTTTGCTAGCTTTTTTCTAAAAAGCTTAAAAAGCTTAAAAAGCTTAAAGTGTCCACTCCTTAGAACTCATCTCAACAAAATAATCAATCTTTGCATTTCTCTGCATCAGATAAATAAATCTATCCACTGGTCTATTAAAATCCAGAATGAGTGCAGGGAGTGCAGTCATAATCTGAACCTCGGCCAGCACCTGGATAAAATTCTCAGTGGAATCCCTCGGAGGATTCTTACTTAGAGATGTAAGCTTCCATGAGGGATCACATAGCTTCTGAAATTCTATAACTGAATCATAGGAATCTGCCATCACATAGATATTCAGCTTCTCCTTCTTTGACTTTACCTGGAATGCCTTTACTAGAGCAGTAAACCGCTTGAGTAAGACTAGATCTGCCCCAGTAATAAGCTGGATTCCAATATCAAACACTGTCTTAATACCAATCTTATCTAGAGCCTTAATAACAGAACGAATCAGAGCCTCATCATAGATAATAAGGCTTGACGCAATTTTCTGAACTTCCTTGAATGTTAGCTTATCAGTCATTGTCTTATATTCATCTAGGGAAAGAGCATCAATCTCAGGCTTCTCCTTGAGGAGTTTCACCTGGGGTGTTAGCTTTAGAGACTCCTTTATAAGTCCATTGGAATCCCAGATATTGCAGGTTTCGCCTAGTTTCTGAGTATAAATATATGCACTAATGTAATCTAAATACATACTGAATACATCCCCTGATAACGAAGTATCATGATACTTGGTTATTACGGTTACCTTTTTTCGCTGCCTATTCTTAGCAATAATCCAGGATGACATCTATTCATTTAGCCGGATTAGTCCGAATTATTTAAACGCATTACTACACTATACAGGCCATGCCTTTGAAATCTCATCCCAGGAAACAATGGTCTTGGATTTCTTCAACTTCTCGCGGATTTTTTCCAAATAGCTAGATTCTCGCTTGAGAGAGCCAATAACCACGGAGGCAGCTCGTTTATATGTTGCTCCCTCAGCAGCGCTGCCGGCTGGACCGGTACTGCCGGTAACATGGATTCCATCGCGCTCTGAGAATACATAGTCATTCCCTAGAACTGGAATAGAGCCACATAACAGAGATTCGCGCACGCTAATACAGTCAATTTCAGTCTCAGAATTACTCACATATAAGTGGAATCCAGATTTAGCTTTTTGTCTTGCAATTTCTGAGAGATCTACACGCCCATGCTCATGAACTCCTGGTTGCTCAAAGAGTTTTAGTAGCCTCTGGCCGAAAGGGGTCTTAGCCAGACGATTCATTCCGTAGAAAATATGGAATGTTGCGTCAGGGAAGGCTCTGCGAATTCTTGGCCAAGTATAGCGTAAGAGTGGTTCTAGGCCACGCTCATATGTCGATGCATAGATGAAACGATGAGGATCTCTTGAAGCCTCGAGGTTAGGTGTCTTTTCCAGAATATCTTCAAAGAGTTCAACTTGCACACCATTCATGACAATGCGCATCTTGGAATTTGGTATATAAGGATATAGGGACCGATGATACTTGGATTTCACCATGAAGTAGTCGGTTTTTTCAATGAGGTCAGTAGGAGACACATAGTTCTTAGGATCCCAACTGTCGTGGAGGTCGACGAGAACTTTCTTAGCTTTGATGAGCGGAAGAAGACGAATACCGAAGGAGCGCCAGAAAATTGCCACGTTAAATGTATCGGCTAGATTTAACTCCTCCATTGCGCGATAATCCACACCATCCTTGATTCCTTCCTTTACATTGCCGAAGACAGTGACATGTTTTCCTTGCTGGATCCAGCATTTGGAGAGTTGAACAACGGCTTGTTCAGAGCCACCGAGGTCCTTATCGGAGGGTCCGAATTTGACTTTGTTAGCCCCGCAAATGTAGACGATAGAATTTGCGGGCCATACACGGCCTTTTAGGGATTGGCGCCTTCTTAGACGCCGTGTCTTCATTCTTACTCTTAGATGATATAATTTAGATTATTGAGGGTTGGTGGGACAATGTAGGTGGTATTTAATGGTATATTTAGATTCAGAGAATTAGTCATAGTTGTAAAATAGTTTATGAATTCTCTGGCAATATTTGGTGGAATAGCAACTTGAGAACCAATAGTATATTTGATGTAATTTATTGAGGAAAAATGGGTCACGGTATACGTAGGTTGCAGATATAACATGGAATTAGGATCAAAATATAAGAATGTTCGGAGCTCCCCTAAATCGGTGGATACGGGAAACATACTGTCTTCAATTGTGCGCTCTCGGACACTAGTAATTCTTGTGGCTGCAATTGGAATATCTCCTCTTCCTAGGAAAAGTGCAATTACATTATATCCTTCAACGACGAAGTTACGCACTACTTGTGCATGGGATTCTGGGCTCGACCAACGACCAAGGGGCATTGATGTTTGCCAGAGTTGTGGTTCTCCTACACGTATAATGACAAGGCGATTCATTCTTTGTGATTAATGTCTCTTAGTTTTAGACCTTTTTGCCTTAGCGCTCTTGCCCCTGTTGGCTTTCTTGGTCCTGTTTGCTCTTTTCCTAGACTTTCCACCAGTTAGCGTTAGACCAGGTGGAATATTACTTAACATCTATTTATAGTAAGTAAAAAAATTGAACCGGGTCCTTCCATGTAAAGCAATCATACAATGCAACAAGATTGGGAGCCTGTTATTCTAAGGTCATCTAAGCTAAGTTCAACGCAAAGCCAAGGCAGGCCTGTCTTATCTGCGGCAGCCCAGGCAGCAAGAAAGGCAGATGCGCCAGTGACAAAACCTCTGACACTCACTGGAAAGTCTAGGTCAGAGATGGCTCAAGTGCGAGTGTCAAAAGGGTGGACACAGAAGCAGCTGGATATGCAGGGTCAATTTCCCGCGAATTCATGCAATGGCTGGGAGGCGGGCAAACTTTGCCCAACGGGACCACAGCTTCAGAAACTCCATCGGCTTCTAGGAATTAAGCTGGAGAGGGAGTAAAATATTAGAAAAATGTTATTTTAGAACCCTATTTTTTTTCTGTTTTCTGGTTTTTCTTAGTTTAGAAGTCTTACGTTTTCCGCCGCGTTTTCTAAGGCCAATTAGTGTATTTGTTAACCCTTGAATTTGTTGAGCGCCACGATTAATATCTTCTTGTATTGCTTGATGCTCTGGTTCTAATGATCCTAGTGGTCCATGTTGTCCCGCAGCTACTTCAGCTTCAAGCTGAGCTACTTGAGCAGCCAATTCAGCGTCAGCTCCCTCTAAAGGTGGGCCACGTGGTAGAGTAGCAGCCAATGCATTTACTTCTGCATTTATTTCAGCTTGCTCAGCAGCTTGAGCAGCGGCCGCTTGGGCTAAACGGGCAGCTCGGGCCGCTTGGGCAGCTTGGACTGCTGCATTTGCAGCGGCTTGCGCTGCCGCATTTTGAGCGGTTTCCGCTGTGAGCTTTCTAGTTTTAGAACCAAATATCCATCCACATATGCCTCCTTCACAGCTCCAGCGCTTAGTAGCTCCATTGTTCCTATTTGCATTTTTACGCCCGGGTAATCTAGCAGAGCTAGTTGCAGCG
>Ga0214921_10011253_pt1 | contig 10898 bp, 8 predicted proteins | sample LL1505_MetaG_FD_177992 | JGI IMG/M metagenome (GOLD analysis project Ga0214921, IMG submission 177992) | Freshwater microbial communities from Lake Lanier, Atlanta, Georgia, United States - LL-1505 | ecosystem: Environmental > Aquatic > Freshwater > Lake | place: USA: Georgia | collected 2015-05-28
AATAATACCATAAAATGGACCGATAATGCCGACCATTTTATTAATTTAATAAAATAATACCATAAAATGGACCGATAATGCCGACCATTTTATTAATTTAATAAAATAATACCATAAAATGGACCGATAATGCCGACCATTTTATTAATTTAATAAAATAATACCATAAAATGAAGCGATAATGCCGACCATTTTATTAATTTAATAAAATAATACCATAAAATAGACCGATAATGCCGACCATTTTATTAATTTAATAAAATAATACCATAAAATAGACCGATAATGCCGACCATTTTATTAATTTAATAAAATAATAAAATAATACCATAAAATAGAGCGATAATGCCGACCATTATATTAATTTAATAAAATAATACCATAAAATAGAGCGATAATGCCGACCATTATATTAATTTAATTTAATAATACCATAAAATAGAGCGATAATGCCGACCATTATATTAATTTAATAAAATAATACCATAAAATAGAGCGATAATGCCGACCATTATATTAATTTAATTTAATAATACCATAAAATAGAGCGATAATGCCGACCATTATATTAATTTAATAAAATAATACCATAAAATAGAGCGATAATGCCGACCATTATATTAATTTAATAAAATAATACCATAAAATAGAGCGATAATGCCGACCATTATATTAATTTAATAAAATAATACCATAAAATAGAGCGATAATGCCGACCATTATATTAATTTAATAAAATAATACCATAAAATAGAGCGATAATGCCGACCATTTTATTAATTTAATAAAATAATACCATAAAATATAATAAATTAAATGTGTTTATTTAATGAATTTTTAAAATCAGTTTTTTTATCTTTAATCATATTTTCTAAACTTTTTCTTTGCGTATAACTCCTCGTAGTATTTTGTAATATTTCTAATGAATAAATTTGTTTATTCATTTCATGATGACAATCAGCTAAAAATATAGATGTATCTTTACGATCTTTTTCTGAATTATTATAATCAAAAACATCATTTATTTTGTCATTATAATAATTTGCGGAATTATAAGGATCGCTCAATGAATCTTTATATGTTTTACCACTTTTTTTACTATATTTTTGTGTTTCTTTTATCCATTTATTATTAGATGACATTATTAATATATTTAATAATAATAAAATAACAATAATAATAATAATCAATTTTTAAGTATAATGTTTAGATATAATTAATAATCACATTTTTTTATATCTTCATTATTATCATAAAATATATATTTTGTTTTCCGAGTTCCTTTTATCATTTTTTGACATATTATATAATTTATTTTTTCATGTTTCAATATATTTCTTATTAAACTCATATATATTTTATCTAATTTTACTGTATTCTTAAATGATATCCAACCATTTACAACAAAATATCTTTTTATTTCATTTCTCATATTTAATATTTCATTTTGTTTGTCTTCTGTTATTTCATCGGAATAAAAAAATCTAAGTTTATCTTCCATCTGAACATTAATTATTTCAAATAATTTCGTTATTATTTCTTTTCTCTCTTTATCATATTTTTCTATTTTTGTTTTTATATGAATATCTTTAATTTTTGTTTCACTAGATGAAATATTATTATCCATTTAATTATTATATAATTAAAAATGTTTAAATATTTTTACTTTTCTATTGTTTATATTTTAATTATTGATATAAATAAAATATAATATAATTATCAAATTTTAATATTATGAATTTATAAAACATAGGGAAAATATTTAAATAAATGGGGAGATTTTTAATGAATATATCAACCCACTGGGAAAATATTTAAATAAATGGGGAGATTTTAAAATAATATGGGGAGAAATTAATGAATATATTTAAACGTCGGGAGATTGGGGAGATTTTTTGGGGTAAATTACTTTTTTTTATTAAATTTTTTTATTAAATTTTTTTATTAAATTTTTTTATTAAATTTTTTTATTAAATTTTAAAACTGATATTTTTAATTCCGGTCGAATCTTTTTTATTTATAATTACATGATCTATTATTATATAATTTAATTTAATATTCTGTAAAAATATTCTATTTGATGGTATCTTCTCATTTGGATAATTATTATAATGCCATTCTTTGAATTTATCATATAATGTTTGAGTATGTAGATTACATCCTTCTTTATATTCTGTTTTATTTGTCATAAATTCTAATGATTTATTATTTTCTGTATTTATTTTATTTGTCAATTCTTCTATCTGTTCATTATATGGTAATCCATTTACTTCATATTTATTAAAATATTTTATTAATAATAATATAAAATATTGTTTATAATTATCTACATTTAAATTATAATTTATCTTTTTCTCATTCTCATTCTTTGGATTATCTACAAATGTTGTTGGAAACCCTATACATTTTAATCTCTTTCTATATGCTTTATCATCGTGATCTGCTTCTGGAACTTTATTACATAATAATATTATTTTAAAATTAACTTCAAACTCTATCATTTCATTACCATGATTATATCTTGTTTTTATTTTATCTCTTCCTGTTAATAATTTTGTAAATCCTGTATTTATTTTTTCATTTGCTTCTGGTTCTGAACCTATACATATTCTTTTCTTTTTTAAATCTAATATCATTGGATCTGCTAAATTTGCATCTGTACTTGGTTTTGTTAATAATTTTGATTTAAATGAAGAAAAATAATCTCCAAATGTTGCACTTAATAATGATGTTGTTAATCCTTTACCATTACGCCCTTCGCCTAAAAATACAACAAAATGTTGTAATAAATTTATTCCAATTATACATGTTGATAAATATGTTAATAAATATTCTCTCTGTTTTATATCTGGTTGTATATCTTCTAAAAATATTAATAAATTATCTTCAATACTTTTATCATAATCATTACTATTTTCGTCAATATAATCATATTTAACTGACATTGATATATAATCTTCAGGTTTAATTTCTCTAAAACATTTATTTTTTATATCATATACTCCATTTTCAAAACCTAATAAATATACATTATTATCTAATATATCTAATATATTCTCATGATTATCTGTAAATATTTCTTCTGCTTCTTTTATTATATTATTTTTAAATGCTGTAGTTTTTAAATCTCCTATTAAATTATCAATCTTTTTTATTTTACTTTTATATTCTATTTCTTTTTTATCAATACTATTTTTATCATAATTCTTTTTAATTATATTTTTCATTATTTTATAATAATCTACTATGTTATTAGATATCTTTGTTCTTAATTTATTATTACACTTTATCCATCTTTTATTAAAGTAATACCAATCTTTATATCTTGAATCATATCTAAATTCATTATTATATAAATGATATAATATTTTTGCTAAATCATAAGCCTTACCATTTGTACTATTTAATGTCTCTGATAATATATTATTTAAAATTGGATCTTGTGTAATATTTAATATTTCTATTTCAATATCATCTTCAATATTTTGTAATGGATAATTATTATTTATTGTTACATTAAATATATTATTTATTGTTAAATTTATTTCTCTATCATTCGGATATATTTTACCTATACATTCACAATCTCGACATTTCATAACGATTCCTAACTTTGTTATTTCTAAATAATTTTTACATTCATTATGTTCTTCATTATATATTGGACAATATTTATCATTTATATCTATATAATAATAATTATATCCTTTTATTATTTTATTAATTTGTAATTTATTATTTGGAAATTCATCTTTCACATCTTCTAATGTTTTAATTATTGATAAATCTTTTAATTTATCTTTATTATCTTCTTTACAATAATAATATAATGTTCCTATTAATATTGGTTTTATAGGTGTTTTCATTTTTTTCCATATTTTCTCACACTCTCCTTTTTTATATTTAATTGATCTTCTACTAAATTCTATCCATAACTCTAAATTTTTATGTGATATATTAAATAAACAAAAACCTATTCTTAACCAATCATCATAATTATCTGCTCTTGATTTATCTATTATATTCATTAATATATATTTTAATTCATTATTACATACTATCTTATTTATTGTTTCTTTTATTTCTTTTTCATCATTTGGTATATCTATACCATTTAATATTTCATCAATTTCTTCATCGGGTATTAATGTTAATAATATATCTTTATTATTTCTTATTGATAATATTTCTATTAATTCTCTTTTTGAATATATATTTTCAATTATATTCATATTATTATCATATATTTTAACTATTTTATATTCATCTAAGTTTGGTTTTTTTCCACCATACATTATTAAACCATTCGATTTTATTACTGATTTATCTATTATATCTTCTATATTTGTAATACTATATTTTTCTAACCATTTTAAATTATTTAATAATATTTCTCGTATTAAATATAATATATTATATTTACATATTATTTCTGGATAAATTATATGTAATCCATCTTTATATTGTGCATCTTTTTTATATAAATTATCTCGTTGTAATATATATACTGTTTTATCATGATTTATAAATACACAATCTAATATATTATTTATAGTTTTTATTATATTATATATAATTTCATCAGTTATTTGTCTATTATTTTCATATATTTTAAAATCTAAATCTAAAATTAAATTACTATTATTTTCTAAATGTCGTTCTACTAAATAATAATCTTTTGTTTTTGATAATATATCATAAAATGTATCTAAATTAGATTCTGAAATATTATATTTACCATTTACTAATGATATATGTGTAAAATTATCTCCAAATGTTTTATGTTTTTCTAAAAATATCTCTAATTCCATTTATTATTATTATTTTTTATATAATAAACGAATAATTATTTTACAATAAAATCATTAATTTTATATATTCATATAAAAAAATAGTTTAGGGCAAATAATCTCCCAATTCTCCCGGTGTTTTAGTATATTTATTATTTTCTCCCCATTATTTTTCCAACTTCTCCCCGATATTAAATAAAATCTCCCGATGTTTTAGTATATTTATTATTTTCTCCCCATAATTTACAAAATTTCTCCCGTGATTTATTGTAATAAAATGATGCTATAAATAGACCGACAATATAGACCATTTTATTAATTTAATAAAATAATGCCATAAAATAAAATTATACATAATTATTTTTTTAATGTTTTATTAAAATGTCTTTCAAAAAAAGATACCATATTATCAAAATTATTTATTTTTTATTTATCTAAAACAGAAATTTTTTTATCAATAAATAATATAAATAAATATCAATTTATATTTATAATGAATAATATAATCAATAGTAAATCTAAAGATATGGATGATTATAATATTAAAGATGAAAAAATAAATAATATTATTGACGATAATATTATTAAACATAAAAAATTTAATGAATTAATTGATAAAATTGATATTATAAATATTAATAATATTAAATCGTATGTTTGTAAACATTGTCATAAATCTTTTTTTAAAAAACAACATATTTAAACTCATCTTAACAAAATAAATAAATGTTATTTTACAATATCTAATTATTATTGTTATAAATGTAAAAAACAATTTAATATTTATAGAAATTATCAGAGACATTTAAATAAAAAAAATCTTGTCTCCAAAATTTTAGTATTAAAGATCAAATCAATGATATTGTTCAAAAAAAAATTGAGGAAGATTCTTTTGAAAATAAATATAATATTTTACTTCGACAAAATGAATCACTTAAATTAGAAAATCAATCTTTAAATTCAACTATTTTTTGTTTGAAAAATTATCATCAACATTTTATTAAATACATAATTAATAATTTTTCTGAATTTTATTCTCATCCTCCAAAACCCTCTAAATTATTTCCACATCCTTATTTTGCTATGATTATTATTTTAAATAACCTTAAAGAAAATAATAATAATATTTATGATTATCTATATAAAATTATTAATAATATTTCTACTGATAATGAAATTAAAAATTTTGTATATCCTTTAATACATAAAGATTATTTTAATATTAAATATGCCGTTCATATTATTGAAACTCTTATTTGTATTCATAATAATAATAAATATATTAGTAATAATAAACCAAGTATTAGAACTTATTATGTTTTAAAAAATAAAATAGAACAAATTATTAATATGATTTATTTTTGGATTACTAAGTATCAAAATAATGATAAAATTATTAAAACTGTAGAAAAACATTTTGTTATTCCGCAAAATTTTATTTGTGATACTATTGAAATTGATGTTAAATTTGATTTTAAGTCTCTTATCTCTCTCTTTCCCGAACAAGAAAATTCTATTTAATTACTTTATGAACAAATCATCGACAATTTTATGGGATTATATTTTTAAATTAATAAAATGGACCCAAAATGCCGACCATTTTATTAATTTAAAATATAATCCCATAAAATAGAACTATAATGCCGACCATTTTATAATTTAAAATATAATACCATAAAATGGACCCAAAATGCCGACCATTTTATTAATTTAAAATATAATCCCATAAAATATACCCATAATGCCGACTATTTTATTAATTTAAAATATAATACCATAAAATGGAGCGATAATCCCGACTATTTTATTAATTTAAAATATAATACCATAAAATGGAGCGATAATGCCGACCATTTAATAAAATATAAAAACAGTAATTATACTTTATTTTGTAAATAGTAAATAATTTTTAATAATATATTTTTTATTTAAACCCATTTCCAAATATAACCTAAACAATTCTTACTTTCTCCATTACAACATTTACCAATACTTCCACCATAATTTTTATTTTAGTTTGATTTCTTTTTTCAATACCACAATTTTCACATCCAAATTATTTTAATAGTATTTTTTAAAATAATTTTTATTATATTTAATTTTTGTTTAAAATTTTCACATATTTCTTTTTTCTTAAAATATAAATTTTTAATTATTTCAAAATTTTGTTTTTCTACAATATTATTTAATTCTAATGGTAAATTAAAAAAGTGTTATATATTTATAACTTATATGTCCACTTAATTTTTTTATTACCATCTACATCATCCCAATTATTTGGCGAAATTCCAATTAATTTTAATTTAGGTAAATATGGTATTTTTATATTTTTAATTTTTTTAGCAAAATCAATAATTTTATCAATATACACATTATAATATAAAGTAATTGAACCTGTTGAATTATATGCTTCTCTTAAATCATAAATATTTTTTTCCCCTATTTGTTTGGTAATATATGTATGAACTTTATCAAAATCATCTTTTGATATTTTTACTTTATTTACATATTCTATATAAACCTCAAACATAATATGAATATTTGTTAGGTTTAGATTATTTTTTTCATTTATATAAATTATAATAGCATCATTTTTAGCTTGTAAACCAACTGTTCTTTTAGGAAAATAAGAAATTAATATTTTATTAAAATCATCTTTAGCATCAGCTGTAATTTTATGATGTAAATATATACATTCATCTTTAGACTTATACGATTCTTTATATAATAAATATTCAGATGTACATATATATCCTTTGGGATAATTATCATGTTTTTCTAAATATTCTTCAAGTCTCTCTTGGATAATTGAGTGATGTCCTGCATATAAAGATTCCTTATTCCATTTCAATACAAAAAATAATATACCAATTTTTTTTAAATCTTTGGTTAAATCTTTTATTTTAGAACTAAAGAAAGATATATCATAATCTGGTTTTACATAATTAGGAAATTGTTTCTCATAATCATCAATATTCTTTTTCATTTTAATTTTTAATTCTTTCCAATAATATATTCCATCTATATTTTTTTGTGAATGATAATATTTTTCATCTTCAGCAATATAAGTTGTATTTTTATATTTATCAGGATCAGGTAAAACAATATCTATATATTTAGTCCATTTATAAATATTATTTTTATCTTTTATTGAAATATAATTTAAATTGTCGTTACCTTTCTTAATTTGATTTGGACAATCATTCGCATGAAAAGGTGGCGAATTTCTTTTAGTATATTTTTCATTATTAAGTTTAATACATTTTTTACTCATTATATTATAATATATTATATTATAATAATTTCTATTATTAATTTTACAATCTAATTTTGTTTTTGAATAAACTAAATTATTATAAAATTGTAATTTTAATCTAAAAATATATATTTTATAAATTATTAGATTAATTTAAAATATAATACAATAAAATGGACCAACAATGCCGACCATTTTATTAATTTAAAAATATAATCCCATAAAATAGAACGATAATGCCGACCATTTTATTAATTTAAAATATAATCCCATAAAATAGAGCGATAATGCCGACCATTTTATTAATTTAAAATATAATCCCATAAAATGGACCCAAAATGCCGACCATTTTATTAATTTAAAATATAATCCCATAAAATGGACCCAAAATGCCGACCATTTTATTAATTTAAAATATAATCCCATAAAATGGACCCAAAATGCCGACCATTTTATTAATTTAAAATATAATCCCATAAAATGGACCCAAAATGCCGACCATTTTATTAATTTAAAATATAATCCCATAAAATAGAACGACAATACCGACCATTTTATTAATTTAAAATATAATCCCATAAAATGGACCCAAAATGCCTACCATTTTATTAATTTAAAATATAATCCCATAAAATGGACCCAAAATGCCGACCATTTTATTAATTTAAAATATAATCCCATAAAATGGACCCAAAATGCCGACCATTTTATTAATTTAAAATATAATCCCATAAAATAGACCCATAATGCCGACCCATAATGCCGACCATTTTATTAATAAAAATATAATCCCATAAAATAGAACGACAATGCCGACTATTTTATTAATTTAAAATATAATATAATAACATAGATCAAAAATACTAGACAATTTATTTATTAATTAAATAGACTATAAAAAGACATATAATTATAAATTATTTTATTTCGCTTATTATATATCTAGTAAGCAAAAAAATAATATCTAAACATAATTTATATATGGATTTTGAAACTTTTATTAGTCAATTTAGTTTTGTAAATACTAATTTTGTTAAAGATTTTTATAATATTATTAAAGAAGATTATATTGAAAGATATAATGAATTTTTAATTGATAGTGAAATATTAAGAAAATGGTTAAAAATTAATATTAGACAACAATTTAATGATACTATTAAAAGAAGTTATAAAAAAAATGTCGATTATAAAATTGAAAAGGTTAAACGTTCTGAAGGTAGTGGTGGGCAAAATTTTGAAGTTTTTACTTTAACACCTGAAACTGCTAAAAAAATTTGTCTTTCTACTAAATCAAAAATGGGACCTCTTGTTCAACAATATTTTTTAGATTTAGAAGTCGCTCTTTATAAATATAAAAATTATATTATTGATGGTATGAATAAAAAAATACAACAATTAGAAAATAATCAAAAACCTAAAATTAATCCTACTAAAAAAATTATCTATGTCTTTAAAGCTCTTAATACTGATTTAACTTTATATAAAATTGGTAAAACTATTAATTCTAAAAATAGATTCTCTAAACATAATTCTCCTATGGCTAATGATCTAGAAATTTTATTTAATTATGAAACTGATAATATTGATCAAGTTGAAAGTTGTGTTAAATCATATATGAAAACTGCCAAATATAGAAAATATAAAGAAATTTATCAAGTAGATCTTAGTATTATTAAAAAAGCTGTTGAAAATTGTGATCTACAAATTAAAAAATATAATGATGAAATCGATAAATTTAATAAAAAACAAAAAGGTGGTATTATTAAACATAACATTAAAGATGATGATATTTTATATATGTTAATACCTAATTTAATAGATTAAAATGATTGGGCATTATGGGTCCATTTTATGGGATTATATTTTAAATTAATAAAATGGTCCGATAATGTCTACCATTTTATTAATTTAAAATATAATACCATGGTCCGATAATGTCTACCATTTTATTAATTTAAAATATAATTCCATAAAATATACCCATAATGCCGACCATTTTATTAATAAAAATATAATCCCATAAAATAGAACAACTATGCCGACCATTTTATTAATTTAAAATATAATTCCATAAAATATACCCATAATGCCGACCATTTTATTAATAAAAATATAATCCCATAAAATAGAACAACTATGCCGACCATTTTATTAATAAAAATATAATCCCATAAAATGGACCGATAATGCCGACCATAACACTGACCATTTCATTAATAAAAATATAATCCCATAAAATAGACCTACTATGCCGACCATTTTATTAATAAAAATATAATCCCATAAAATGGACCGATAATGCCGACCATAATGCTGACCATTTTATTAATAAAAATATAATCCCATAAAATAGACCTACTATGCCGACCATTTTATTAATAAAAATATAATCCCATAAAATGGACCGATAATGCCGACCATAATGCTGACCATTTTATTAATAAAAATATAATCCCATAAAATAGACCTACTATGCCGACCATTTTATTAATAAAAATATAATCCCATAAAATGGACCGATAATGCCGACCATTTTATTAATTTAAAATAGAATCCCATAAAATAGACATATAATGTCATATATATATATATATATGTCTGGATGAAAAAAGTTCATCCGTCTATGTGTCTGGATGAAAAAAGTTCATCCAGACACATAGACGGATGAACTTTTTTCATCCAGACACATAGACGGATGAACTTTTTTCATCCAGACATATATATAGATGAAAAAAGTTCACATTGATATTAAAAATAATTATTATATTTTAACAACATAAAAATAATATACTTTTAATTTATATGAATATTGAAGTTAAAAATTTTAAAAACTTTTTACAAAAAAATAAATG
>Ga0214921_10011255_pt1 | contig 10898 bp, 12 predicted proteins | sample LL1505_MetaG_FD_177992 | JGI IMG/M metagenome (GOLD analysis project Ga0214921, IMG submission 177992) | Freshwater microbial communities from Lake Lanier, Atlanta, Georgia, United States - LL-1505 | ecosystem: Environmental > Aquatic > Freshwater > Lake | place: USA: Georgia | collected...
ATTCTCTGTTTAAGCTCTTTCCAAAATACATCATCATATTGATTGTAATCATCTTGGTTTCTTCGCCATGTAACAAACCGCGCAGAAAAGGGAAGTGTATCAATATTTGTCAAATTATAAGGCCACGCGGCGGTTTTTATAAAATGATTAAATATATTGTCTGACAATTTATAGAATCCATTTTCATCAAGAAGATCGATAGCTTTTAAAATATCTTGCATTATCTGCCCCCAAGAACAGAATTATAAGGATTATTTGATGTAAATTCTCCGATTGCCTGAGTATTTTCTACAGTTCCTAGACCATCATCTTGATATGGTGTTTGAGTTCTATTATTATCCCAAGTACCTCTAGTTTTTTTGTCCCAATCTAGTCCACCTGGCATAAATAGTCTTTTGATATCCAAATTATTATTTTTAAGTTTTTCGAGTTTTTGCTCCAACGTTTGATTATTATTTTTTGATTGCGGTGTGACCGGCGATCCATCTTTGGCTAAACTACCACTCACTGAATAATTAATATTTTCGCCTGGATCTGGAGTGTTTATCAGTAGTGCATCATTTACCATATTGTGTTTATCTGGAAATGTTGGATTATTAATTTGCTCGATGTATTTATCTAACCCATCTACAGGATTATATTGAGGAAGCATACCTGTGAATGGTTCAGTGAATTGATTTCCAGGTATACTTAATGAATTATTTTTGTCTGCATGTTCATCAACAGATGGCAAATATTCATCCACTGTGCCAGGAGAATTTCTTCTCCTGTAAAGACTGTTCGGGTCATTAATGTGTTGTTTATTTAACTTAGTGTCTAAGCTAAATTCATCCGGATTTATAGGAAGTAGCATTGCGGCATTTTTGGTAAAATCAATATTTTTATTTTTGCGCATATTTTCCAATAAATTCTCAACAGTTTTGATTTTACTTTCTAAGATTGAAGTTTTTTTGTCTGTTTTTGTTTTTTCTGGATCTCTTAAGGATTTCAAATATTTTTCTTTATCTCGAATTTTTTTCTTTTTTTTCAAACTCATTCTTTCGTCAAAAGTTAAAAGATACGGAATTGAGTCTTCTTCAACACTGTCATGAAAAGTTTCCAATAGATTTTCCAATGGTCTTTCAAATCCAAGAATATTTGGTTTGTTTGACCGTGACATAAGAGTGTCAAGTGAAATATCGCCTGAAAAATTATTAATTCCATATCCGGAATATCCTGAAGGGCCACCTCTGAAAAGGGGAGAACTACCTGGCGAAAATGGACTATTTTGCCCACCCACGCCACCAAAGTTAGCAATTCTCTTATTCATAATTTTTAAATTCTCTATTAATCGATAATTTACCTCAACGAGCGCCCAGTATATGATAATCGAGCTTTAGGCAAAGATTTAATCACGGTTTGTTCCATAGAACATTCAAATATACAAGCAGCTACAGAATCACAAATGTCATCTTTATATCCTGTCAGGGCCTCAATCACTTGCCTGCCATTTTTCCATTTTTTCTGCAAGAAGGTAAATTGTTCTTTTGCTTCAGGAATTTCATAAATGTCTATTAATTCACCCCGTTTATTTTTAGCTTTTCCAGATGAAAGTTTATAAAATTCAATTCTTTTATTTCTAAAAGATTCCAGCAAATGAATATAAATTTTATCTTTATACTCTTTGTTAAACACTCTTAATATAGCTGGCAACCCAGCGGATTGCAATCTTGTTATTGTATCTTGAGAATGCCATTGATCAAAACTTATTTGTTTAAATTTGAATCTTTGATGCAAATCAATAAGATACGATTCCACTTCTGTTACTTGTACTGGTTGTTTCATCTGCACTGGTGCCCAAAATTGAATATGATCCACTATGTATCTTTTGATGTCTTTGCCATATGAATCTTTCTCGCCAGTTTTTTCTGCATGACAAACTGAAACAGCATAATAATCTGATCTGTTTGCAGGATCAACATGACAATAATAATCATGTATGCCAGTTCTAGTCTCTGTTCTTGAAGTTTGTGAAGAATTAACAAAAGCGATTTCTACATCTTCCGGAGAAATGAAAGGATCGGCAGAATTAGTGCCAAATTCTGCACCATATTGCATATTAAATTCAACAGGATCTTTCTTGCGTTCACCTTCTAGCCAATCTTTGCTTACATTTGCATTTATAAGCCATGTGGGTAACTTTAATACTAGTGTTACTGGATCATCTAATCGAGTGCTATACAAATTAAACAATTGTCCGAAGGGTCCTTTAGGGTTTGAAAGGCAAATGATTTTGCCATCTTTGCCAAATGTAGTAATAGACGGCTTAAGCTCCGTATAAAGTTGCTTGTCTTGTCCAGAATCAGGATTGTCTCCAGCTAAAGCTGCAAGCTCGTCAATAATAATACACCAACAAGTTTTACCCACTAAACCTTTCGCGCTACTACTACCGCATTGTAAGATTATTGTTCCATCTAATGGAGCGAGACCTTTCTTGCTTCTTCTTTCATTTTCTTCCAAATCTTTTTCGGTAAGAAATTTCATTTCAAGGGCATTATCTACACCGATGTATTTTTGAAAAAATGGAGACGAAACAGCATTACTCTTCATTGGAGTAAAGATAGAATCTTTAGCCATGCCTTCGTTTTTCGCTACATTTAAAATATGAATTTCTTGAAAATCAGGCAATCCAAGTTTTTTTTGGCAATGCCCCATCTTTAAAAGTTTATAAGTTTCATATAAGGCAATAACCACAGTCATAAATGATTTGCCACTTCGTCGCCCCATTATCAAAACAAGTTCCTGAAAACGGTTTTCTAATTTATTTTTAATTTGTTTCCTTACAGCTTCATCGGGGATTGATTCAATCAAATCCATTTCAGACTGGAATAAATCTTCGTGATCGTCGTTCAAAATATCACTTAAAACTTTCTCAGTGATTTTACTGGAAGCTTTTTCTACTTCATGATTAATTCTTGTTGTTCGAACATTTAAAGGGCATCTTTTACAGGCCAAACAACGAGAGTTCGTGGGATCTAATAAATTATTGTATAAATCACCATTATTTATCTTATTAGCACAATCTGTTTCATTATCTACAACATATTTCCAAACACATTTCGAACAATCTTTTTCTTCTGTTTTGTCGGCGCAATTAACATCAATATCAGTGTTGCCTTCGGTATTTCGATAAAATAACTTTAGCGCCAACGTTTGCCAAGGATAAGGATTCAAACTGAGAAAATGTGGGTGCGTGATAAATGTTACGATGTCTACATAGCCATATGGATTATATTTAGTTTTATCTACTGGTTCTGGACATGGCACTTCATACCGAGATGAATATTCTTTTTCTACAAATTCAAAATCACCATCAAGCCCAGCCCAAAGTTGATCTAACTTAGCTGCATCGCGGTTTGCTTTTTCCAAATATTCGGCAAATTGCCTTTGCTGAACATTTTTATTCGTCATTCAATAGATTCCTTGAGTTCGCGTGATTTTTGTCGGATGATTCTTTTATCCTCATCACTTACCATCATATCGTGAAGTTCATACAATACAGCAAAAACGTTTGGCAAATTCATAGAATTGTCATCTCGCAATTGTTTTATTTCTATCAATCTCTTTGCCAATCTTTCAAGCCGGTCGGTTCTTTTCCCCACCTCTTCTGGAGTTCGGGCATTTAATGACCGAATCTCATCTATTTCTGTCATAATTATCGTGAGCGCCAAGTCATACTCTCGGTATTTCCATTTTGAAACTTCAGCTTCTCTACCCTCATAATACAAAAGGCCAGGAGTTCGAATATTATTTAGGTCGCAATGTCTTTTTAGATGTAAATCTACCTGAGGCCAGTTCAATTTAGCATGATAATGTTCTTCGAAAAATTTTAAAACAGCATTAACTTTTTTGCCAGTATCAATATAAACATGTTCGAGTAATGTCCGATGTGGAGAATTACAAATTGCGCATTTTGCAGAATACAATTGTGTATATTCTATGCCAGCTGTGCTTAATTTATAAGGCTTAACCGGTTTTGCATCAGCCCTTAATGTGCTAAAAAGAACAATATCATCACCTTTGTCAGTTTTTTCCAAAGATGTAGATGTGTCTAATATAATGTTATCGATAATTGTTTCGTTTTCAGGCATAATAAAATTGTACATGCTATCTCAAAACAAATGTAAGATAGCATGTATTAAATATTTTAGTTTAAATCTTTTTTAATTCTAGAATATGGGTTGCTTTCTTCATGTGCTAATATAACATATTCATCTGGAAAACCAAATATTCCATAATTTGAATTGTTGAATTTATCGCTAGTTGATTTAACAGGCTTTGATGAAGCTTCAATTATTTTCCCTTTATGAGAAATTCTATATGAACCATCTTCATTTTGAGCGAAACTACATTTTTCTTTAATTTTTCTTGCTCTGCATACATTTTCTGCTAGCTCGGAAGTTATTGAAGGCTTCATATACGCATGGAGCGTGGCAAAATGAACTGGATTTTCATGCGCTAAGTCTGCGATTCTCTGGAAAGTTTCTAGTTCTTTTCTTGAAATTTTCATTAAAGGCGCTTGACCTTCCGTTAAAACTTTAACAAAGAAATTTGCCCCTTTAGAAGATAAAACTTTTTCGAAATTTTGAGCAACATCTGAATATTTTTTAGGCATGCCAGAGGCCTCGGCCACTTTTGTTTCCACTTCTAAATCATTTAATTCATCTTTTGAAAGCATCGCTAGAGCTTCTTTGACCAAAGATTCTTTATAGCCATCAGCAATCAAAAGTTCTTCCATCTCTGAAGTGGCATAAACTTTTTTGTCGAATAAAGATTTGGCTTTAGCGTGAATTGCACGGAACTGAATCTTGTCGTTTGTTTTGAAAGAGTTATTATAATTGGTAAAAACTTCGAAATCTAATGAATTCATATACACCCTTAATACATATTAATTTTCTAATGCATTAATTATAACCATTTTCTATCAAATCTTTCAATAGTTTTAAGGATTTTTTTAATCTTTTGTTAAATGCCGGTTGTGTAATATTTAAAATTGTAGCGCATTCAAATTGTGTGAGATCCTGGAAATAAAATAAATCTATTGCTTTTTGATAAATTTCTGGCAATTGTTGTATTTTGTCATTAATGTCAATATCATTTGTGTCAGAAAAATCAAAAATAAAATAATTATCTGACAATTCTATTTCGTCGATATTGTTTAGGGACACGACATCAATTTTTTCAAGATATTTAGATTTTACTTTGGAAATTAAATATGGTTGTATTCTCGTGCTCAAATAATAAGAAAAATAACTTTTATTTTTATCATATTTCTCACATAAATATTTCAGAATGAAAATACATTCAGACATTAGATCTTCTTTTTCTACGGTTTTATAATTTTTGTGTACTTGATTAACAGAAGACTGCATAATAGGTTTATAATAATCAAATAAATCCCAAAGTGCTTGAGAATCTTGATTTTTTATTTTTTCTACCAAAAGATCGATATTTGAAAAATTATCTTGATGCATATTTTTTAAAATTGAAGAACAGCTTCAACAATTCTAATTTCGGGCTTGAACCCAATCTTACATTTTTTAAACATACATCAAATGAATAAATTATATCAAGCTGGTGATTTAAGTTAATTAAGTTTAATTTTTCTTTCACTTTATCAAATCTATATTCATTCGTTAAAGCAGTATTTGGCATAAGTTTTTTATGCTCGCTAAAAGTTTTTGAATTTGTTTGTAAAATTTCTAAATAATCTTTTGATGTTTCTCTGATTCTGTTAAAATAATCTTCGAAATTTTTGTCATTAATGTAAGCAATTTGTTCTGTGCATTTTGAGTTTCCAGCCCACAATAAATCTGTAAATTTCCAAATATCAAAAAATGAGTGGCTAATATGTTCAAATAAGCTTTGATCACTCAAAGAAAGAATATCCGATATAAGATTTAAATCGTACCATTCATAGTTTTGTTTAGTTCCTTTATACTTTAGGTTGGCTTTTTTGCTTGGCAAAAAATTATTTGGCTTAATATCAGGAAATATTTGCTTCAAGGACACAAAATCTGTAGTAGGCACTGGCTCAAAGCAATAATATTTACCTTTATTCTTGATCTTTTTAATATAATCAAGTCTTAAATCTATGTTTTTATCCATAAAGCACAAAATAAAATTATCACAATTAATATTTTCAATTATTTCTTTGTCAGGATCTATAAATACATAGTAATCTACATTTCGTAACAACGACAAAGTGTTAGATAATTTTACTGGATTAAATTCTACTTTTTTATTTTCAATTAGCGAATCCAGTTTCTCTAAAACTAAAAATGATTCACCTTCTAAAATATAGCTGGACATAGTAAGATCAATGTATCGTTCGCGGTCATTTTGCATAAATCAAAAGATTCATGCATATTAATAAACTTTATTTCAACCCATGTGGATTGCAACGAATCCAGGCAGTCTAAAAAGTATTTAGAATTATAAGCAGATTTTGTTTTGCCGGAAAGATACTCCACTACTACGCACTCTTTCGCGGCCATGCTACTTTCTTTTTTATCCTCGCTTGTTTTTTCTTTACATGAAAGTTCAAGCAAATTATTTTCCGCGCTTAGTTGCACTGAGGCATCACCAAATATACCATTAAAAAACTTCAAAGATTTAATAAGTTCAAAAGTGGAAACTTTAATTTCCGCAGTATAATCTTTGTCAAGCCAATCATTAATTTGATTTGGGAAACTGTCCACGGCTTTTTCAATAAATATTTGCAAACAATTATTCAATGACTTTAGAACAATTGAATTTTTATTAATAGATATTTTCTGTAACGATTCACAATCAAATATATTTTTTAAAATTGAAAAAGTTTTCTTATGCAAATAAAGTTCTGATGATTCTGTCCCTTTAACTTCTAGTTCACTGCTGTAAAACGTGGCTCCATTTGTTGATTTAAGAATAAGTTTATTTTGATCAAAAAAACAATGAATGCCTGTCAATGGATGGTCTTGAAAATTATTTGAACAAAATCTGGAAGCAAAACTTAATTTAGAAATAAATTCATTCGAATTTGGAATTTCGTAAATATTTTCTGCAGTATCAACGATTGGGTCAAATTTAATATCCACACTTTGAATTGCTAATTTGGACTTTTTGTCACCGCTAGATACCAAAAAGTTATTTTTCGTGGTGTCATACGACATAATTAAATCGTCTGCATTAATATGCCTAACAAACTCAAGCAATGTAGAGGTTTTAACAGAAAATTTCACTGCTTCATCGCATTTAATTACAGGTAGAGATTCTTCGTAAGCCGTAAAAGCACCCTTAGTAGTAATTTTCAAATTGCTAGAGTCGAAATCAAGTTGACAAAAAGATTCAGAAGCTTTTTTCTCAGTGGAATCATACGCATGAGATAAAGCTAGTTCCAGTAAATTTCGGGACAGTGTTGCTTTCATTATTTGATATACGGAAGAAATTTTTATTTGACATCTTGTAAGAAAAAATTATTTTAATCGGGCAAAATTTGCCCGATTAATTACACTGTCAAGTTTGAGCATATGCCCATTGTAATATCTTCGTAAATACTAAAAGTGGATACACCATAGCCAAACGTAGACACTCCATATTTTATAAAAGTATGATTTAATAGATAATGTTGATATGTTTCTGAACTCTTTTTCCTAATACGCATAAGTGCATTATCTACAGTTTTAGGTTTTACATCTAGGGCTTTTGCTATATCTTTATATGAAGAATTATAAGCATATTGATTGAAAATAGAAGCCTCCAAATCTGTAAGTTTTTCCGCAATTAATTCCAAATTTGTATTGAATTCTTCCTGGATTATGTATTGATTAAGTAGGTCGGCGCTAGGATCAGGTATATAGTCGGCATAAGTTTGCACACCATCTTCATCATTTTGAGATATTGGAGTGGATAAACTTACTGCATCATTTTGTAATTTGAATTTCTGAGTATTCGCATGAGACATAGCAGTAATAAGATGTCTTTTCACACACAAATTCACACTAAAATTTTTGAATGTCATACCGCCATTTTCATCAAAATCTTTAATAGCTTTCCAAACACCAATTCTGCATTCTTGGAGAACATCATTATCATCTGAACCAACAATATAATACTTATTGGAAATTTTCTTTAAGTCAGAATCGAGTATTTTGATAATTTCTTTAAAAGCCCGATCATCTCCAGCTTTTGCTTTTCGCACCAGATATTTTAAAATTTGATCATAATCTGCCATCATGATCATTTTACAATAATTAAAGCAAATCTATCACTTTCAATACGTGAATTTTTGAAATAAGTTTTATATTTTGTAATATTTTGAAATCTTTTAAAATATTAGTAATTCCTTCGCTTATTATAAGCAAAGATTTTCCATCAAATTTACATTTCGTTTTATCTGTAATTCTTAAAATGATTGCATCTGCCAAATAGTCTGCATATTTATTCATTACAGAACTTTGATCTATTGCATTTGTAATTAACTCATCAAGCAATAATAAACTTTTTACTCGATCTTTATTACATATCGCCTCTGTAAAAGATTCAAAAGACGCGGAATTTGCGGTACCCAAAATATTAGCCACTTCTCTTGGGTTTGCAAGCATTAGAGAACATTGTTCGAGTAAATTAATTGCATTTCGTGCTGAACCTTCTGAACAAGAAATAATTAAATTCAAACTTTCAATATTATATGTTAATTTTTCACCATCTACTACATTATTCAATATTTTGAGTAGCATATGATCATTTAATTTAACAAAAGGTACAATTTGGCATCTTGATCTGATAGCAGGTAACACTTTATTGATATCTGTGGTACAGAAAATAAACTTAATGTGCTTTGGAGGCTCTTCCACAGTTTTGAGTAGTGCATTCTGCGATTGAGTGGTAAGCATGTGGCTTTCGTCCATGACTATAAACTTATAATCCGCAGAAATTGGAACAGTATTTACTACATCAGACACAATTGCGCGGATATCATCTACGCCATTGTTAACCGCACAATTTATTTCTACATAATCAGGATGCTTGCCCTCTATCACAGAAGCTTTTTCAGAATCTTTCACAAATTCTTGCATGTATAACCTTGCGCTACTTGTTTTTCCTGTACCAGGGCTTCCAAAAAACAAAAACGCATGATGCGACCTTATTTGCTCCTTATTCGGGGTGTTATATTTACTAGATATTAATTGATCAAAATTTTTTGGTCTGTATTTATTATATAAACTCATCTTCTTCTTCCAAGCCGAATAATATTGTTTCTTCACCTAACAATTCTGGAAGATGAATATTATCTCGCCATTCAAATGAATGCCCTAAATCTTCAATTGTTTTTAATAAACGCGAATGTTCGACAACATTTCTTCTACGCATTTTTCCATTCATTTTTGGTGAACATGTATACAACAAATCTAACATAGTCCATTGCAATAAAGACCCTTCAATTTTTGTATAATAGTCGTAGCTCAGGGCTAAACAATACATTTTAGCATCTTCTTCTGATTGTTTTATGTGTTTAACCCATTCGCTCTGCAAGCCCAAAATTTCACAAGTGAACCACTCGGGCAAATCTCCACCTTTGTATGCAAAGAAAATTTTATCAAGTTCTACATACCCAATTACATTCAAATATTTAATTTTTAATTCTTCTGCAATTTTTTGCAGTTCATCAGATTTTGTGTAATGTACTGATTTGCCCATAACTATTCGCAAGTACAAGTGACATCAGATTCGTAGCACGTACAACCATATCTAATCATTTTTTTTACATCAACAGTACTTAGTATATCTCTTTCTGCATTCAAATCTCGGTTAATCGCAGAATCTTCAGTAAATTTATTGGGATATCTTACTTTTAGCTTTGCAATATTTATTTCTTTAATTTGTTTTTCTAGAATGGATGGATCTGTATTCATGATTTTTGCTAGAGCATCAGTAGCTACAGCAACAAACCAGCCTATATCCCCAATTTCTTCTGCGAGATTTACATAATCAATATCTTTTCCGTACATTGTATATTTTTTGAGTACATCAATAAATTCAGCAGCTTCTGTAACAAGACCCATTGCGGCATGAGTCAGTCTCATGATTTCTATATTGTTGAAGCGGGGCGCAACTTTTTCTTGATACTGTTCTGGGGAAAGTTCTGTATTCAGGGCTAACTCGATATAATTTTCCATATATTATTTTACGCTCTGTTGGGCATTATTGTTTTGAAATTTTTTCTTCTTATTTCTATAATTTCTATTTTTTCTTTTTGTTTTAGGCTGGTCAAGGTTACGAGATTTTATAATATCTTCTGCAGTAAGATCTTCTTCAGATTCTTTTGGAACCATCATTTTAAGAGGCTCTTCTCTGCTTCTAAGCAATATTGATAAATCTATCATTTGTCGAGATGTCAATATTGTGTTTTGTCTTACAATCTTTCTTACATCTTCTTCTTGTAAAACAGATTGAAATATTTTTTGTGATGCCACATCTTGAAGCAAGAGATGTAAAGTCCATTTTGATTTTGGTACTATGCCATCATATTGTTCCTCTTTAGCTACAGCATCCAATATAATTACAACTCTTGCTTCATATTCTTGTGGATTCATATTTTTTTATTCTCTTGTTTTTTTATTTTAGCCTATGCTTCGCACGACACGCATTGATTTATTAAACTCCGCGCCAATTCCTGAGATGGATTCGTGCCTCTTTGATAATAAAGAGTTTTAATCCCAGATTCCCAAGCAAAAATCATTAAACTATGCACTTCTTTTAAAGAAGCGCCAGGATGAATCATAAGATTAATGCTTTGGGCTTGATCAATATATTTTTGTCTTGCTGCCGCTTGGATAATAATTTCCTTTTGGCTAATTTCACCAAAGGTTTTAAAG
>Ga0214921_10011256_pt1 | contig 10898 bp, 8 predicted proteins | sample LL1505_MetaG_FD_177992 | JGI IMG/M metagenome (GOLD analysis project Ga0214921, IMG submission 177992) | Freshwater microbial communities from Lake Lanier, Atlanta, Georgia, United States - LL-1505 | ecosystem: Environmental > Aquatic > Freshwater > Lake | place: USA: Georgia | collected 2015-05-28
ACAGGCGCTGTGTTGGGGGTGCTCGATCCGCCGCATACCACGCCGCCCAAAACGCCTAAACCAGTGGCGCAGCCGCTGTCGCCGCCGCCCCCGCAAGAAATGAGAAAGGGGATGCAAGCCAGGGCTGTAAGTAGTTGATGTATTTTCATAAGTGGCCTAATTATTGGCAGCTTGGATTGGTAATGTCTATGTTTTCGGGGTACTTCATGCCCGTATTGTTGTACACATCAACGGCAGCACCCACAACCCCACCAAACACTAAATTGCCCAACATGGCAACGCTTGGCATGGGCATGGCTGAGACGGTAAAGGCCGGCACATACTGGCCGCGGCAAGAGATTTCTAGGCTGCTGTTATCGTTGGCAACTCGGGTGGTGCCGGGGGTGGAAAGCGTCCAGCGGCCCTTGTCGTTTTGTAAGTGGCAAGTTGCCATGACGGTTTTAGAGCCGCACATGAGGCGCACGCTCACGTCTTGGGTGTCCTCGTTGACCAAGCTTGCACAGCCACTCATTAAGGCGAAGACGCCAATGACCAAGGCCAGTACTGGAAGTTTGAAATCTTTTCGTTTTGGCTGCACCATGGCTGGCTTTCTCTAAAGTCTAAATAAGAGCAATACATGCGTGAATCGTCAGAAAAATGTCGATCTTGAGCTAACAAGGGGTCAATTCTCTGACAGTTTCCCAATCTTTTAAATGAGAGTAGCAAGTTTTGAGCCTCCTTGGTGCGGCAAAACATGGCCGCTGGTTAGGAAAAATATTTTTCAAATTGTTTAAAAACTTCATATAGGAAGATATAGAATCCGTTCCTATATGAATTCCATTGTCCGCGTACCTCTAAACACTACGCCCGAGCAATTTGCTCGGCTGCAGGCTTTGCAGTCGGCATTTGCGCAGGTGTGCAACGCCTTGGCGCCAGAGGTACAGCGCACGCGTGTGTGGAACAGGGTGGCCTTGCACCACATGCATTACCGCGCATTGCGCGAGAAGTTTCCAGCGCTGGGCTCGCAAATGGTTTGCAATGCCATTTATGCGGTCTCTCGTACTTCTAGACTGGTGTTTCAAATGCCGGCCAGCCCTTTTAATTTGGCCAAGCTAGGAAGCAAGCCCCTGCCACTGCTGCAGTTTGCCAACAGCTGCCCTGTGTATTTTGACCGCCATACTTTGAGCATCAAGGGTTCAAACTTGTCTTTGTTCACTTTGGACGGCCGAATGCACTTTGAGTTGACCTTGCCAGAAGCCCAGCTTGCATTGTTCAAGGTGGCCAAGTTAAGAGAAATTTCTCTCACACGCCGCCTTGATGGCCTGTACGAGCTGGCCTTCTGGTTAGAAAGCCAGCAAGCACTGACCCAGCAAGAAGCGCAAGCTGCCTTGGATGCGCCGGTGTCAGCGCAAGATGAAGCTGTGCCTGCGTCCTTAATGCCACAGTCCCCCATTCCCGATTATGTTTCCGTAGAGGTTGCTGCATGAAGCCCCAAGCCCCCCCGTCCGAACTGGCCCTGGCCTTTGAGCCACTGAAGCCAGTCATCTTGAGAGCCATTGGCTTTAGCACGCTCATCAGCTTGCTGGCCCTGGCGCCCACCGTGTACATGTTGGAGGTGTATGACCGTGTGGTCAACAGCCGCAGCGGCATGACCTTGGCGATGTTGACCGTCATGATTGTGCTGGCCTACGCCATCATGGAAATTTTGGAAAAAGTGCGCAGTGCTTTGATGCGTGCTGCCGGCGTACAAATTGACAACGAACTCTCAAAACGTGTTTATGACGCCATGTTTCAAGGTTTCTTAAAAAGGCAGTTGGGTGGGCCGATGCAAATTTTCAATGACTTGAAAGTTGTCAGAGAGTTTTTAGCAAGCCCCGCACTAATGGCCGTGTTTGAGGCGCCCGTTGCTTTGGTGGCCTTGGCTTTGAATTTTGCAATCAGCCCAATCTTGGGATGGGCCTCTGTGTTTGGTGCTCTGGCCTTGGTTGCAGTGACATGGCTGACTGAAAAATCAACCCGCACGCCATTAAGTGAAGCCAATAAGAGTGCAGCAGGCGCGCAGCAATTTGCTGAGGCATCGCTTAGAAATGCTCATGTGATTGAGGCTATGGGCATGCTCGATGCTGTGCATGCCAGATGGGAAAAGCGTCAACACGAATTCTTGGCTTATCAAGCAACTGCGTCCGAAGGCGGGGGCTTGTGGAGCGCTATTTCTAAGGCTGTGCAGCAAATTACAGGCTCCATGTTGCTCGGGTTGGGCGCTTGGCTGCAGATGAACAACATGCTGAACGGCGGCGCTAGCATGATGATCATTGGCTCTGTGATCGGGGGCCGAATTTTGGCGCCCTTGGCTCAGTTGGTGGCGCAGTGGAGTGGAGTTGTGAACGCGCGCAGTGCCTGGAGTCGCTTGGAAATTTTGCTTGCCAATGTACCGCCTAAGTCTGAAGCTATGCCTTTACCTGCGCCTAAGGGGGTGTTGTCGGTAGAGGGTTTAACGGCGGGTGCGCCTGGCCAGCAGGTGCCCATTGTTCGGGGTGTACAGTTTGCATTGAACCCCGGCGAACTTCTAGCGGTGGTTGGCCCTTCAGCTTCCGGCAAAACCACTTTGGCTCGCTTGTTGGTGGGATTGTGGCCTGCCATGGGCGGCAAGGTTCGCTTAGATGGCGCAGATATATACACATGGAACAAAACAGAACTTGGCCCTTATTTAGGCTACTTGCCACAGGGCGTTGAGTTGCTAGAAGGCAGCTTGGCAGAAAACATTGCGCGCTTTGGTGAGGTGGACATGGCGCAAGTGGAAGCCGCTGCAAAGTTGGTGGGTGTGCATGAACTGATCATGTCATTGCCCGAGGGCTACAACAGCCCTGTGGGGCGCGATGGTGCCATGTTGTCTGGCGGTCAACGCCAGCGCGTGGGCTTGGCGCGTGCTTTGTACGGCAAGCCGGTTTTTGTGGTGCTAGACGAACCCAACTCTAGTTTGGACGAAGCCGGTGATGCCGCCTTGGCCAACGCCATTGCTGCTTTAAAACAACTGGGCACCACCTTTGTGGTAATGACGCACCGCACCAGTGTGCTGGGTGTGGCAGACAAAATGCTCATCATGCGAGACGGTGCGCAGCAAGCCTTTGGCCCACGAGACGAAGTATTGGCCGCTTTGCAACAGAAAGCAAAATCATGAAGATTCCAGAACTATTCAATCGCGACGAGTTGTCGCGCACGCTGTGGGGCTTTCGCTATGAATTCATGGTGGCGGGTGTGTTCAGCCTGGTGGCCAATTTGCTCATGCTCACACCCACCATTTACATGTTGCAGGTCTACGACCGTGTGATGTTAAGCCAAAGTATGGGTACCTTGACAGCAGTGTCACTGATCACCTTGTTCTTTTTTGGTGTGCTGACCTTTGCAGAGTGGTCACGTTCCAAGTTGTTGGTCAGCTCCGGTGTGCGATTAGACGGCATGCTGAGTAAGCGTTTGTTTCATGCCAGTTACGAAGCTTATTTGAACCCCGAAGTCAGCAATCCTTCGCGCTCATTCAATGACCTGACCGAGTTGCGTCAGTTTTTAACGGGCAACGGTATTTTTGCGTTCTTCGATGCCCCTTGGGCGCCCATTTACATTGCGGTGCTGTTTATGTTGCACCCTTGGCTGGGCTTTATGGCCATTGGTTTTGGTGCCGTGCAAGCGGTGTTGGCTTGGTGGGGTAGCAATGCCACCAAGCCTGCGCAAGCCGAAGCCAGCAAAGCGCAACAAGATGTGGGTGGCTATTTGCAAAGCAAGTTTCGCAACGCCGAAGTCATTGAGTCGATGGGCATGTTGTCGCACTTGTACCGCCGTTGGTCAGAGCGCAATGCCAAAGCCATGGGCAGTGCCTTGAACGCGCAAGCTGTGGCCAGCCGTGTGGTGGCGTGGAGCAAGTTTGTGCGCTACACGCAGCAGTCATTGGCTTTGGGCGGTGGTGCGTTGCTGGTCATTCGTGGTGAGCTGTCACCGGGCGCCATGATTGCAGCCAACGTGTTGACCACACGCGCACTGGCGCCAATTGATTTGATGGTGGGCACGTGGTCTGGCTTTTTAAGTGCCAAAGACGCGTTCATTCGTTTGCGAGATTTGCTCGAAGCGCACCCCCTGCGAAACAAAGCGCCGATGGGCACCGCACCCAAAGGCGAGGTGGTGTTGAAAGACGTGGTGGCCTCTGCACCTGGTCGCAAAGAACCTATTTTGAAAGGCGTCAGTGCCATCATGCCAGCGGGCACCGTCACGGTGGTTTTGGGCGCTTCAGGGTCTGGCAAATCAACCATGGCCCGAGTGCTCTTGGGCATTTGGCCCCACAACGCTGGTGAGGTGATGTTGGACGGTCAGCCTATTTTGAATTGGGACCGCATGGAGCTGGGTCCGCACATTGGGTACTTGCCACAAGACATTGAGTTGTTTGACGGCACCATTGCCGAGAACATTGCGCGGGCTGGCCAAGTGGTGTCTGAGAAAGTCATTGCCGCTGCCGATGCGTCGGGCTTGCACCAAATGATTTTGCGGTTCCCCAAAGGCTACGACACGCCCATGGGCGAGGCGGGTGGTTTGTTGTCGGGCGGTCAGCGTCAGCGCATTGGCTTGGCCCGTGCGCTGTACGGCGAGCCTGCGCTGGTGGTGCTCGATGAACCCAATGCCAACTTGGACGATGAAGGCGAAGCCGCTTTGGTGCGTGCGGTTCAAGGCATGAAAGCCAAAGGCAAAACCGTGGTGCTGATCAGCCACCGCCCTGGCATTGTGGGCGTGGCCGATCGCTTGTTGATCTTGCACCAAGGCACCGTGCAGGCCAGCGGCCCGCGCGATGGTGTGCTGGCAGCGTTGCAAAAACAACGTGAAGCCGCACTGGCTGCACAGGCTGCACCGGTGACGAATGCACCTGCCGCCAACGACCCTACTTCTTCAAATTCCTAATATTTTTTTGACGCTTAAATCGAGACTGTCATGGCCAAACCAAACTTGAACCCCTCCTTGAAATCATTTGTGCAAGACGCGCAGGTGGTCACCTCCAACGACGACGGCGGTCCGCGCGCTTCAAGCGACACCCGCGCTGTGGCGCGCACCGGCCTGATGGTGCTGGCCGTGGGCTTTGGCGGCTTCTTGCTGTGGGCGGGTTTTGCGCCGCTGGACGAAGGTGTGCCCACACAAGGCATGGTGACCTTGGACACCAAACGCAAAACCGTGCAGCACTTGTCCGGCGGTATTGTGAAAGAAGTGCTGGTGCAAGAAGGCCAACAAGTGAAAGAGGGCGACCCGTTGCTGCGCTTGGACGGTGCCGTGGCCAAGGCCAACTACGAAGCAGTGCGTCAACGCTACTTGGGTTACCGCGCCATGCAAAGCCGTTTGTTTGCAGAGCAAGCTGGCAATGGTGTGATTAATTTTCACCCAGACGTGAAGGCGGCCATGAACGACCCCCTCATTCAGCAACAAGTGAATACTCAGCAGCAACTCATTCAAGCCCGCCGCGCCGCACTGGCCGCTGACCTGCAGGGAATTGAAGAAAGCATGCAGGGCCTGAAAGAACAATTAGGGTCGTATCAGAATATTTTGGTTCAGCGCCGCAGCCAATTGGCCTTGCTCACAGAAGAGCTAACCAATACCCGCGGTATGGTGAAAGAAGGCTACGCACCGCGCAACCGTCAGCTGGAACTAGAGCGCATGGTGGCCGAGTCGAATGCTTCTATAGCCGACCTCACGGGTAACAGCTTGCGCATCTCGCGCCAGGTGGCTGAGTTGGGGCAACGCTCATTGGCACGCAAGCAAGAGTACCGCAAAGAAATTGAATCGCAGTTAGCCGATGTCACGCGTGAAGTGCAGTCGGATGCTGAAAAGTTTGTGGCTGTGACGGCTGATTTAGACCGCATCGAAATCAAATCGCCAGCCAATGGCCAGGTGGTGGGCCTGACAGTGCAAACGGTAGGTGCGGTGTTGCAGCCAGGCCAGAAACTGCTGGATGTGGTGCCTAACCAGCAAACCTTGTTGTTAGAAGCGCACATTCCGCCGCACCTGATCGACAAAGTTCAAACAGGATTGATTGCCGACATTCGATTTAATTCCTTTGCACACTCACCGCAGTTAGTGGTGGATGGCAAGGTGATATCGGTGTCGGGCGATTTGCTCAGCGACCCGCAGCAGCCCCAGTATTCTTATTATTTGGCGCGCGTTCAAGTGACGCCTGAAGGCATCAAAACCTTGGGTACACGCCAAATGCAGCCCGGCATGCCTGCAGAAATTGTGATCAAAACGGGTGAGCGTTCTTTGCTGACCTACTTGTTGCACCCCCTGACGAAGCGCATGGCCGCTTCCATGAAGGAAGAGTAATGAGAGCGCCAACCTTCTTTGCAAAAACTGCGTTGGTATGTGCCCTTTCTAGCTTTGCCTTGGCAAGCTGGGCGCAAACCACCTTGATGGATTTGAAGCAGGTGTACGAAGCTGCTTTGGTGCAAGACGCCAACATTCGCGCCTCGCGTGCAGCGGCAGACTCGGGCCGAGAACGTTTGCCCCAAGCTCGTGCGGGCTTGATGCCCCAGGTGTCGGGCAGTGTGGGCCGCAGCAATAACGATTTGAATTCTACGGCGCCCAACATTTTGGGCAACCCCGTGACCACCAACGACAAGTATTTAAGCGATAACAAAACGGTGCAGTTGCGTCAGCCGATTGTGAACATGCAGCGCTGGCTGCAGTTTCAACAGGCCAAGTCGGTGGTGGAAGAAGTAGAAGCCAACTTAGACCGCGATTTGCAAAATTTGGTGGTTCGTGTCTCGGGCGCTTATTTTGAAACACTCATGGCCGATGAGCAGCTTGAGTTGGTGCTCGCTCAAAAGAAAACTTATACCGCTTTGGTAGATGCCGCTACAAAAGGCTTTGCTTCAGGCTCCGGCACGCGTACCGACATTGATGATGCGCAATCCCGACTAGACATGGCTTTGGCTCAAGAACTTGAGGCTCGGCAAAACCAAGACTTAACACGCCGTCAATTGGAGTTGTTGGTGAACCAACCCGTGAACCAAGTGGCCAAATTGAACGTGCAAGCACTCAAGCTGAGTGCACCTGAGCCCGCTAATTTGGATGCGTGGACTCAAAAAGCTGAGCAAGCCAGTCCAGAAATGAAGGCTATGCAAGCGCGCCTTGAAGCCGCGCGCCAAGAGGTAAGCAAATCGATGGCCGGGCACTTGCCTACCTTAGACGCTGTGGCGCAGTGGTCTAACAGTGGCAGCGAAAACATCACGCGTATTAACTCGCGGTATGAAAACAAAACGCTTGGCTTGCAGTTGAACATTCCTATTTTCTCGGGCGGCTATGTCAGCTCTACCGTTCGCCAGGCCGTGTCAGAGCAAATCCGCGCAGAAGAATCCCTAGAAGCCCTTCGGCGCGACTTGGGTGTGCGAGTGCACAAAGAATACCGAGCTGTGAGTGAGGGCGTGCTGAGGGTCCGGGCTTTAGAGCAAGCGGCACGTTCTGCAGAACAAATGATGAAATCGACCCAGATGTCTTTTAAGGCAGGCTCACGCACTCAATTGGATGTGCTGAATGCGCAGCAGCAATACACCTTGGCTTTGCGTGATTTGGCTCAGGGACGGTTTGTTTATCTGATGTCCAAGGTACGCTTGTCATCTATAGTGGGGGACGATGCGGTGGCTTCGGTGGGTGAAGTGAACAATTACTTGTTGATGAAATAAGATTGTCCTATTTTTGAACCTTTTCAAAAACCATATCTAAATAATAATTTTGATAATTGAGGTAAAGTTAGTCTTTTAAATTCTCAGTGAGAATTCATTTGGCCAATCAAATCATCGGAAAATTATCGACAGGTACGGAGGCCATTACAGGCACCGATCTAGATGATTACATTTCGCCATTGGGTGGCTCGGACTTCATAGATGGCAAAAAAGGCTTTGACACGGTATTTGTGTTTTGGCCTTCCTCTAAATTCAAACTTACCACTATACAAGGCATTACTTACCTTGATGCCGTGTCTGGCGCATCTCGCAGCGACAAGCTGGTGCTAAAAAATGTAGAGGCCATAGAGTTTTCAGACAAAGTGGTTTCGCTTGAAATTGCTGATCGGTATGCCAACACACCCAGCAAAGATAACTTTGATGGCGGCCCTGGCGTTGACACTGTGGTCTACGACAAAGCCATCTCAAACTATGTGGTTGTGCCAGGTGTTAATGGCATTGAAGTAAGCAGTGCCAATTATTCTGAGGGCTCCGATTGGTTGCTTAGCATTGAGCGGCTTCAATTCAAAGACAAGGGCTTGGCATTTGACTTGGACGGTCACGCCGGCACTGCTGCCAAAACGCTTGGCTTGGTGTTTGGTCAAGAAGCGGTGAGTGTGCCTAAGTACATGGGTATTTGCTTAGATTATTTGGACAACAAGCAAATGACCGCAGAACAACTCATGCACGAAGCTTTGGCCGTACGCCTAGGGACTGACGCTCAAAATACCGAAAAGTTGGTGTCGTTTTTGTACGAAAGACTGACTGGCATGGTGCCCATTCAAAGTGAAAAAGACAAGTATGTGGGATGGATTACAAGTGGCGCCTACACCTCTGACAGTTTAGCGGTGTATGCGTCAGGGCTAAGTTTGAACCCAGTGGTCACTCATTTGACCGGCATGGCTACGACAGGCATAGCATTTGAAATGCCATCTTGAATAGTTAGACAGACAAGAGGACAACTGAAATGAAAATTAAGTTAGCAATGGTGTTGACGTCTGTAGCGTTCTTGCTATACGGATGCGGTGGACAAGACAGCGCAAGCACCGCAAATTTGTCTGGTCAAGTGAGTGCTTTGAGCGCTCCTTCAACTTCTAGTCATTACGCAGCTTCTAGATTTTTAGAGCAAGCGTCGATGGGGCCATCTCCTGCATTGGTGGCACAAGTGAAGGCCCAAGGCATGGACGCGTGGATTGCTTCGCAAATGAAGATGGCTCCTACAAAAATTGTGACACCAGAAAGCATGGTTAATTATGATGACCAGCGCGACAAACCTGCGGCTGACAGAATGCGCGACTTTTTTAATTTGAACTTGTTCAATTTCTTCATTGGTGGTGAAGATCAACTCAGAATACGAACCTCTTGGGTGCTGTCTAATTTCTTGGTGGTCTCGACGCGTAAAGTTGCAGAATACGGTGGCCTGGAATATTTAAACTTGTTGCAGACCCATGCCTTTGGTCAATACGGCGACTTGCTGAAAAATTTAACGCTCAGCCCTGCAATGGGCAATTATTTGGACAACAACCAAAACACCAAATGGCAGCTCAATGAAAACTACGGCCGTGAATTGATGCAACTTTTTTCGGTTGGGCTGGTGCAACTGAATATGGACGGTACACCCAAGCGTGATGCAAGTGGCAAGGTACTCGAAACTTACACTCAACAAGACGTGATTGAAATTACGCGTGCTTTAACAGGCTGGAACTTTGTTCCAAATCCAACTGATCTCATTAGCAATCGAAATTTTGCTAACTATGGCAAGCCTATGATTGAGAATTCAGGCCGTCACGACACTGACAGCAAAAAGTTTCTAGGTAAAACCACTCCAGCCGGACAATCAGCTGCCAAAGACTTAGACAGTTTGGTCGAGATTTTGGTCACTCACCCCAACACGGCGCCGTTTGTTTCGCTCCGCTTGATTCAAGGTATGACCACCAGTGACCCTTCACCTGCTTATTTGCAGCGAGTGGCCACTGTCTTTAGAGATACAAAAGGAAATTTATCAAAGGTGGTGACTGCCATTTTGACTGACCCCGAAGCAAGAGCTGGCGATACATACGGTAAATCCAGTAACAGTTTTGGGCGTATCAAGGAACCCGTTTTGGTATTCACTTCGGGACTGAGGGGGTTGGGTTGCAAGGTAGCTATAAAGAGTACAAACAAGCCCAACGAAGTGATTCAAAGCAACAATCAAAAGCCATTGAATGCTTACTCAGTGTTTAATTTTTTCCCGCCTAATCACAGAACACAGGGCACCAATGTGTTGGCCCCTGAGCAAAAGTTGTTGAACTCTGTTGAGTTTTCGAGTCGGATGAATTTTTTCAGTGGGGCGCTTCAAAATGAAACAACTTTGAATGACGCAGGATGTGATGTGACTGCATTCAAAGCAGCGCAAGCAGTCTCAGATGAGAAGTTATTGGACCTGATGAATGAGCGATTTTTCAGAGGCGCAATGCCTGCCAGCATTACCAAAAGCTTAATTGATGCGAATAAAAATTTATGGAACAGAGACCAAGGCCTAAGACTGACTGGTTCCATACTTGACATGGCCGCCTTGACACCTGCCTTTGGAGTTTCAAAATGATCAACCGTCGAAATTTCTTGTCACACGCTGGTGCGGTTTCTTTGGCAGGTATTGCCGCTACGCTGGCCTCGGTTAAAGATGTTCAAGCAGCCGATTACAAAGCACTGGTGGTGGTGTTTTTGTCGGGTGGATTTGATGGCAACAATGTCTTGATCCCCATGGATGCAGCCTACAGCGACTACACCAAGGCAAGGCCTTCATTGGTACTGCCCAAAGACAGCTTGGTGCGTTTGTCGGGCTCTCACATTGGCCACCAATTTGGCCTGTCGCCAGCAAACAGAAGCTTTGCTGATTTGTTTGAGCAAAAAAGAATGGCAGTTATTGCCAACGCGGGTGCTTTAGTTCAACCAATAACTATGGCGCAGCTGAGAAATAATTCTGCAAAGCTACCTCCATTTTTAGGCTCGCACACAGAGCAAGAGCAGTGGGTACAGGGTTGGATGGGCGATGAAGACACTAGCGGCTGGGGCGGTCGCGCCATGGATGTGATGCCAGCTGACATGAAAAACTTTCAACCCTTGGTGGCCATGGCACGAGATTACACGGCTGTTTTGGGTAACCGAACCCCTTTGAGTCTTGCCAACAGCGGTAGT